>PVBE010086620.1_pt1 | contig 18548 bp, 16 predicted proteins | sample 1631181 | NCBI WGS metagenome assembly PVBE01 (sample SAMN08397723, study PRJNA350692) | Marine metagenome, whole genome shotgun sequencing project. | isolation source: water | place: Pacific Ocean | collected 2012-04
ACCATCCTCGCCAAAATCCGCCGCCTCCCTGTACATTCCGTATGAGTCAGTGCACTAGATTATGTGATCCGAGCGGCAGCGTGACGGGCAGGAGTTTTGCCTGATTGGTCTCGCACGACTGCGTCGGTCCGACTATACTGGGGCCATGAAAATACAGATCGTGTCGGACACAATCTGCCCTTGGTGTTATGTCGGCAAGCGGCGCTTCGAGATCGCCGAGCACGGGCTCGGCGCCGAGCGCCAGCATGTCCTCGCGCTGGTGTTCGGCGCGGATCATGGCGCGCGGCCGGTGCCCGGCTTCGAGCAACAGGGGAATGATCAGTCTTCCGGTCTTGCCGTTGGCTCCAACGATCAATACGTCCATGCTACCCTTCCCGCCAGCTGGTTGCGCCGAACCGGCATTATTTCACGACGTGGCGCCGGGCGTCACCCATTAGCTGCCGCCCTGCCATAGCCGGCGTTTCTGAAATAGTTTGCGCATTCGTCTTGTGAGAATGTCCGGGTGAGGTGTCCGACGTGGCGCCAAGCGTCCTCCATGTTGCGTTTCTGGGCCATACGCATCCAGTGTTTGATCTTGGCAAAGACCTGTTCGATGGGGTTCAAATCTGGGCTGTAGGGCGGCAGAAACCAGAGCCGGGCGCCAGCGGCCTTGATGGCGGTGCGAACGGCCTTTGACTTGTGACTGCCGAGATTGTCCATGATGACGATGTCGCCGGAGCGCAAGGTTCGGACGAGTTGTTGTTCGACATAGGCCAGGAAGCTCGCCCCGTTGATGGGGCCGTCGAAGACGCACGGCGCCGTCAGCTGGTCGCAGCGCAGCGCCGCCAGGAACGTCATGGTGCGCCAGCGACCGTGCGGCGCATAGCCGCGCAGACGCTGATCTTTCGGCCCCCAGCCTCGGATCGGCGCCATGTTGGTCTTGATCCAGGTCTCGTCTATGAACACCAAGCGCCCGGGATCAAGCTTGGCCTGCAAGCCCTTCCAGCGCCGACGCCGGCGCGCCACATCGGCCCGGCCGCGCTCAAGGGCGAACAGGGTTTTTTTTGAAGCTCAGCCCCTCGCGCCGCAAAAACTGCCAAACCGCGTGGCGCGATACCGTGATTCCACGCGCCCGCAGAATGTCTCTCAGGCCACGCACCGTCAGGTGCGGCGTCCGGGCGATCAGTTCAATAATCAGATCCCGGTGCGGCGCAAGAACACGGCGGCGATGGCCGCCCATCTGGCCCGGCGCCACACTGCCCGTCGCCCGATAGCGCTGTGACCACTTCACCACGGAAGAAACCGCAACACCAAAACGGGCCGCAACCGCCCGGCACGTCTCGCCGGACTCAAGCGCCGAAACAACACGCTCGCGAAGATCAAGGGAATAAGGTCGTGCCATGGATGCTGGCCTCCTGATCCAGCATCCATCTTGAATCACAATTCAAGCCAAAGGGGAATCCCAAATGTGATTCTGTTTAGAGATGACGTGCTCTAAAGCTGGAATTTCACGGTTCCAAGATCACTTCTGACGCCGGTTTGCTCGCCTATCGAGAGCTTGATGATGCCCTTGGCCTGACTGGTTCCGCCGGGGATGTTTTCCGCGACAACCGCACCGGCAAGAACGGATGGCACGGCATGACGGAGCTGTTCCGTCAGTCGGTATTTGGACGCCTTGGCGGTTATGAAGATGTGAACGACGCCGAGCGTCTCGGACGTGATCCCGCCATGCGTTGGATTATTGGCGGCAAAGCCGTTGAAAGACAGGCTGCATCCAGCAGCCAGATGGCACGTTTCGAGACGGAGCTTCTGGCGAGCGATGCGACATTGGACCCTTGATCGACATGAGTGGGGTTTGGATCGATCATGTTCATGACCGCCGCCCACCGAAGATGATCATTCTCGACCTGGACAGCAGTGTCAGCCCTACCCATGGCGAACAAGAGGGAACAGCATACAACGGTCATTTTGGCTGCACCTGTTACCATCCGTTATTTCTGTTCAATCAGTTCGGTGATTTGGAACGCTGTTCCCTGCGTCCCGGCAACGTCCACAGTGCCGACGGATGGCGTGATGTACTGGAGCCTGTCGTTGCGCGTTATCGGGAACGAACCCTGCGACGCTATTTTCGAGGGGATGCCGCCTTTGCTCTGCCGGACCTGTATGAATTTCTGGAAGCCGAGAATTACAAATACGTCATCCGTCTCAAAGCTAACAAGGTTCTCCAGGACCGCATCGCCCATCTGCTGACGCGTCCCGTTGGTCGTCCGCCCATCCATGTGCGGCGTTATTACGCCAACTTCAGCTATCAGGCCAAATCATGGGACAGGAAACGCCGTGTCGTTGCCAAGGTTGAATGGCATCCTGGAGAGTTGTACCCCCGTGTCGGCTTCATCGTCACCAACCTGTCACGCCCGGCCAAGCGGGTTGTCGCCTTTTACAATCACCGAGGCACTGCGGAACAATGGATCAAGGAAGGCAAGAACGCCATCAAATGGACGCGGCTGTCATGTCGGAAGTTCCGCAACAACGAGGTGCGGCTCCAGCTTCATGCGCTGGCCTACAATCTCGCCAACTTCATGCGGACTTTGGCTCTGCCCGTAGAGGTGGAGCATTGGTCGCTGACGACACTGCGGGAAAAGTTGGTCAAGATTGGTGCCAAGGTCGTTCGCCATGGCCGCTACGTCACTTTCCAATTGGCCGAGGTTGCCGTGCCGAGGAGTTTGTTTCAAAAAATCCTGAGCCTGATCGAAAATCTACGGCGAAGACCCGTTCCGGCGTAGGCCGAAGAAATTGACGGCAAGGTGAACAAGACGGGAAAGCTGTGTCCGGATGACGACAAAATTGCTCAATTGGGCTTCCAACGAAGGCCAAATCACCAAATCGAAACTGTCGGGTGGACGCAGAGCAAAATTCCTTCTACGGTTGGTAGTGATGATCTACAATCTGCTCCGAACTGAAGGTTATCTGGGAAATGTCGGCTAAGAGGAATTGAGCTTACCCCCAGCCTTTGACGGTGGGCTCTACCCGACCTTGCGGGAAAATTCTTGTCTTATATCAAATTCAACGGCTTGAGCTGGGATTACCTTACCCGGCGGCAAGATGCTTATTTGGATAGCGTATTTGGATTTTTGCCGGAGGAAAACCGACGTAAGTAAGCACAGCTAATCTGAAGTCATTTATCACGGAAGGGAGCGGTCATGGGCGCGAATTTCGGCATGGTAGGGATGGATTGGCAACAGCGTGTCAATTGGGATCGCTTGCGTAAATACCGGCTTGAGCGCGCGCGCGCCAAGATGAAAGAGCATGGATACGGCGCCATGCTGTGCATGTATGACGAGAATGTGCGCTATCTGACCGGCACCTTGACGCCGGGCTGGAACCGCCTCAAGCCGGGCCTGCGCTACGCCATGCTGTGCGGCGACGGCGATCCGGTGCTGTTCGAGCAAGGCGATCTTGGTTTCCAGATCGAGCGGCATTCGCCGTGGCTGCCGAAGGAAAATGTGCGCTATTCCTACGCCTGGATCAAAGGTGCCGCCGGTCCGGCCTCGACCCAGCAGGTCAAGAAATTTACCGCCGCGATCAAAGAGGAAATGAAACGCCACGGCGTCGCCGGTGAAAAACTCGGCGTCGACTTCGTCGATATCAACATGATCAAGGTCTTCGAAGAGGAAGGCATTCAATGGCAGGACGGCATGACGCCGATGATGCAGGCGCGCGCAGTCAAGAATACCGACGAGCAGGAATGCATGCGTATCGTCGGCGCCATCGGCGACGCCGCGCATTGGGAGACGATGAAATTTCTGCGACCGGGCATAACCGAGAACCAGGTCACGGCGCATATCATGAAGTTCCTCTACGACATTCCGGGCATGGAGGATGTCGAGGACGTCATCGTCTCGTCCGGCCCCAACACCTGGCCCAACTGGCGCAACTTCTCCGACCGCATCATCCAGCCCGGCGACATCGTCTTCATGGATCTCGCGGCGCTGACCTGGAACGGCTACAAATCCTGCTACTACCGCACCTATTGCGTCGGCAAGGAGCCGAGCCAGGAGCAGAAAGATACCTATGCCACGGCGCTGGGCTGGCTCTACGATTCGATCGGCGCCGTCAAGGCCGGAACCACGACGCGCGAAATTGCCTTGCAATGGCCGTCCGCCATGGAGGCATACGGCTATGAGGAAGAAGATCAGGCGGCAGCGAATCTATGGGGTCACGGCCTCGGCCTGGCGCAATATGATCCGCCCGTCATTTCGCGCATCTGGTCGCTTGATCATCCGGTCGATATCGAATCCGGCATGACGTTCGCGCTCGAGACCCAGCACGGCAAGAAATTCCGCTACGGCGTGCGCATCGAGGAAATGCTGATCGTGCATGATGATTCGATCGAGATCATCTCGAACTTCCCGGTCAAGCAGATCACCGTGGTCGATCCGATCCCGGGCTATGGCGATCACGTGAAATGACCGGGGCGCGGTGTTCAAGGCGATGAACGGTCTGGTGATACCGATATCCGACGGCGCGGCGCTCGATGCCGAGCGGGTCGGGCCGAAGGCGGCAAATCTCGCGGCCATGGCACACGCGGGCATGCCGACGCCGGGCGGCTTCTGCATCAGCGCCGATGCCTATCGCCTGCAATTACGCGAAATGGATCTTGAGCGCGCGGCTTTGCGTTACGGCGCGGCCGATGACAACGAACGCCGCCGCATCTCGGTCGACATACGCCTCGGCCTTTATCAGGGAACCATCGCGCCCGCCATCTTAGAGCCGGCACTCGAAAGCTGGCGGGCGCAGCGCGCCGAATCCGGCGAGCCCGGCGCCGTGCGCTCCTCGGCGCTGATCGAGGACCGCGCCGGGGCCAAATTCGCCGGCCAGTTCGAAAGCTTTCTCGGGCTTACCAGCGAGACCGATTTCACCACCGCGCTGCGTGCCTGCTGGGCGGCGCTGTGGACGACCAATGTGCGGCGCTATATGGACGGCAACGATCTCACCCCCGGCGACACCGCGATGAGCGTGCTGGTTCAGCCGCTGGTCCCGGCGCTGGCCTCGGGCGGCGGCCTGAGCCGGACCGCCGAGGGCGAAATGCTGATCAGCGCCACATGGGGCCTCGGCACCGCCATCGCCCAGGGCGAGGTCGTGCCCGACCGCGTCATCCTCGGCCGCGATCTGGCGCTGCGCGAGGTCGAGGCCGGGCGCAAGGACCATAGCGATCAGTGCCATCACCATGGCACGCCGAAGCCGCGAAAGGTTGCCGAGGCGCTGGCCGGCAAGCCCTGCCTCGACGGTGCCCAGTCGCGCGAGCTCGGACGCCATCTGCTGGCGGCCGAGGCGATGATGGGACATCCGGTCGAGATAGAATGGGCGATGGACGCGCACGGCATCAAGCTGTTGCAGGTGCGCCCGCTCGACGTCGGCGAGATGCCGGTGCCGGACGAAATCTGGCAAGACAAGCCGGGTCTGCGCGGCCATCCGGCGGGCGTCGGCTGGGGCGCCGGGCGCGCGGTGGTCATCGAATGCGAATGCCAGCTCGGGCAGGTGGCGCCGGGCGATGTTCTGGTCACGCGCGTCGCCGGCCCGGCGCTGAGCCATATCCTGCCGCGCGTCGCCGGCGTCGTCGCCGAGCTCGGCGGCTCGACCTCTCATCTCGCCTCGCTGGCGCGCGAGCGCGGCATCCCGATGGTGCTCGGCGCCCTCAACGCGACCGGGCGAATCCCCGACGGCTCGTTGGTCGCGGTCGACGGCATCGCCGGGGTCGTGCGCTGGATGGATTATGACGCCGGGCGCGGCCGCCCCGCGCCCGGACCCCGGCTCTATCCGCCAGACATCGGTTGAGCGGCGGCAGCGTTCGAATGCGTGCGATGGTGCTGAAGGAGCCCGGCCTGCTGATCCAGGAGGATCGCGAGCGCGCCGCCGCGCGCCACGGCGAAACCCTGGTCCGGGTCAGGCGCAGCGGCATTTGCGGCACCGATTTGAAGATCTACAACGGCGCTATCTCGGTTGGTTACCCGCTGGTCATGGGGCACGAGGCCGTCGGAGAGGTTGTTGCCGGCAATGGTAACGGCGGCGGCGGGCGTATAACCGGGCGCGTCATCGTCGATCCGGCTTATTTCTGCGCCGATTGTTTTCATTGCCGCGCCGGGCAGATGCATCTCTGCCCCAATGGCGGCCTTATCGGGCGCGACCGCGATGGCGGCTTCGCCGACTATGTCGCGGTGCCGCGCCGCAATGTCCATGCCCTGCCGGACGAGATCGGTGATGACGAGGCGCCGCTCATCCAGGTGCTGACCACCTGCCTGCACGGCCACCGCAAGGTCGATATTTTTCCCGGCGAGGCGGTCGTCGTGCTCGGCCTCGGCGTCACCGGCCAACTGCACATCCAGCTCGCCAAGGCGCGCGGCGCCCACCCGGTGATCGGCATCACGCGCAGCGCCTGGAAGCGCGAGCTCGCCGAGCGGCTGGGCGCCGACCTGACGGCGCCGCCGGGCGCCGACGCAAAAGCGATGATACTGGCCGCCACGGGTGGCCGCGGCGCCGATCTGGTGATCGAATCCATCGGCCAGGTCGCCACCCTGGCCCAGGCCATCGAAATGACGCGCACCGGTGGGCGGCTGCTGCCGTTCGGCATCATTTCGGAAAAAGAAGGGGCGCTGCCGTTCTACGATCTCTATTTCAAGGAGCTTGAGATCGTCAATTCGCGGGTCGCCAAAAGCCGCGACTTCCCGGCCTGCATCGACCTGGTTCAGCGCGGCGTGGTAAAATTAAAACCGCTGATCAGCCATACCCTGCCCGTCGATGACCTCGCCGGCGCGCTCGCCATGCTGGCGGACGAAAACAGCAACAGCATGAAGATCATCATGGCGCACGCCTGATGGTGATCGCGGCGCTTAGTTGAAGTCGGCGGCGCGCGCCTCAAGGTCGCTCAACCCCGTCTCGGTAGAGTTTCTCGGCTTGCCGGGATGGATGATGGCGACCTGACAGGCTTCCGCCGCCTCCACCATCTGGCGGTAGCTGCCGGCATCGGGGTCGAGGATATAGGCCTGCATTTCTTCGTTATAGGCGAACATCCTGGCATTGAGCTCGGTGCATTCGTTGCAGGTCGTGCAGCGCGGCGTCTCGATATAGGGCTCTTCGGCGGGCTTGTCATCCTCGACCGCCTGTTCGGGCGCCTCGACCGGCGCCGCGCTGGGCGCCTCGGCCGCTGCCGCGCCGGGAGTTGCCGCAACCGGTGCGGCGGCCGGCGCCGCGGGCTGGGCCGAGGCCGCCGCTTCGAGCTGGCTGCGCAGCGCCGCGAGCTCCTGCTTCTTCTCCTTCTGCCAGATTTCGCGTTCGCCGGCGAGCAGCGCCTCGGCGTGCGAATTGTTGATGCCGGCGAGCTCCTGCAGGCTGTGCCACATATCGCGGCATTGCCGCGCCGCGCTGACCAGTGAGTCCTCGACGATCGCCCGGCACAGCGCATCCCGTTCATCGATCATCCAGATATAGGGAACCTTCGACGCCGCGCTCTCGGCGTCGAGGTCGAGAAACTCCTTCACCGGAATCATGCCGTCATGCCAACTGGATTGCGGCACCCGGGCAAAGCGGTTGGCGTAGCGCCGGTCGCAGGCGGCGAAATCGATGAAGGTGAAGGCGGTCTCCGTGGCGCTCCTTTGCAGGCCCGCATCCTCGTAATGGAAGTCACGCATCGGCCAGTCGGCGTCGGGCTGGGAGTTGGTCTCGAGGTGGAATCGCGATGCCCAATCGCTGCCGGCCTCAGGATCATAGACGTAGCCGGGGAAGGCCCGCGATTCGGTCGCCGCGGCGGCCTTGAGATAGGGCGCGACATTGGGCGAATTGTTGCTCGCCGCGGCGTTGCCGGGCGGTGCGCCGGAGAACAGGCTGAACAGTGCCGGCCCGTCGCTGGCCAGACCCTTGCCGATCGAATCGCGCAGGCGGAAGAGATAGGCGCTGCTCGTCTGCACGACAAACACATTGCCCAGGCCAAGCGCCATCGCCGCCAATTGCGGGCCCTTGATGTTGGCGGTCAGCCGCTCGGGGCCGAGCATGTCGCCGCCGAGAACGTCGTCATATTGGACCAGCACCTTGATAGGCAATCCGGATGAAAGCACCTGCCACAAAGCTGTCCGTTCGGCCGCGATAGCGCTGTCGCCGTGCAGGCGAACGAGATAGGGCGGGAACAGGGCGAAATCCTCGACATGGAGATGGTGGTGCGAGAAGTGGCCGAAGAACTGGTCATGTTTGGATTCGTCGTAGCGGTTGGCGACCTCAAGCTCGGCGATGGCCACCGCCTTGACGAGTTTGGCCATTTCGGGCCGCCGTTTCTGGATCGCTTCGAGCACCTCCTCGCAACTGTCGAAGACGAGCTCATAAGGTTCCTTCCGGCGCCCGCGCTTGCCCGTGCTTTGCGGCGGAGCCAGGAAGCGCTGCGATTTAAACACGGCGAGCACCGCATTGAGGCGCTTGCGCCGGGCTTCCGGCAGGGTCTCGCCGGTCGGCGCCGTGCGCAGCAGGCTCGACATCGCGTCGAAATCGAACTCACCCTCAAGCGCCTTACCCATCGATCGCTTGAGCTTCTCGGCGCCTTGCGCTTGCTCGACATTGTCGACATCGGTGTGCAGACTATTGGACAGCGTCAAGGTCAAATCATCGAGCTTGTCGCGCAGCCTTTGCGCCCGTTGCCGTTGGTTGATGGTCCAAGCATGGGTCACGAACTTGACCGGCAGATCACGGTCGCAGGCGACGGTCTCGCCGTCGAAGCGCAACCCCTCACGCGCCCGCGCCAGGCTTTCCTCGAGCGGCCCACGCGCCGCCGCGTCGGTCTTGGCCGAGAGCTCGCGCCCGGCATCGTCCCAAATCTCGCCGAGCGAGCGCGCCTCGCCGCCGCCGCAAGCCAGGCCGCGCGCTTCCGCCTCGAGCTTCAGCACATGTTGGCGCAAACGCTCGCCGGCAATGCCGCGCGGCGCGATGTCGCTGAGGATTTCATCGACGACGCCGGATAGCGAGCGCACGAATCCGCCGCCGGCATCGCCATTGACCAGCACCAGCGGGAAATCATGGCGCAGCTTGTTGAGGTCGCGGTAGGCGCCAAACAGCGCCGGGCGCAGGTCGAGCCGCCCGACATCGTCGAGCTCGCCGGCCAATCTTTCGCCGGTTATGTGAAACGCCGTCAGTGCCGAGAGACTTTTATCCATGACAAGCCCTAATCACCGCCGCCGTCCGCCGCCTGAATCGTGAAGCGGTCGAGCTCTTTTTCGAGCACGCCCTTGACGACGTCCGGCGTATAGAGCCGGTCGGGTCCGCGCGGATTCTCGTAGCACGGTATGCTTTGATTGCGGTACAGCACGCCGACCGGAATCGGGTCGCTGGTCGAGGCGATTTCGCGCGCCCGGTTTCTGTCGGAGGGATCATGTATTTCATGATTTTTGTAGACATTGGCCAGCGCCGGGCTGGTCTGGATGCCGTTTTCATGGTTGAGCAGCAACATCTTGCTCGGATCCTTCACCCAGGCATCGTAGCGGCCGTCGAGATATTCGGGGCAGCGCTGGAGGACGCGCACGAAGGAGAGGCCCTTATGCTGGAACGCCGCGTCGACGATATCGTGCACCAGTTCGGGAATCCAATCGACCGCCTGGGCGACGAACGAGGCGTTGCGAATGCCGAGCGTGACGCTGATCGGATTGAGCGGTTCCAATGTCGTGCCCTGCGGCGTGGTGTTGCTCTTCAGCCCCAACGGCGAGGTCGGCGAGGCCTGGTTCTTGGTCAGGCCGTAGATACCGTTGTCGAGCACCAATACGGTCATGTCCATATTGTAGCGGATGGCGTGAATCCAATGCGCCGTGCCGATGGAGCAACAATCGCCATCGCCGGTGATGACGAAGACATGGAGATCGGGGCGCTGCAATTTGATGCCCTCGGCGACCGGCAGCGCGCGGCCGTGCAGGCCGTGGAAGCCATAAGTGTGCATGTAATGCGGAAAGCGGCTTGAGCAGCCGATGCCCGATACGAACACGGTTTTTTCCGGTGCCAATTGCTCGTCACGGCACAGCCGCTGGACGGCGGCGAGGATGGCGCTGTCGCCGCAGCCGACGCACCAGCGCGGCTCGGCGCCCTTGTAATCTTCAAGGGTGTAATCCTCGTCGAACATGCCGAGTAGGCAATGGGGGGTCTGTGCATCCATCGTCATTTCCCCTTCCGAGGTAATTTATTTCGAATCGCCCGGGCGATCACGCCGGGTTTGAGCGGTTGGCCCCTGACCTCGGTCCAGCAATCAACATCGACCAGATAACGTGCGCGCAACAGCACGGCCAATTCGGAATAGCGGCGATTGTCCTCGTCGATGACCTCATCCTCTATATTGTCGGACCAGTTGCTCTCGACCGTCAGCACGCGCTCGAAGCGCCGCAAAACTTCGCCGATGCCGGACGCCATCGGCTGCAGGAATTTGAGATGCAGGGACGAGACCTTGTGGCCCTCGGCGCGGAGACGATCAACAGCTTCCTCGATCGCGCCCTTGGTGCTGCCCCAGCCGACGATCAGCATGTCGCCTTCCTCGTCGCCATAGACATTCGGCGTCTTCAGGGTCTTTTGCAGGGCGGCCAGCTTGAGACTGCGGCTGCGCATGCCTTCCTCGTTGATGTCGGGCTCGTAGGCGACGCGGCTCATGCGGTCATGGGCAAGCCCGGTCAGGCAGTGCATGCCGTTCGGCTGGCCCGGGACGAAGCGGTTGGTGAGGCCGGTCGTGGCGTCCCAGTCATAGGGTTTGGCGTCTATCGGAACGGCGTTTTGATTGATCGGCGGGGCGAACCAATCGGTGTCGATCTCGGGCCTGGGATAGGGCTGCTGGGCCGATGCCAGGCTGGCATCGGTCAGCACCACGACGACGGTGTTGAAGGTCTCGGCGATCTTCCTCGCCGCGATCACTGAATAGAAGCAGTCCTCGATGTCGGCCGCCGCCATGACGATTTTGGGGTTGTCGCCGTGCCCGCCGAAGCAGGCGAACAGCAGATCGCCCTGCTCCGCCTTGGTCGGCAGGCCGGTGCTCGGGCCGCCGCGCTGGACGTTGATGACGACGAGCGGAATCTCGGCCATCACGGCGAGGCCGATGGTCTCCTGCTTCAAGGCGAAGCCGGGACCGGAGGTGATGGTGGCGGCGCATTTGCCGGCATAAGAGGCGCCGATGGCGAAGGCGCAGGCGGCGATTTCGTCCTCCGCCTGATGCACCGCGCCGCCGACATTGTGGAACACGTCGCTGAGATAATGCGAGGCCGAGGTCGCCGGCGTGATCGGGTACATGGCGCAAATCTCCATGCCCGAGGCCATCAGGCCGAGGCCGAGCGAGACGTTGCCGTTGACGACGATCTGCGGCTCGTGCACATCGGAAGGCGGGATGCGGTAGCACATGTCGAGATTTTCCAGCGCCCATTCGTAGCCTGCGTTGAGCAGCTTGATGTTGCTCTCGATGACGGTGCTGCTCTTCTTGGCGAATATGAACGCCACCTGCTTGCGCGCGATCTCGAGGTCAAAGCTGTAAATCGCACTCAGCATGCCGAGGACGAACATGTTCTTGCCGCGCTTGGGGTTTTCGACGTAGCGCAGGCATTCTTCCTCCATCGGGATTTCATGCACGTCATGGCCGTCGGCGATCAGCTTGTCGAGAGTGGCGGCATAGGAGGCGGCGATGCCGGCATCCTGATCGTGGCGCCATTTATTCTCGATGAGCACGATGCAGCCCGGCTTGATCTCGTTTTCGCGCACCCTTTTCAGCAGCACCTGCTCGTTGAGGGCGACGATCAGATCGGCTTCGTCGCCGCCATTGGTGACGCGCCGCGAGGCCAGGCGGATGCGGATGCCGCTGGCGCCGGCGATGCTGCGCGCCGGCGGCTGGATCTCGGCGGGGATGATTTCGACCGTCCAGATGCCGTTTCCCATGCGCGCCGCGATCGAGCCGAACGACTGGCCGCAGCGCTGCGCGCCCTCGCCGGAATCGCTGATGACCTCGACGATATGCTCTTCAAGAATGATGGCGTCCTTGTCGCGCGAGGCGCTACGGCTTTTGTCGGCGCGCGAAGCTGAGCTCTCGGCATTGGTCACGTCCCCCGCCGGCTGGCGGGTTTCGTCGAGGATTTGCGTGCTCATTCTCTGTTCCTGCTTTACGCTTTAGGCCAGCCGCAGCCGGGTGAAGTTCTTCTCCACCGGCTCGATGCCAAACAATGCGCCATCGCCGCGCTCTTCCGCACCGCCATAAACCACCTCGCTGTCGCGTATGCCAAAATAGGCCTTCATGCTGCGCGCCGCGCGGCGCCCGGCTCCCATCGCCAGAATAACCGTGGCGCCGCCGGTGACGATATCTCCGCCGGCATAGACCCCGGCCATCGACGTCGCCAGATTTTCATCGACTTCGATATAGCCGCGGTCGTTGAGCTTGAGCTTGGAGGTCTGGCCGATGATCGGGTTGGCCTGGGTGCCGATGGCGTAAACCACCATGTCGACTTCGAAGTCATACTCGCTGTCGGCGATCGGCACCGGGCGGCGTCTGCCGGAGCTGTCCGGCTCGCCCAGTTCCATCTCGACGCAGCGCATGCCGCGCACATTTCCACCGTCGTCGCCGAGTATCTCGATCGGTGCCGTCAGCCAGCGGAAATCGACGCCTTCCTCTTCGGCGTGATCGATCTCCTCGGCGCGCGCCGGGCTTTCGGTCTTGGTGCGCCGGTAGACGCAATAGACCTTCTCGGCGCCGAGCCTCAGGCATACCCGCATGGCGTCCATCGCCGTGTTGCCGGAGCCGATCACGGCGACGCTGCGGCCGAGATGAAGCGGCGTGTCGTAATCCGGGAATTCGCCGGCATGCATCAGATTGCAGCGCGTCAGCAACTCGTTGGCCGACAGCACGCCATTCAGCGATTCGCCGGGAATATCCATGAAGTAGGGCGTGCCGGCGCCGGTGCCGATGAAGACGGCGTCATAGCCCATCTCCTCGATCATCTGCTCGATGGTGAACAGGCGGCCGACCAGGGTGTTGCACTCTATCTTGACGCCGAGCCGGACCAGATTTTCCATCTCGGCGTCGATCACCGCGTCGGGCAGGCGGAACTCGGGGATGCCGTAGCGCAGCACGCCGCCCGATTTGTGAAACGCCTCATAGATGGTGACGTCGCAACCCGCCTTGGCCATGTCGGCGGCGCAGGCAACGCCGGCCGGGCCGGAGCCGACGATGCCGATGCGGAAGCCATTGGGCTCGATATGCGGGATGTTGGCCCAGCCATTGGCGATCGCCTGGTCGCCGATCCAGCGCTCGAGCCGCCCGATCGCCACCGGCTCGAGCGTATCGCCGACCGGGCAAACGCCTTCGCACTGGTCTTCCTGCGGGCAGACGCGGCCACAGATCGCCGGCAGCAAATTGGCGTCGCTGACGATATCGTAGGCGCCGCGATAATCCTTATCGATGATCCTCTGGATGAATCCGGGAATATCGATCGCCACCGGGCAGCCCGGAACGTAGGCCGCCTCCGGGCACATCAGGCAGCGCTCGCACTCGTTCAGCGTTTTGTCGAGGTCATAGCCGAGCGCCACTTCGTCGAAATTCTGGACCCGGTCGCCAGGCTCCTGCACCGGGATCTCCGTGCGCTCCTGGGGGATGTTGCGGATTGTTTTTCCCTTGGCCATCGTTACGACCCTGCCCGGCAGGTTTCAGACCATTTCTCGACCGCCAATTTTTCCTCCTCGGCGAAGCGATGCAAGCGGTTCATGAGATCGTCGAAATCGACCGCATGGGCGTCGAAATCAGGCCCGTCGACGCAGGCGAATTTCATTCTGTCGCCGATCTTGACGCGGCAGCCGCCGCACATTCCGGTGCCGTCGATCATCACCGGGTTGAGGCTGACGGTGGTTTTGATGGCGTGGCCGCGCGTCGTCTCGGCGCAGGCCTTCATCATGATCGGCGGACCGATGGCGACGACTTCGTCGATTTCGCCATGTTTCTCGATCGCCGCCTCGATGCCCGCCGTCACCAGCCCCTTCATGCCGATCGAGCCATCATCTGAGCAGATGATGAACTCGTCGCAGACGCTCTCGAACTTGTCCTTCCAAAAGACCAGCGATTCGCTACGGAAGCCGACGACGCCGATGACGTAGGCGCCGTTCTCCTTGAAGCCGCGCGCCTGCGGGAATACCGGCGCCACGCCGAGGCCGCCGCCGACGCAGATCACCTTGCCACCCTCGCCGACAGCGCCGATATCGCTCGGCGTCCCCATCGGGCCGACGACGCCGAACAGTGCGGAGCCGACCGAGAAATTGCGCTGTATCTCCTTGGTCGTCTTGCCGACGGCCTGGATGACCAGGGTGATGGTTCCCTTGGAGCGGTCGAAATCGGCGATCGTCAGGGGAATGCGCTCGCCATGCTCATGCGGTATGGCGATCACGAACTGGCCGGGTTTCGCGGCTTTGGCCATCGCCGGATGGCTGATCTCAAGCAGATAGGTAACGTCGGAGAAATCCTCCCGCGCCACGATCTCGAACGTGGATTTGCCTTCCCCTTGGCGCCTCGGCGCCGCGCCATCTCGTGACTCGTCCTGCTCGGCGTCCAAAATTCCGCTCATTCTCCGCCCGCGCTCTCTCGTTCAACGTATTGAACAACAATGTACCTTAATATCAATACATTGAAGAACAATTTACCGCAGGTGCACGGAGATGTGTTGACACACATCAAACCATTTGGTCATGAGGGGGCGCGGCTCGATTTGCCGGCGGGTATTACGGCGGGTATTACCATGTCACTAGCCTTCAAACTTCTTGCCGTCATCCCCCTGATGATCTGCGCCGGCCTTGCGGAAGCGGCGCCGGGATTCGATCCGGTCGCCATTCCGGCCGGTACGGCGGCGCTTGGAGACCCGCAGGGCGATGACAATGAGATCCTGAGAGCGGCCGATATCGCCGCCTTCCGGCTGGTGGAAGGCGCCGACTGGTGTCATCCGGAGGGTCCCGAGAGCGATCTTGAGGGCCTTCTCGATCACCCGGTGGTTCAGGTTTCGGCGCTCGACATGGTCGGTTTCAGATGCCCGCCGGAGGAACATCGACGCCGCGGTCTGATCGATTAGAATGGCCTGACCGCCTTCGGCGCCCTCGCGCCGCGCGGAATTCATACCGAGGACCGACTTATGGATGATGTGACGCCGGATACAGCGATGGATGCGCTGCACGGGGCCGATGGGCAACAGGGGGGTGGCGTGGACGCGGTTCTTCTGGCGATTATGGCCAACCGCATGGACGCCATCTGCCGCGAGATGACCAATACCGTCCTGTTCAGCGCGCGCTCGGCCGTGATCGGCATCGCGCGCGATTTCTCCTGCGCCATCATCACCGCCGGTGACGAGGTGCTGGCGGTCGCCGAAGCGATGCCGATTCATGTTTTCGGCATGCATCTGCAAACCGCCTCGATGAAGAAACATCACCCCTATTTTCGTGAGGGCGACGCCTTTCTCGACAATGATCCCTATGTCGGCAACAGCCATGCCGCCGACCATACGATTCTGGTGCCGGTATTCTACGAGGGCGAACATTTCTTCACCGTCGGCGTCAAGGCGCACCAGGCCGATACCGGCAACAGCCAGCCGACGACCTATCTGGCGGCGGCAAAAGACGTCTACCAGGAAGGCACGCTGATTTTCCCCTGCGTTCAGGTGCAGAGCGATTTCGAGAATATCGAGGACATCATCCGCATGTGCCGCCGGCGCATCCGCGTGCCCGACCAGTGGTACGGCGATTATCTGGCCGCCATCGGCGCCGCGCGCATCGGCGAGCGCCGGCTCAGGAGCTTTATCGCCAAATACGGCGCGGCCGCGGTGCGCGGCTTCATCCGCGACTGGCTCGACTATTCCGAGCGCCGCGCCGCCGGCGCCATCCAGGCGCTGCCCGGCGGCAGGATCATCGCCGAAGGCGTGCACGACCCGATCGCGCCCTACCTGCCCGACGGCGTGCGCATCCAGGTGGCGATCGATATCGACAGCGAGGACGGCCGCATCAAGGTCGACCTCAGGGACAATCCCGATTCGGTCGATGCCGGGCTGAATCTGACGCGCTCGACCGCCACCATGTCGGCGGCGCAGGCGGTGTTCTGCTGTTTGGACGCGGACATACCGCACAATTCGGGCAGTCTCAGGCGCATCGAAGTGGCGTTGCGCGAAAACTGCATCGTCGGCATCCCGCGCTTCCCGCATAGCTGCTCGGTGGCGACGACCAATATGACCGACACCATCATCAACGCGATTCTGGCCGGGTTTGCCCAACTCGGCGACGGCTACGGCTTCAGCCAGGGCAATATGTGCAACGGCGCCGGCACCGGCGTCTGTTCGGGCAAGGATTGGCGGCTGAACGATGCGCCCTATGTCAACCAGATGTTCATGTCGGCCGGCGGCATGCCGGCTTCGGCGCATAATGACGGCATGCATGGCCTGGTCAATCCGGTCAGCGTCGGGCTGGTCTACCGCGATTCCATAGAGGTCAACGAACAGCGCTTTCCCTTCCAGGTGCAATGCGTGCGCGCGCTCGAGGATTCCTGCGGCGCCGGGCGGCGGCGCGGCGGGCCGGCCTCGGAAGTGATATTTGGGCCGCGCCACGACGAAATGCTGGTCATCAATATCTGCAACGGCCTGGTCAATGTGCCGCAAGGCGTGCTCGGCGGCCGGCCGGCAAAAGCCGGGCTCCAGGCCAGGCTGGCCGCCGATGGCGGTGAACATGTCTATGGCACCGATGCCTATTGTCACCTGGCGCCCGGCGATCGCCTGCGCGCCGTCGACAATGGCGGCGGCGGTTACGGCGATCCGCTGGAGCGCGAAAGCGAGCGCGTGTTGGCGGACGTCGCCGAACGCTACGTCTCGCGCCAACAGGCCGAAGCGGTATACGGTGTGGTCATCACCGGCTCGGCGGCGCGCGACGACCTCGCCGTCGACGCCGAAGCCACGGCGGAGCTGCGCCAAAGATTGCGGCCATAACATCGCCGCGGTCGGCCGGCCGTATCGGGCATTTTCCCGAGCGCAACTGGACCGCTACAAAAATATGTTATCATCGGTGGAGAAAATCGTCAGGCGACGCATCAAGGCATAAGAATGAACCACGGGATCGACGATATATTGACGACGAATTATCTCGATCAGGCTCTCGATCAAGTGAGCGACGGGGTTGCCATTTTCGACGCCGACGACCGCTTGATCATGAGCAACGAAAACTACAAATCGCTATACGGAAAGCACCGTGAAATTGTCGTGCCGGGGGCGACATTCGACGCCCTGATCCGGGCCAGCATGCCGAACGAATCGCCCATTTGGGAAGCTGGGAAATCGACTATAGCTCCGACCAGGTGAAATGGTCCGACGAGGTGTATCGGGTATTGGGCCTTGACCGCGAAAGTTTCGATGGCCGCCAGGAAAGCTTCCTCGAGCTCGGTCACCCCGATGACCGCCTGCTGGTGCGCAAGCAACGCGAGGATATCGCCGACGGCAGGCCGTACGACTACACCTACCGCATCATCCGCCCCGACGGCAGCGAGCGAATGGTTCACGTCGGTGGCGAGGTGATCCGCGCCGTCGGTGGCAACCCGGAACTGGCACGCGGTTTCATCCACGACATCACCGAACGCAAACAGGCCGAGGATGCCTTGCGCGAAAGCAAGGAGCGCCTTGACGAGGCCCAGCGCATCGCCCAGGTAGGCAGTTTTACGCGCGACTTTCACGGCAACGTGAATCACTGGTCGGACGAGCATTACCGCATATTCGGCGTCGAACCGCTGGGCAAGAAAATCAGCCAGGCTGAATTCATGGCCCTGGTGCATCCCGGCGACCGGGAATCGGTTGCCGAAGCGGTCAGGCAAGCCATTGAATTGCACAAGCCGTACGACCTCGAACACCAGATCGTGCGGCCCGACGGCGCCGTGCATATCGTGCACGGGCGCGGCGAAGTGACCTTCGGCGAGGATCGCAAGCCGCTTTCGTTGCGCGGCACGGTGCAGGACATCACCGAGCGCCGCGAGGCCGAGCAACAGGTGCGCTACCTCGCCCATCACGATGCCCTGACCGATCTTCCCACCCGCCATCTGTTCGAGGACCGGCTTGAGAAGGCAATGGCCATCGCCACCCGCCATGACCAGCATGTCGCCGTCCACTTCATTGATCTCAACCGCTTTAAGCAGGTCAATGATGCCCTCGGCCACGCCGTCGGCGACGAACTGCTCAAGGCTGTCGGCACGGTTCTCAAGGGGGTCGTGCGGGCGACGGATACATTGGCGCGTTTCGGCGGCGACGAGTTTACGGTGATCCAGACCGAGCTCGTCGATCCCCGGGATGCCGCCATCCTGGCGCAAAAATTATTGATGCGATAAGCCAGCCATTTCACATCGCCGGCCACCGCGTGCACACCGGCGCCACCATCGGCGTCGCCGTCTGTCTGACGTCAGCGCCTATGGGACAAATTGAGGTAATTGCCTAACGGAGGATTTCTGGCTCATCGTAGTGACCGAAGGGAACGAAGATGAGACAGAAATCAATGAGCAAGAGCGACCCTGCGGAGAGAGCTGTTCGGGA
>PVBE012037900.1_pt1 | contig 18548 bp, 16 predicted proteins | sample 1631181 | NCBI WGS metagenome assembly PVBE01 (sample SAMN08397723, study PRJNA350692) | Marine metagenome, whole genome shotgun sequencing project. | isolation source: water | place: Pacific Ocean | collected 2012-04
CCTCCACGGTTTCCACCTGCGGCATGACCGCGACCGTGGCGGTACTTGTATGTACCCGGCCGCTTGCTTCCGTGGCGGGTACGCGTTGGACCCGGTGGGTGCCGCTTTCGTACCGGAGGAACTTGAAGACGTCCGCGCCCTCAATGGAGAAGACACCGTACTTCAGCCCACCCAGGTCGGAAATGACCACGTCCATCTGCTGGACCTTCCATTTCCGGGTGATGGCAAACTTGGTATACATTTCCATCAACTCGCGGGCAAAAAGGGCGGATTCTGCCCCGCCCACGCCGGGCCGGATTTCGATGATCACGTTTTTCGCGGAGACTGAATCTTCCGTGAGGAAGATTTCTTCCAGCTCGGAAAGGATGGTCTCTTCCCGTTCGGTGAGCCCCTTGATCTCCTCTTCCGCCATCTCTTTCATTTCGGGATCTTCAAGGAGGGTCTGGGTATCCTTTTTTTGTTTCTGGATGGAGTCGATTTCGCGTTGGCGCGTTACCACTTTTTCAAGGGAGCCCCGTTCCCGCATGAGGGCGGCGTAGTGGTCAGGGATCGAGATGATTTTGGGATCCTGGATAAGGCCTTCGATTTCCTCGTACCGGGCCACCATCTCTTTGATTTTGTCGAGCATGAGCAGACGATCTCCGCGAAAGAAATGGCCTTGAAATGACTAAGACTGGCCTTCGGCTTCGGGAGCCTTGGGTGTTTCGGGAGCCGGGTCAAGCTTCGGCGCAGCCGGGGTCTTGGGGGCTTCCTTGGCCGGTCCGGTTGCCGGTTTTGATTTTGCCGGCAACTGGTCCGCAAAGGTGCCCGTAGGACCGGATCCCGTCTTTTCGACCGCCTTCTTGGTTGCCTTGGCCGCCTGGTCCTTGGTTTTCTGGGCCGGGGATCCGCCCCACTTCTTCTTGAATCTTTCGATTCTTCCGGCGGCATCGACGAATTTCTGTTTGCCGGTATAGAAGGGGTGGCAGCTGGAGCAGATTTCGACACTGATCTTCGCCTTCGTGCTCCGCGTGGTGAAGGCGTTTCCACAACCGCAGGTGACGGCTGTATCCTGGTACTCCGGATGTATTTCCTTCCTCATAAGGCGCGTCAATCTAGCGATTCCGGGTGGGGAAATCAAGCAAATGTTCCGGATTATTGCAGTTTCCGGCTTTTGACAAGTACGACGGCATGGTCTTCCGCCCGGGGATCGTATTCGACCAGGGATTCGGTCTGCGAAATGACCCCGTTTGGAAGGAGCGCGGTGACCCAGACGTAAATTTTCCCATCGCGATCTTTACGGGGATCATCGTCTCCGTCCTCGTTATCCCGGACCACGATTATGACGGCCCTGCCCCCGGCGGGCAGGATTTCTCCGAAGTAGGAAGAAGTCTGGGCCCCAAAGTGACGGAGACGATTCCGGGAGCGCTCTTCGATTTTCTCAAGAATGAAGCGGCGGTTTTCAGTTTTCCGGGTCTCTCCGTTAAGGGAACTCCGGATGGCGCTGTCGAGGTCGCAAGCGCGGACCACGGCGTCGGTCCAGCGGGAGTTGACCCGGCCTGCCATCCCTTTTGCGGCTGCGAGGTCATGAATGGCTTTCTGCACGGTTTTGAGATTCTCCTCCGGACTTTTCGGGGAATGTTCGACTTGGCTGAGTTCCCCTTCTGCATCTTCAATGAGTTCTTCCACCCGGTCCACGTATTCCCGCTGGTGGAGTTTTGGATCGATGGATTCTCCCTGGAGGTCGGCCAGGATTTTGTCCCATTTTCCCGGCCTCGTGGTCTGGTAGTACCAGAGGGCGCGACGGGCATCAAACAGGGCCGTGTTGCAGAGGATGTCCGCTTCGCGTTGGGTATATTCCCGGGGAGTCTCTCTGGTTGTTTCGAACTGGGTGCAGAAGGCCGCCCCAAATCCGACGGCAAGCAGGAGGAGAAGCAGGACGACGACGAAGGCCGAGCCGCGTTCATTTTTGATCATGGAGGCGAGTGTATCCCTCCCCGGCGAACTCGTCAATTTTTCCGTGAGCATTGTTCCCGTTCGAATTCGAGGATATCGGAAAGCGTTTTCCGGAGGGGAATCGACGGCTGCCAGCCGGTATCCCGGCGAAACCGGGAGACGAGGGCAACCCGCTCTTCCGACTCTCTCCGGTGAAGTTCGGGGCTGTTTGACTCCACGGCGATTTTCAGCCGGGATAATCCAAGAAGCATCCGGAGCATGTCCCGGATAACGGTGCCCTTTCCGGAGCCGATGTTATACGGGCCGGATCCGGCCTTCTCGAAAGCCATCAGGTAGGCCCGGACCACATCCCGCACATCGAGGAAGTCACGGGCCGGGGAAAGATTTCCCACCTTCATGACGGGTGGCTGTAGGTTCGCCTCGATTCGTGCGATTTGCCGCGCGAAGGCGGGGGCAACGAAGATGTCCTTTTGTCCGGGTCCCGTGTGATTAAAGGGGCGGAGGAGAACAAGATCATGCCCATGTATGCCGGAAGAAAGGGCCATGTCGGCACACGCTTTCGAGGCGGAATAGGCGTTGGTCGGGCGCAGGGGAGCCGTTTCTGGGATGGGTCCCGAATGTCCTTTTCCGTAGATATCCCCGGAACTCGCGCAGATGATTCTCGGTCCGGGTCGAAGCATCCGAAGCAAACGGAACGTCCCGCGCACGTTGGCATCAAAAGCGGTGGCCGGGTTTTCATTTGCGGTGGGGATATGGGAGATGGCCGCGAGATGAAAGACGGCGTTGTACCGGTTCTGCCCGAGTTTTGAAGCGGGCAGCGTCGCGATGTTTCCAATGATGTTCCGGTGTACCTCGGGGGAGGGGCGAAGATCGAGTCCCGTGACGGTCCATCCCTGTTGACGAAGAAGCCGGACGAGGTAGGTTCCCACGAATCCCGACGCCCCGGTGACGAGCGCCCTCATGGCTGTTTCCGAAGCTTCTCCAGGTCCGCGTCGACCATCATCCGGACGAGGTCCGGGAAGGAAACCTTTGGTTTCCACTTCAATTTCCGTTTCGCCTTGGATGGATCCCCCAGGAGTGTTTTCACTTCTGCGGGACGGAAAAACTCCGGGTCGACCTTTACATGTTTTTTCCAGGGCAGTCCGACATGGTCGAAGGCGATTTTACAGAACTCGCGGACGCTGTGTGTCTCCCCGCTTGCGATCACGAAATCCTCCGCCTGCTTCTGCTGGAGCATCAGCCACATGGCCCGGACGTAATCACCGGCGTAGCCCCAGTCCCGGGTAGCACTGAGATTTCCCAGTTTCAGTTCCGAGGCCAGGCCGAGTTTGATCTGTGCAACGCCGTGGGTGATTTTCCGGGTAACGAATTCGATTCCCCGCCGGGGGGATTCGTGGTTGAAAAGGATTCCGGAGACGGCGAAAAGGTCGTAGCTTTCCCGGTAGTTTACGGTCAGGAAATGTCCATAAACCTTGGCCACGCCGTAGGGGCTCCGGGGGTAGAAGGGGGTCTGCTCCGTCTGCGGAACCTCCCGGACTTTTCCGAACATTTCGCTTGAGGAAGCCTGGTAGAACCGCGCTTTCGGGGAGACGAGATGCATCGCCTCCAGCATGCGCGTCACGCCAAGTGCGGTGAACTCCCCGGTCAGCACCGGCTGGTTCCACGAGGTGGGCACGAACGACTGGGCCGCCAGGTTATAGATTTCGTCCGGCTTCACTTTCTTGAGAAGTTCAATAAGCGAGAGCTGGTCGAGGAGGTCGGCCTGGTGGAGCCTCAGTTTCTTTCCGAGATGACAGATTCTTTCGAAGTTTTCCGTGCTGGAGCGCCGTACCAGTCCATGAACCTGGTACCCCTTTTCGAGAAGAAATTCCGCGAGGTAGGATCCGTCCTGACCCGTAACACCGGTGATAAGTGCTTTCTTCATGTAGACGACAATATGGAGGATGATGGTGTACCGTCAAGGGATAGAAATATCAGGTCTGAAAATAGGCCTTGCCTGATTTGTAGACGATGCCGGGAAGGAAATGTTCCGCATCCTCGAGCATCTCTATCTTTTCAACGTGGACGGTCTGCCGGATCCTGGGTTCCGGAAAATTATCCTGCACGTACGTACTGGCGGTTTCCGGATTGGCTTCGATGACGTGAATATTCTGGTAGAATTTCCGGCCATCGTTCGCGGTTACCAGGACATCCCACTTCTTCAATGGATTCCTCCCTTCCTCGTCCTATCTTAGCGTCCATGGGGGGAAGCAAGTCAAGATTGAATTCCCGTGCCGGATCACTACTATAGGGGACCCTTTGGTTTTCTTTTGGGTGGGAGATCCCATGCGATTCGATAATATTGCCGTTCTGGGCCTCGAGTGCGTCGATGCCCCAAACGTGATTACCTCCGCGCAGATCGTGAAGCGCCTTGCTCCCACGTTCGACCGGTTTGGCATGCGCCATAATCTACTGGAAGAGGTTGCCGGTATCCGGGAGCGGCGCTACTGGGATGAGAAGGTCATGCCGAGTGATGCCGCCACGCTGGCTGCCGACAAGGTACTCAAGGAGACGGGAATTGACCGGAAGCGGATCGGTGTCCTGGTCAACTCATCCGTCTGCCGGGACTACCTCGAACCTTCGACCGCCTGCATCGTCCACGGGAACCTCGAACTTTCACCCGAATGCCTTAATTATGACCTGGGGAACGCCTGCCTCGCGTTCCTCAATTCCATGGAAGTTGTCTCCACCATGCTCGAGAAGAAAGATATCGATTACGCGATGATCGTCGATGGCGAATCGAGCCGCATGGTCACCGAGGCCACGGTGGAACGGCTGTTGAAGCCGGCCTCCACCATGGAACAGGTCCGGGACCAGTTTGCGGCGTTGACCCTCGGATCGGGATCCGTCGCGATGATCCTTGGCCGGGCAGATGAGCATCCGGAATGTACCCACCGCTACCTGGGCGGGGTGAGCCTTGCCGCGACCCAGCACCGGAACATGTGCCGGGGGTGGATTGACTGGATGGAAACCGATACCCGTGCGCTGTTGGAAGCGGGGGTGGAACTGTCCGGAATGACCTGGAACAAGGCGCAAAAAGAGCTGGGATGGGTTGCGGACGAACTTGACGAACTGATCCTGCACCAGGTGAGCCAGGTGCATACGGCCGCGTTGATCCAGGCCCTCGGCCTGGATCACAAGAAAGCGCTCCTGACGTTCCCCGAGTTTGGGAATGTGGGCCCCGCCTCCGTTCCGATGACGCTCCGGAAAGCGGTTGAAAAGGGGCGGGTAAAGAAAGGCGACCGGTGCGCCCTCATGGGGATCGGAAGCGGATTGAACTGTACGCTTGCCGAGGTGGTCTGGTAGAGGTGATGGAGATCTCCCGGGAACTTTATCCGTTTGAAGGGCGTTTCCTCGATATCGGGGGGCACCGCCTCCATACCATCGACGAAGGTTCCGGTTCCACGGTGGTGATGGTGCACGGAAATCCGTCCTGGTCCTTCTACTACCGGAACCTGGCCCGCGTTCTCCGTGACCGGCACCGGGTGATTGTTCCCGATCACATTGGCTGTGGCTTCTCTGACAAGCCTCCCCTGGAGGATTATCCGTACACGCTCGAACGGCGGGTGCAGGATTTTTCCGCCGCGATGGACCTCCTCAATCCTGGAGGGGACATCACGCTGGTCGTACACGATTGGGGTGGAATGATAGGTCTTGCCTGGGCGGTGGAGAACGCAGACCGGGTGAAGCGGATCGTTCTTTTGAATACGGCGGCCTTCCCGTTGCCTTCCTCGAAAAAGATGCCCTGGTCTCTCGGGTTCGTGCGGAATACAAAACTGGGCGCCTGGCTCGTGCTCGGGTTCAACGCGTTCAGCCGCGGTGCAACGAGAATGGCGGTGACCCGGCGCCCGTTGCCGGCCGAAATTCGCAATGCGTATTGTGCGCCGTACGACAACGTTGCCAACCGGATTGCCACTCTCCGTTTTGTCCAGGATATTCCATTAAAACCGTCCGATCCTTCCTGGAAGTTGGTGGAAGAGACCGCGGGGAAGCTTGACCGTTTCCGGGAGACTCCCGTTCTCGTCTGCTGGGGGGCGAAGGATTTTGTTTTCGACGATCATTTCCTCGCGGAGTGGCGCAAGAGGTGGCCCCATGCCGTGGTCCACCGCTTCGAAGACTGCGGCCATTATATCCTGGAAGATGCCACGGAAGAAGTGGTCGGCCGGGTGCGCGATTTCATCCAGACCCATCCGGTTCCCGCCGAGGCGAGGTGATGGAACTGGAAACGGAGAAGGAGCCGGTCAACATCGCTTCCGCCCTTACCGAAATGGCCTCCCGCCAGCCGGATGCCCTTGCCATTGCGGCCCCGCCCTCGAAGGGGGCTTCCCCCGCTTCCTATACCCGGTGGACCTATCGTGAACTGAACGAAGCGAGCGACCGGGTTGCACGGGGACTTCCAGGATTTGGAATCAAGAGGGGTACCCGGACCGCCCTCATGGTGAAGCCGGGGTTGGATCTCTTTGCCATCACATTCGGTCTTTTCAAACTGGGGGCGGTTCCGATCATGATTGACCCGGGGATCGGGATCCGGAACCTGGGGATCTGCCTGGAGGAGGCGGAACCGGAGGCCTTCATCGGGATTCCCAGGGCGCATTTCGCCCGGATCATTCTTGGTTGGGGTCGCAAAACGGTCCGGTCTCGTGTGACCGTTGGTCACCGGCTCCTGTGGGGCGGTGCGACTTTGAAGCAGGTCATGGCGGCCGGAGCTGAGGCTTCTCCGGAAAAAAATGCGCCGACCCGGGCGGATGAGGTTGCCGCAATTCTCTTCACCAGCGGGAGCACCGGGGTTCCCAAGGGGGTGGTCTACCGCCACGGAAACTTTGCCGCCCAGGTGGAGGCGATCAGAAATCTCTACGATATCCGGCCGGGGGAGGTCGATCTTCCCACTTTTCCCCTCTTCGGGCTCTTCGATCCTGCACTCGGGATGACGACGGTGATACCCGACATGGATCCAACACGTCCTGCGCGTGTTGACCCGGGACGCCTTCTTCCCGCGATGAAGGCCTTTGGTGTCACGAACATGTTCGGTTCCCCGGCGCTGCTCGACAGGGTCGGGCGGCACGGCAGCCGGATTCCCGGTCTCAAGCGCGTGATTTCCGCGGGAGCCCCGGTTCCGATTCCGGTCATGGAGCGGTTCCTCGGGTTGCTCGATGAGGATGCACGGGTGGTGACGCCTTACGGAGCCACCGAGTCTCTACCGGTCTGTTCGATCGGAAGTGATGAAATCTTCGTGGACAAGGAAATCCGGGACCGGACTTCCATGGGAGAAGGGGTCTGCGTCGGCCGGCCTCTTCCGGAGGTGGATCTCCGGATTATTGAAATTTCTGATGAAGCGGAATCGGAAATGAAGGAACTCCCTGCCGGGGAGACCGGGGAGGTGGTGGTCCGGAGTTCCATGACGACGGATTCCTACCTTAATCGCGACAAGTCCACCGCCCTTGCCAAGATTCCTGCCGGGTCCGGGGAAGTGGCGCATCGGATGGGGGATCTTGGATTCCTGGATGAAAAAGGCCGCCTCTGGTTTTGCGGCAGGATGTCCCAGCGTGTTGTCAGGGAAGAAGGGACACTCTTTACCATTCCGTGCGAACTGGTCTTCAACACCCATCCGGCGGTCCGGCGAAGTGCACTGGTGGGAGTTGAAAAGGGAGGAGAGACGGTTCCAGTGGTCTGCGTTGAATTGGAGAACGGGGCGCACATTCCCGATTCGGAACTCCGGGAACTTGCCCTTTCCCGGCCCCACACGTCCGGAATTGAAACCTTCCTGGTGCATCCCGGATTTCCAGTCGATATTCGCCACAATGCAAAGATCCGGCGGGAGCAACTCCGGACCTGGGCGGCGGAGAAACTGGCGTGACCGTTCTGGTTACGGGCGGGGGCGGTTTTCTTGGCGGGGCGATCGTCCGCCAATTGCTCGCGCGGGGAACGGCGGTCCGCAGTTTTGCCCGTGGAGATTATCCTGCCTTGCGGGAGCAGGGGGTCGATGTCCGGTGTGGGGATCTTGCCTCCCGGGAAGAGGTTTTTTCAGCGGTTGAGGGATGTGATGCGGTGGTCCATGTTGCGGCCCGTGCCGGGGTGTGGGGAACGTGGAAACAATTCTGGTCACCCAACGTTCTGGGGACGCGCCACATCCTCGAGGCGATCCAGCATCATGGTGTCCGGAAGCTGGTCTATACCAGTTCCCCGAGCGTGGTCCACGGGGAAGGGAGTATCGAGGGGGGAAACGAGTCGTTGCCTTATCCCTCTTCCTACCTGGCAAACTATCCTGCGACGAAGGCGGAAGCGGAGCGGATGGTTCTTGCGGCGAATGGACCTGAACTTGCGACGGTGGCATTGCGTCCCCACCTGATCTGGGGGCCGGGGGATCCCCAGTTCCTTCCCCGTCTGATTGCGCGATCGAACGCGGGGAAACTGGCGTTCGTCGGGGACGGACGGAACAGGATCGACACCACGTATATAGAGGATGGAGCCATCGCGCATCTTCTTGCCCTTGACCGTCTGGAACCCGGGGCCTCATGCGCGGGACGGGCCTACTTTATCACGCAGGGGGAACCATGGCCGATCCGGGACGTGATCAATGGCCTCTTGAAGGCTTCCGGCGCCCCCGAGGTGACCCGGACGATCCGGCCCTGGATCGCGTATCTGGCGGGAGGATTGCTGGAGACCGGCTATCGTCTTCTGGGGCGGAGTTCGGAACCCCCGATGACAAGATTCGTCGCCCACCAGGTTTCCACTTCCCACTGGTACGACATCAGCGCGGCGAGAAGGGACCTGGGGTACGAGCCCACCTTCACCATCCGGGATGGAATGGAGTTACTCAAGGCGGCCCGGAGCTAGGCCTTTCCAAGATTCGCGCGGCTGCGGCGCGTGATCTCACCGATGTCCAGGATCCGGTCCGCCTCGTCCACGATCTCCTTTCCCAGAATCTCTTCCAGGACGTCCTCCAGCGTCACCACGCCGGCAACTTTGGCTCGGGTGTCGACCACGATGAAGAGTTGTTCCCGTTTTTCGAGAAAGAGTTGAAGGAGCGCATTTACCGGGGTGTGGACGGAAGTCCATCTGACGGAGTTCATGATCTCGGAGAGCGGCCGTTCATGTCGGTCTTCCGCGATCATCCGGAGAATCTTGGGCCGGTGGACGAGACCGACGATGTCATCCTTGTCCTTGTCGTAAATGGGAAAGCGGCTGAATTTGAAAAAATCGGGATGCTTGAAGGCCTGCGATACGGTCATTCCCGCGGATAAAGAAGTCATGTTCTTTTCTGGGGTCATGATCTCATCCGCGGTTTTTCGTTCGATGGTGAGGATGTTTTTAATGACCTCCCCCTCGGTTCGATCGATCGTGCCCGCTTGAAGGCCCAATTTTGTCATTACGATCAATTCCTGGTCCGAGATTTCAATTTCGTGCCCTTTTTTTGAAGTGAAGATGCTCGTGGTGATATTGCACAGCCACACGAGGGGGAGCATTCCCCAGACAAGTCCCTGTATGATGTAGGCGAGAGGGCCGGAAAGCTTCTTGTTGAAAGTGATCCCGGCGGTCTTCGGGAGGATCTCTGTAAAAAGGAGGATTGCCAGGGTGAAGAATGCGGAAAACCAACCGAGGATTTCTTCATTGTACAGTTTTGCGACCATGGCGCCCGCGACCGACGCGCCAACCGTATGGGCGACCGTGTTGAGGGAGAGGATCGCGGAGATCGGTTTTTCCATGTTCTGTCGGAGGCGTTTCAGAAGAATTCCCGATTTCTTTCCCTGGTCCGCCATCGATTCGACGTGGCTGATCGGGACGGAGTAAAGAACCGCTTCGAGCAGCGAGCAGACCGCGGAGACGACAAGAACGAGCGTCACCGCGGCGATGAGTGCGATCATGATTCCTCCTGGGTTGGATCCGACCCTTGAGCCTATCATTTTTTCCGTTTGGAGCGGAGTTTCGTCTGGAGAAGGGGGGGCGGGGGGGCAGGGTCCTTGAAATAGATTGGTGGGCGCGAGAGGATTCGAACCTCCACGATGTTGCCATCACTAGGACCTGAACCTAGCGCGTCTGCCAGTTCCGCCACGCGCCCGCGTGAGTCAAGATCTGACCTTCCCCCGGGAATTTTTCTAGCCTTCGTAGAAAAAATGTTTTCGCTGCTCTGGATCCGGCTGGGGGGCTGGCTCCTTCGCGATGATCATCCTGCAGACATCCGCGATCCCTTCCCCGTCCAGGTGGAGGTAATGAACGAGTTCTTCCCGGTCGGCATGTTGAAGGAAACGGTCTGGAATGGCATGCAGGTGTATTTTTCTTGAGTCTTCATTCCGGAGGGCCAGTTCTTCCAGGACGGCGGATCCAAACCCGCCCTGGCACGCGTGATCTTCCACCGTGAGAACCCAGGGATGGTTCTGGACGAGTCTGCAGGCGAGTTCGGTATCGATGGGTTTTGCAAATCGCGCGTTGGCAACGGTCACCTCGATGCCTTCCTTTTGCAGCATATCGGCCGCTTCCAGGGCCCGGGCAACCATGACGCCGTACCCGAGAATGGCGCCGTCTTTCCCCTCCCGGAGGATTTCCCCTTTTCCGATTTCCACGGGAGTATGGGGAAGATGTTCCAGACTGGGAGTTTTTTCTCTTGGAAGACGGATGACAACAGGACCTTCCGCCCGGGTGGCCAGTGCCAGCATCTCCCGCACATCCTTTTCATCCTTGGGTGCCATGAGAGTGATGTTCGGGAAGGTGCGAAGGAAGGCGATGTCGAAATTCCCGTGATGCGTTGGGCCATCCTCGCCCGCGATTCCGGCCCGGTCGAGAACGAGCGTCACCGGGAGGTTGTTCAGACACATTTCCTGGAAGACGATGTCATAAGCGCGCTGGCTGAAGGAGGAGTAGATGGCGCAGACCGGACGGAGTCCGGAGTGGGCCAGGCCCGCGGCAAAGCCGACCGCACACTGTTCGCTGATCCCGACGTCGTACACCCGGCCGGGAAACTTTTTCTCATAATCGACAAGGCCCGTTCCATCCGGCATGGCCGCGGTGATCGCAACGATCTTCGGGTCCTTTTCGGAGAGGTCGGTCAAAGCGTCGACGAATGCACGGGTGTATGATTTTGATGCGATCGGGGGCTCTTTTCCTTCCGGTTCCAGTTTCGCCCCGGTGGGAACCTTTACCTCGACCGCCTTGTGCAGGCCATACGGATCAGTCCCCGCGTCGGGATGCCCCTTGCCCTTCTGCGTGACGACGTGAAGCAGCACCGGTTTGTCCTGGTGCTTCACGTTCTGAAGAACCCGCGTCAACTTCGACAGGTCGTGTCCATCGATCGGGCCGTAATATTGAAACCCGAGTGCGGTGAACATGTTGGGGAAGAGGCTCTGTTTCAACCCTCTGCGCATTCCCTCGAGCATCGACTCGACCGATTTTCCACCGGGAAAATGCTGGAGGAATTTATGGATCTCTTTCTTGGCTTCGTCGTACAGCGGGGCGGTCCGGAGTTGCTGGAAATAGGAGGAAAGGGCTCCCACCGTTTTCGCGATTGAGAAGCCGTTATCGTTCAGGATGACCGTCATCGGGAGGCGGGTATGGCCGATGTTGTTGAGCGCTTCGTAGGCAACGCCCGAAGTCATCGATCCGTCCCCGATGATGCTGACCACCCTCCGGTCTCTTTCCATGCGATGGTCCGCGACCGTGCATCCATAGGCGGTCGCGAGGCTCGTGCCTACGTGTCCGAAGTTGAAGGGGTCGAATTCGCTCTCCGGCTTCCATCCGAAACCGCAGACGCCGCCAAACTTCCGGAGTGTATGGAAGCGCTCGCGGCGGCCGGTGAGGAGCTTATGTGCATAGGTCTGGTAAGACCCATCCCAGATGATCAGATCCTTGCGGATATCGAATATTTTGTAGATGGCCAATGTGAGGTCAACGACACCGAGATTCGATCCCAGGTGGCCGCCGTTTTTCATCACGACCTGCATGATCTCTTCCCGGATTTCGCGGGCGAGGTGGGAAAGCTCTTCCAGGTTTAGTTTCTGGACATCTTCGGGCTGTTGGATCCCATCGAGGAAAGGGGTTTCCGCCATCTTAATGCGTGCGGGAGATGATCCAGTCTGCCAAATGGCAGAGTCGACTACCCCGCTCTCCTAAAAAGCGGACGGCTCGCCTGGCCGCCTGAACCTGATTGAACGCGCGCTTTTTCGATTCCGGGAGCCCAAACCTGGCTGGAAAGGTCTTTTTTCCCTGTTGGGCATCCTTTCCCGGTGTTTTTCCCAGGATATGCGCGGTCGCAGACCGGTCGAGTATATCATCCACTATTTGAAATGCAAGGCCGATGGACCGGCCGTACCGGCCGAGGGCATTTACCTGTTTCGCGGGGGCTCCTGCTGCAATTGCACCCATCCTGGCGGAAGCACAGATCAAGGCCGCCGTCTTTTTCTCGTGGATCACCTCCACCCGTCCATTCCTGGACAGGTCGAGCGACTGCCCGCCGACCATGCCATTTGCCCCGGCCGCCTGGGCCAACTCCCGGACGAGCGGGGAGGCCAGCCTGGGATCCGGTGTTTCCCGTGCGATAATTTCGAATGCGGCGGTGAGAAGGGCGTCACCGGCGAGGATGGCGGTTGCCTCGTCGAATGCCTTGTGGTTCGAGGGCTTTCCCCGGCGCATGTCGTCGTCATCCATGGCGGGCAGGTCATCATGAATGAGCGAGTAGGTATGGATCATTTCCAGGGCGCATGCGGCTGGGAGAATATTTTTGCGGTTTCCTTCCAAGGCATCGCTTACAGCGAGTGCAATGGCGGGGCGCAGGCACTTTCCCGAGGAGAAGAGGGAGTACCGCATCGCTCTGGAAAGCCGGGAGGGCACCCCTTTCGGAAACCAATCCCGAAGTGATTTCTGGACGAGGCGCGCCGTCGACTTGAGGTGGGACTCGAATGTCATCAGAAGGGGATTTCCCCGTCCGGGGTTTTCTTCTTCTTTGACGCCTTCTTCTCGGATTTGAATTCCTTTTCCGAGAGAGAGCCGTCCTTCTCCTTGACCAGGAGTTGGATTTTCTTTTCGGCCTGATCGAGGATCGAGTAGCACTGCTTCAACGCCTTCATTCCGCTTTCGTATTTCTCGAGGGACGCTTCGAGTCCGAGTTGACCCGATTCGAGGGTTTTCACGGCTTCCTCGACGAGGCGGAGATGATCTTCAAATTTTTCCTTCTTCTTTTCCACGGGCGGCATTTTATCTCCCGAAAAATGGATCGTACAGAATTCGAATCACGTGGACCGGTGGCCCGGAGTTTGTTTCGCGACTGGCGGTATGTCCGTTCTCATTTTTCCCCTTCCACCCGGGAAGTAATCCGGCCCCGGGCCAGGTTGGTTTCCAGGAGTGTCCCCTCCCGGGCCTGGGCCGGGTCCTGGAGGACGGTTCCATCCTTCAGGCGGGTGATCGAATAGCCCCGTTCCAACACGGCCTTCGGGTTGAGAGAGTGGAGTCGCCCCTGGAGTTCCTTTGTACGGGAGAGGGCTCCCTCCCGGACCCGGGTCAGGGCGTTTGTCAACACGGGCTCCAGGTTCTGGCAACGATTCCGGAGGCGTTCCAGCTGCATTTCCGGCTGGCGGAGCGCCCAGCTCTGGGCGAGGCCATCCAGGCGGGCCCGGGCCATTTCCGCCTGGTGGGAAAGGGCTGCAGGCATCCGTTCCTGGTAGTCATCGAGGTTTGTTCTCAGATGTGCCGATGCGGATTGTAATCCGAGACGGAGCCGTTGCTCCAGTTCGTCGATCCGTTGCTGGTGCTGGACGACAAGATCCTCGGGCTGTTTCAATGCCCAGCTGTCGCGGAGACGGTCTAAATGGGAGCGGGAGAGCTCGGCCCTTTGTCTCAGGGCGCGGCGTAATTTCATCGAGAGGTCTTCGAGTGCCAGTTCCAGGTCGTCCAGGCGCGGGACGACTTTGACCCCCGCATCCGTGGGTGTCAGGGCCCGGAGATCTGCGACGAAATCAGAAATGGAGTTGTCGGTTTCGTGTCCCACGGCACTGACGATCGGGATCCGCGAGGATGCGACCGCGCGGGCTACGGCTTCTTCATTAAAGGCCCACAGGTCTTCGAGCGATCCTCCCCCCCGTCCGATGATCATGACATCAACGTCGGGGCGGGACAGGTTCAAATGTCCGATCGCGGCGGCGATTTCTTCCGCGGCCCCTTCTCCCTGGACCTTCACGGGATAAACGAGGATTGCAATTCGAGGATGGCGGGACGTGATGGTCCGGATCAAATCCTGTATGGCGGCACCGACCGGGGAGGTGACGATCGCCACCGTATGGGGGAGGGGAGGGAGCGGTCTTTTTCGTCCCGGTTCAAAGAGCCCCTCTTTCTGGAGTTTTTCTTTCAGCTGTTCAAACTTCAAATGAAGGGCGCCTATGCCCTTCGGTTGGATCTCCTCGGCGGAGATCTGGTACCGTCCCTGTGCGGCATAGGAGGTGACGAGTCCGAAGACCATGACACTCATTCCCGTCTCCACCCGGAAACGGAGGCGGCTGACCCGGGGGCGCCACATGGTCACCGATATAACGGCGTTGGCATGTTCCTCGTCTTTCAGGTCGAAATAGAGATGGCCGCTCTGGGCATAGACCACGCGGGATACCTGCCCGGTTACCCAGACGTGTCGAAGGTTGTCTTCCAGGAGGGATTTGATTTTGCGGGAGAGTTCCGCGACCGTCATGGCCCTTTTGGGTGACGATGCGGTGAGCTCCATCTACCGCTCATCTCCCGTGATCACCACACGTTCGATTCCTTCGGCCCGGCCTGAGTTGCTGTCGACGGTGGCAACCGCACCGCAAAGGCGGACATCCCCGGTGGCAACATCGAATCTTGCGGGCATTCCGGTCGTCATGCGGTGCAGAACCCGGTCGACACGCCGGCCAATGACACTTTCGTAAGGCCCGGTCATGCCGACATCGGTGATGTAGGCGGTTCCCTTTGGAAGGACGCGTTCGTCGGCGGTGGGGATGTGGGTGTGGGTTCCAAACACGTAGCTCACCTTTCCGTCGAGCCACCATCCCATGGCAACTTTTTCACTGGTTGCCTCGCAATGCATGTCGACCACCACCACGTTGGTCTTCAATTTGAGCAGTTCCAGTTCTTCTTCTGCCGTGGTGAAGGGGCAGGCACACTGGATGTTCATGAAGACGCGTCCCTGCAGATGGAGAACCCCGACCTTGATTCCGCTCGGCAGTTCGACCACGGTGGTTCCAGAGCCGGGCTGTTTTTTTGGGTAATTCGCGGGCCGCAGGATGGTCGGTGTCTGGGCGATGTGGGGAATGATTTCCCTCCGGTTCCAGATATGGTCCCCTCCCGTGATGACGTTGACACCCGCCTCCTGGAGGATGTTGGCGTCCTTCGGGGTGATGCCCGCCCCGTCGAAGAGATTCTCCCCGTTGGCAACGACGAAAGAGATGTTTTCCTGGCGGCAAAAATCGGGAAGCTTTTCCTGGATGATTTTGCGTCCAGGTTTCCCGACGACGTCGCCAATTCCGAGTATTTTAATCTTCATCGTGCGTATTCGACGACACGCGTTTCGCGCGTCACGGTTACCTTGATTTCACCGGGATAGGTCATTTGCCCTTCGATCTCCTTGGCAATTTCCCGGGCAACAATGATGGACTGGTCATCGGTGATTGTGTCTGCATCGACGATGACCCGTACTTCGCGCCCGGCCTGGATCGCGTAGGCTTGGGTGACCCCCTGGAGTCCCTTGGCAATCCCTTCCAACTGCTGCAGGCGCTTGACGTACCGGTCGAGGGATTCACCCCGCGCTCCGGGCCTCGAGGCGGAAATGGCATCCGCAGCCGCAGCAAGGATCGTGTAAGGGAAATTCGCATCGGCATCGTTGTGGTGGTTTGCGGCCGCGTCGATCACTTCCTTCGGTTCATCGAACCGTTTGAGCAGTTCCCCCCCGATGACCGGGTGGGATCCCTCGAAATCCTGGTCAACCGCTTTTCCAATGTCATGGAAAACGCCACAGCGGCGGCCCCGTTTGGCATCCATCTTCATCTCGGAGGCCATGATCGAGGTGAGGTGTGCGACTTCCTTCACGTGTTGAAGAACGTTCTGTCCGTAACTGGTCCGGTATTTCAGGCGGCCAAGAAGGGTGACCAGTTTTGGATGGACATTACGGATTTCCTGTTCATCGAGAAATTCTTTCCCGACTTTTTCTATGTGCTGTTCCATTTCCCGCTTGGTCTGTTCGGTGACCTCCTCGATCCGGGTGGGGTGGATCCGTCCATCGAAGATGAGGCGTTCAATGGCACGACGGGCCATTTCCCGGCGGACGCCGTCGAATGCGGAAAGGACGATCACTCCGGGGGTGTCATCGACGATGACATCGACTCCGGTGGCCCGTTCGAAGGCGCGGATATTCCGGCCCTCGCGACCGATGATCCGGCCCTTCATTTCCTCGTTGGGTAGATCGACCACGGTGACGACCGAATCGGCGGTATGTTCGGCGGCAAAGCGTTGGATTGCCATCGTGATGACCCGCTTCGCTTCTGTTTCGGCGGTTTCCTTGGCTATGTCGAGCCTTTTCCGGATCAGGTCTGATTTTTCTTTTTCGAGTTCTGGCTCCAGTTTGTCGAGCAGGGTCTTGACGGCTTCGTCCTTGGTGAGGCCTGCAATTCGATGGAGGGCTTCCTTTTCCTCTTCGAGTGTCTTGGTGAGTTCCACCTCTTTTTCCTGGGAAGCGTTGTTCCGGCGGTCGATGTCCTTGGATTTGTTTTCGAGGTGGCGCTCTTTTCCCTGGACCGAATCCATGCGGCGTTCGATCAGGTCTTCCTTCTTTTGCAGACGGGATTCAAACTGTTTCAACTGGCTGCGTTCGTCCCGGACTTCTTTCTGGGCTTCCCCTTTTGTACGGCTCGCTTCTGATTTGGCTTCGGTGAGAAGGCCCTCGGCCTTCTGTTTTCCTTCGTCAACGAGCTCTTCTTGCGTGCGAAGGCCCTGGGTATGTATCTTGCGGAACCAGATATAGCAGGCAATGATTCCGACAACAAGTCCGGCTCCTCCGCCGATTGCCAGCCAGGTCACCATAATTTTATGCTCCCATGGTTAAGTGGTTCGATATCGCCGGAGGTGCATGGGAACGGCGGAAGCGGGACAACCTCCTGGGGTGAAGTTCATGGGGTCAGCCGGACTCGCAGAGGATGTTTCGATTCCGGGTAGCTTTCTATCTTCAGGTTGTTCCGATTGCCGTTCATTTGCAATTCAGCGATCTATGTAAACCTTCCGTTTGTTTTCTTTTTTTATCCGGAAGGGGACAATCCGCCACAATGGTATCGGTGTCCCCTCCGGGTGTCAAGGTATCCCCTGTTGCCCGGATAACCCGGGTTGGGGTGACTGCTCCGGGCGGCGATATATTTTTTTTGATGGTCCTGGAGACAGCCAAATCCCTTGACCCTTGAATGACAGGTGGATAGGGTAGGTGCTCTGTTGGAGCGCAAGGAAACGGGATTCCACACGCGGATGGACTCACTTTAGCATGCCTAAACTCATCATTCAGGCCTTGGACAAGGAGTGGTCTGTCGACCTCAAAGAAGGTTCCAATGTGGTGGGTCGCTCCACGAAATGCACCGTTCCGGTGCAGGACCAGAACATCTCCCGGGAACACTGTGAAATTGTCATGACCGGGGGGGTGGCCACGCTTTTCGACAAGGGAAGCATGAATGGGACCCTTTTAAATGGAAAGCGAATCTGGGAACAGAAATTAAACGCGGGAGACCATATTCGCATTGTCAATGTGGTCTTGTGGTTTGAGAAAAAGGGGAAATCGTACGCGAGCCCCCAGGAGAAAAAGGGATCTTCTCCCCCTGCGGATGCGAAAAAATCAAAGGAGAAGGGGCAGACCGATATCCAGACCCGCCGGGTATCGGGTACGAAACGAAGTGAAGTCCGCCGTTCCTCGGCCGCCCTCGTTCCCGATTATGGTGTGTGGGGAAGTGCAGGGATTAACTGGCTCGCGATCCTGGGAGGGGTGGGTGGCCTGGCCGCGCTGATTGTGGTGGCGGTTGTTGGGATCCAATTTCTCGGAGGGGAAGACGGCCCTGAAATTGACCGCGATAATCTACTCCGGAACAATTCGGGATTCGAATCTTCCGAGGCGGGGCCGATTGCGGGATGGAAGTTGGATCCGCCTGCGGGGTCCGAACTGGAAGTGACGGAATCCGCTGCAAGGGGCGGGAAGGGACATGCACTCCTGCTTACGAAAAAACGTTCCCCGGCACAATCCATTGTTTCCGCGACGCTTTCTGCGAAGATCAAGGCCCAGGCGGGCGCGTACCGGCTGAGTGCCTTCGCGAAGTGGGGAACCTTCACCGGGAGTGCTGCCCTGAAAATTACCTGGGTCAGGAACGACGGGACGCTTTTCGAAAGTTACTCCGCCCCTGTAGAAAAATCTTCCGATTGGGTGGAGTTGTCGGAGACATTTTCGAGGCCTTCCGGGGCGCAGGCATTCCGTATTGGTCTTGCCACGCGTGGAAGGGGAGGCCGGATCTATTTTGACGACATCCGCCTGGTGGCTGTGGGGGAGGGTTCTTCCCCAAAACCGGTTTCATTGCGGGGGTGGTCCATCCAGGCTTCCGAGC
>PVBE012492345.1_pt1 | contig 18546 bp, 15 predicted proteins | sample 1631181 | NCBI WGS metagenome assembly PVBE01 (sample SAMN08397723, study PRJNA350692) | Marine metagenome, whole genome shotgun sequencing project. | isolation source: water | place: Pacific Ocean | collected 2012-04
AGTCCTTTGGCGGACCGGGGTTCGACAAGAATCCCGTCGGCACCGGCGCCAGCAAGGAAAAGGACGAGGAGGGAAAAAACATCATCACCCTCCCGAACGTTCATTACCCCCGGAAAACGAACGAGGAGCTGAAAAAGAAATATCCGGCCGGATTCGGCCCGCTTCCCATGACCTGGCCCCAGCGGATGGCCCGGGTTGGTAGCTACAGCCAGAAATGGCTCGAAGATCGCTGGCCATGGTTTCCGGATGATTTCGACTGGTCCTTCTTCAACTCCGCCCCGCCGGACCAGCAACTGGATACGTACCTCCGGGGAGACGAGACGCTTCAATTCGAGAACCTTCACCCGGAACTGGCCGAGTACGACTCCCGGCTCCCCGGACTCCGCGTCCGCTGTTTCATCAACGTGAGCGACCAGGGGGAGGCCCGTTTCCGGGAAGTGGAAATGAACCTGGACACCATGTCCGTCGACATGGATCGAGAACGGATCTTTCTTACGTGGCGCGGAAACACGGAGGTCCGCTCCGAGAAGTACACGGAGATCCTCCACCTTCTCGTCGATTCGGAGCCCGTTTCCTCTCCCCCGGAATCCATCCGGCATTACCAGGAGGTCCTTGCGGAGTCGCTCTCCCTCCGTGCACGCGCGGACATCGAATTCGACGAGGAGATTCCGGAAGAAGAGCCCGTGGAAGCGTCTCCTTCCGAACCCCCGGCACCCCCTCCCGAAGAAGAGGAAATGAAAAAGGCGTTAGAGGCCCCGGGAGTAGATCCCACGAAGATCGCCTCCCTTGCCGGGAAACCGGGCAGCCCGGCGCCCCCGCCCGTGAAAACTCCCCCGCCGCCGGAACCATCGCCCCCGGTTCCTGCGCCCCCTTCCCTGGAAGAGCGCGTGGAAAGAAAAGACGACTTCCGCGCGGAGGACCTCACGAGGGTCGACCTCTCCGGGATGAACCTCGCGGGCCTGGTCTTCCAGGACACCATACTCGCGGATGCAAACCTGGAAGGGGCGAACCTGGCCGGGGCCAACCTCTCCGGGGCCAACCTCTCCGGAGCCAACCTTGCCGGCGCCGATCTTCGGGAGGCAAACCTCGAACTGGCGGATCTCGAGGGCGCACTGCTCCGGGGAGCGAACCTGTCGAAGGCCAACATGAACGCCGCGGACGCCACCTGCGCCGACCTCGAGGAAGCCGACCTCTCCTCGTTACGGGGAGAAGGCGCGTGTTTCTTCCAGGCGCAGTGCTCCTCGGCCATATTCCGGAACGCGTCGATGAAGAACGCGAACCTTTCCGAATCGACTCTCGACGGAACGGACTTCACCTCGGCCGACCTGCCCGGAGCCTCCCTCGCGAAGGCGTGGGGACAGGATACGATTTTCGAAGAGGCGAACCTGGAGGGGGCGGGATTCGCCGGAAGCGTGATCACGAGGGGCCGCTTCGGAAAAATCAAGGCGCCCGGTTCCGTCTGGGAGGAGGCCAAGCTGTTCCACGCGGACTTCTCGGGAGGGAAGCTGGACGGCGCGGAGTTTTCCTCGGCCTATCTCCAGAAAGCCGTTTTCATTGGCGCCAGCCTTGTCTCTGCCCGGTTCAACGAAGCCGATCTCCGCGAGGCGGTCATGGCAGGTGTCAACCTGTTCCAGGGATCCCTCGAGAAGGCGGACCTGACCTCGTGCGACCTGCGTCATTCGAACCTGTACGAGGCGGAGTTTTTCGAGGCAACCACCAACGGGACAATTTTCGAAGGCGCCAACCTGAAGATGACAAAACTCGCATGAACAAAATAAACAGGGAAGAGGCACTCCGGAAAATCGGGGCGGGAGAATCGCTCGCCGGATTCGACCTCGGCGGACTCGACCTGTCGGGAACCGACTTCGGAGAAACCGATCTTACCGGGGCAAGCCTGGAAGGCGCGGTCCTCCGGGAAGCGAACTTGTCGGGGGTGAAAATCGCGGACACCCTTCTCGCAGATGCGGATTTCGCCGGGGCGAAGATGCCCCGAACGGGTCTCCCGGAGGCCGAACTGTCCTGCGCCCGGCTCCCCGGCGTTGATCTTTCCGGGCGGGATCTCACGGGGAGCGACCTCGCGGACGCGGACCTGCAGGAGGCGAACCTGGAAGGAGCCACCCTGGACCATGCCGATCTCTCGGGCGCGAACCTGCGCGGAGCGAATCTTGCCGGGGCGCACCTTCACGGGACCCTTCTCCTCGAGGCAAACGTCGAGGGAACCGACTTTTCCGGCGCCCGGATGGAGGCCGTCGATTTCGCGGAGGCCAGGACGAACCTCATGAACCTGGAGAAAGCGCGGCTGACGGAGGTCAATCTTCACGACGCGGATCTCACCTCCGCGCGGATCTCGTCGACCCTTTTCGTTCGATGCGGCCTGGCCGGGGTCAACCTGGCCGGGTGCGACCTCTCCTCCTGCGAATTCACGAACTCGGATTTCTCGGGCGCGAATCTCGGGAAAACGATCTTCTCGGGTGCCATCCTCGGGCAGGCCTGTTTCGACGGGGCGAAGATGAAAGGCGCGAAACTCGTCCGGGCGGCGGCGTCCCGATGCTCCTTTGAAAAGGCCGATCTCCACGGCGCCGTGTTCGACGGGGCCGATCTTTCCGCCGCGTTTTTCGAAGGGGCCCTGCTGGAGTCGGCGAGTTTCATCCGCACCAACCTGAAGGAAGCCTGGTTCGTCGGTGCGAACCTCCGGGGCGCCCGCTTCCTCAAGGCGCAACTTCCGTGGGCGAATTTTTCCCAGGCGACCCTGGACGCGGCGGATTTCTCGGCGGCGGACCTCCTGGGCGCCAACCTGCACCGGGCGACCGATGCGGGAACGATATGGGACGGAGCAAACCTGAAACGTGTCCAAAAGACGGATCCCGACCTGTTGGAGGCGGAAACCTGGAATCCCGCCAGATAATTATGGAGGTGTACTCATGATCGACACCACGACATTGATCTGCCCGGCCACCGTTACCGACCTCGCCGGTCCGAACGGAAAGCTGGGCGTCCTGCTTCCCGACGGCGAAGCGGCGAACGCGACCCTGGCCCTCGCCGTTCCATACTCGCCGTCCACGGGAGACCGTGTACTGGTGCTGGGGCCGGACCCCGCCGAACTCTACGTCGTCGGCGTTCTCCAGGGCCGGGGAACCACGACCCTCGATGTTCCCGGGGATCTTCACCTCCGCGCGGCACGGGGCGCGATCACGATGGCCGCTTCGAAGGGCGTCCTCGTGGAAAGCGAAGCCCAGGTGGAACTCCGCGCTCCCCACATCGGGATCCACGCCGGGAAGCTCGACCTGGTCGCGACCCGGATCGTGCAAAGGGCGAAGGACGTTTACCAGTGGGTCAGCGGACTGTTCCAGACGAAGGGAAAACGGGTGCGGATCGTGGTCGAATCGTCGTACCACCTGCGGGCACGTCGGACGTACGTCAAGGGCACGAACGAGATGAACATCGACGGCGACACCATCAACATCGGATAGGAGAATTGAACGATGGGTCTTTTCCCCGTCATGACAACCGAGAGCGGGCAGTGCGCCGCCTTCCCCGATGTCTGCAAGACGCCGACGCCGGGCGGGCCCGTTCCCATTCCCTACCCGAATATCGCGATGGCCTCGGACGGGAAGGGATCCAAGAAGGTGAAGGTCCGGAAAAAGGAAGTCCTCCGCAAGGGCGACACGATGCGGATGTCCTCTGGCGACGAGGCTGGGTCGGCCATGGGGGTGAAGTCCAACAAGATCAAGGGCAAGGCGACGGTCAAGACGGGCAGCGCCAAGGTCAAGGCCGAGAAGAAACAGGTGGCCTACCACACGGTCATGATCGCCCACAACGGGTCCAGCGCGAACATGCCTGCGGGATGCCACGTCGCTCCCAGCCAGATGAAGGTGAAGGTCTTCGGAGTTCCCCCTTCCCCGGACGGGGACCCGCTCGACGACGGCCTGACCGAGTCACAGAGGTTGGACCGCGCGATCGCCCACTACCAGAGACTCGGGTGGTCCGACGACCGGATCCTGAACCATCTCGAGGGAGTCGATTTCAGCAAGCCGGTTCAGAACGTGACCATTCTCCCCGGGAACCAGATGGGACAATGGCAACCGCCGGGAGGACCCCAGGGAAACTACTATGCCCACCAGGGGACTTCTCCGGGCCAACTCGGGTTGAACCCGAACGGGGGAACCGCAACCAGCCCGATCCCCAAGATAAACACGAACTACACGGTGACCCAACCGACCCCCGCCCTCCAGTCCACCGCTGGGAACATCACCGATACCTGGTCCCAGACCGGGGTCAATTACAACGCGACGGGGGGAGGGACGCAGTACATGGTCGGAAACGGCCATTTCGGAGGCATCGTACCGTAACGGTATGAAAGAGAAAGGACTCGTGCATGGCTCCTCCTGAATTCAGAAAAATCAAGGACGACGCGGAACTCCAGGACCGCCTGGTGAAGGCGGTGAAGGAGACGGATCAACGGGTGGCGAAGGACCCGGCCGACCCCATCCTCAGTTCGTTCCAGGCACAGCTCGAGGCGATCGGGAAATGGACGGCGAACGGTCGCACGCCCCTTCCCGACGAGGTCCGCTCCCTCACGCTCGGGCTTGTTGCGATGCGGGAATACGAAGGGCCGGAGCCCGAGTACTCCTTTCTCTTGCAGTCGATTTCGGGATACATAAAACTGAGAGCAGGGATCTCCATCCACCAGGTCGTCCTGGGAAAAAAGAAACCGCCTTCCACAACGCCATGAGGTACTGTTTTCCAATCGAGAACATGACGGACTGAACATGCTCCCCACTTTTACATACTCCGGAAACACGATCGAGGTCATCCGGCCCGACGATCGCACTCCCGACATGGCGCCCATGGACTTCCCCGACGAGTTCAGCGCCATGACCGTCCTGGAAACCCTTCTCGAAGATCCGACCAACGCCGAAGGAATGCGCGACCTTCTCGCCGAAGCCGAATTGGCCACGCCGGTCGAGCGGGTTTCGGGCTACGACCTCGTCTACGCCCTCGCCCCCTACATCTCCAACGGCGATTTCCTCTTCCTGGAACACGAGGTCCTGGCCGCCGCGGGCACGGCGACCTCCCCGGCAAGCGAAGAGGAGCCCGTCGCGGAAGAAGCGGCGGCGCCCGTCGAAGAAAAACGGGTCCCCCTCGACGAACTGGAAATCCTCTCGATCACCTTCAAGTCGGATCACAACCTCCTGAAGGACAACTCCACCGACTGGACGACGTCGGGATCCCGGTTCCCCAAGCCCGAATGGACCCACGACGGAAAGAACAACCACCCCATCACGCATACCATGGACAAGGAGATCGAACTCGACGTCGAAATCAAGGCGGGCCCGCCGGACGGGGAGGCCCAGAACGGAAAACTCGTCGGAAAGGAGCCCGGTCTCTTCGAAGCGGAAAAAGAAGACCATTTCTCCGCCGGGGCGAAGATGGTCCGGAGTCTCTCCTCCACCGGGAAACTGGAGAAAAAGGTCTCGAAGATCTCCTCGAAGAAGATCAAGTGGAAGCTCGATCTGGAGGTCGACGGAACCGCACGGGGAAACCCCTCCGGCGGACACACCGTTTACCTTACGTACGACACCCCCCGCGACGAGGGGGAAATGGAAGACGGCGTCACCGTCAAGCGCATGGAAAAGGCGATCGAATGGGTCGGCGGCGCCGGCACACTCGAACCGCACGACATCGTCGACCACCTCTTCGGGAAATACCGCGGGTACATCCTCGGGTTCCGGTTCCTCACCCAGAGCCAGCAGGACTACCTGAAAAAAAATCCGGAGAAGAAGGCGGAACTCGAAAAAGCCGGGTTCGCCGCCTACATGAAGTCGGACCAGGGCGGTTCCTGGCCCCTCACCGAGGACAACGACTGGGGAGGCGAATGCCAGGCGATGGTCCGCTCCATCCGCGGCGTGCTCATGCAGGCGGGCGTGCCCGGAAAGGCGGAGACGAAGTACGTCAACGCGAACGCCAACGATCCCTACACGCCGCTCATCAAGGATGGCGGAACCCAGTGCAAGGGTCCAAACCCGAGAGGGATCTACGCCCTCGCCGACAGGCTGGTCGAAAAGGATGAAGAATACGACGACACCAGCGGAATCGGGTGGAACAACTACGAGGCCTATCTCCGCTACGAACATGACGGCCGGGTCGGCTGGCTCGGCGGCGGCATCGGACGGCTTCCCGAAACGCAGAACCCCCTCAACGTCTTCTATGGCCTCGCGGAACTGGAACGGGTGTACGACGCCGGGGAGGTCAAACTCAAGGTGGTTGAACTCTGGAAATACCGCGAACATGACTGGGGCACCTGGCAGGATCCCGGACTGGGAACGCCGTAGGAGAACGACATGGCAGACCCGATGACCGAACCCCGGACCGACTGGCTCGACGTGATCCACGCCGTCGCTCCCGCGGACTACACCCCCCTGAACGTCCTGGAAGACCTTCCCAACAGCGTCTACTTCACGTCGCCCGAGTGGGACAAGTTCGTTTTCCGCCCCGGCTTCGGCCCGCACGGCGCGAAGGACGTCCACCGTTCCTACCACCTCGCCACGGAAAAGACGTGGGATCTTTTCCGGCATGAATACAGTCTTCGCGACGTCGCCGTGACCGTGATCGAATGCAGTTTCGCCATGCATATCCGCTTCGAAGAACCGAAACCCGATCCCGACCCGCTTTCGGGGGCGGCCGCCCTCGCGGGGACCTTTCTGAATCTCTCCCCCACGCCCGTCTTCCAGTGGATCCAGGGAGACCCGAAGTACCGCGTCTTCACCAGCGCCCCCGACACGACGCTCACGATGATCCGCACCTTCGATTCCCGGATCGACGGCGAAGCGCGCGACGACGGGATCAGCCTGGTCTGCTACAAGTTCCACCCCGAGTTCGAACAGTATATCTCCGCCCGGGGCTGGTTCGACGACGCGTTCCGGAAGCGATAGACGCGCCCCCCTTTCGCCGCTATCATCCGGAGATGAATCCCGACGAGAAAGCGAAACGGCGTGCCCACTACGAATCCCGCTCCCGGCTCGCCTTCCCCGGAAAGTTCACCCCCGGGGCTATCATCCACGCGTACGACGTCGGGTACGCCCTGATCGAAAAACATTTCGACAGCCCTCCCGTCGGGTACGACCAGGTTCTCGGCATGGTGGAGGAACTCCTCGCCGATATCCGCCCCGACGAGAATCCCGAGGCCGCCCTGGAGGAGATGCCCTCCGTCGTCAACGTTCTCGGGGCGATGATCGCCACCGGGCTTCTTCGCCGCGGACTTCGCCCCACCTGGTTCGAAAACCTCCGGCTCCACGTCCAGAAAATCGACTGGGATCCCGAGAACGGCCCCTACGTCGAAGCCGACCCGATGCGCACGATTCGGGACGCCTTCCTCGAAGGCCCCCGCGGAAAACTGACCGCCTGGCGGGACGAAATCTATTCCGCGCTGGAAAAGAAATAGCGCCCCTTTTCGCGTGACCCCTCCCCCCCCGATGTTATCCTGAGGGAAGATAGAGAGAGGAGAGGGGTCCCATGCAGAACGTGATCCTCCTTTTGCTTCTCTTCCCCTTCGTGCAGGAAGAGAAGACCTGGGAATGCGCCGGGGCGGGCGTCCGATTCACCGCTCCCGCTGACTGGATCGCCGAAGAAAATCTTCGGGAGTCGGACCGAACCTACCGCTTCACCCTTCGATCGCCGGAAAACCCCGGCACCTTCCTTTCCCTCGTCGCCTGGGATGAAATGGGCGCGATCCGTGCCCGCGACCTCTGGACAAAACGGAAGGGAGACCTGCTCTCCCAGCGCATGCTCGAAGTGGGGGGCGTGCGCGCGTACGGGGCGCGCTACCGTCTTGCGCCCCGGATCGTCGACGAGGTCGTCTTCGCCCACGACGACGTCGCCTATCGATTCACCTTCTCGGCGCCGGAAAGGGAGTGGCCCGTTTTCGACCGGGTCCTCTCCGGATTGGAATGGACCGGCTTCCCACGGAAACCCTCCCCACCCGCCCGCGTCGTATGGCAACCGCGCGGGGACCGCACCGTCCTTCTCGTTCCCGCGGACTCCGAGGAACTCTATCTCTCCGCGATCCCCGCGGCCGCGATGTTGAACGGGGGGAAACCGGTCGTTCTCCGCTACCGGCGGGGAAAGATTCATCCCGCCGTTCTCCGCTTCCTCCAGGAATACCGGCCGAAGATCGTCACCGTCGGCGCATCCCTTCCCTGGGTCCGCGCACGATCCGTGAAGAAGATCTCCGATCTCTGGACCCGGCCCGCCATCGTCGTCCTCGCGGACGGCCCCGAAAGCGGCGTCGTCGCCGCCCCCGTCGCCGCGCGCATGAAGGCGCCGCTCGTCTTCTCCCCCGACGAAGTCCGCGAACTCTCCCCGCAACGGGTGTACGTCGCCGGCGGAGCCTCCTTCCCGGGAGCCGTCCCGCTCCCCGAGCTCCCGGCGGACTACATCGCCGTCTGCAACGTGAAGGGCCGGAACCGGAGCTTTCTCTTCGCCGCCGCCCTCGCCACCTTCCACGGCGGTTCCGTCTTCGCGTTGCACGAAGAGATCCGCACCGAGAGCGCCCTCCTCCGAACGACTTCCAGGAGGCCTGCCGGGATTCTCCCCTCGAAGGAATCCCGCTACCTCGTCGGTTCCGTCCTCGATTATCCCGTCGCGATCCCGGTCCATTCGCGGCGAAAAGTGAACCTCGGGATCCGGGAACTCAACCTCACCGACACTTTTTACGGCGACCCCGCCTTCGACCTGGATGGGAACGGCTCCTTCGCCGACGACGGGGAGGGGGTCCTGTTCGGATCGCTCCTGGAGATCGACGGTCGACGCTGGAACGTGACCGCCCGGTTCCCTTCCTTCGCGGAACCTTCCCCGGGAGAGGATCATCGCCTCGATCTCGTCTCTCCCCCCGCCGCGGATCTCCAGGCACAACTTCGCGATCATTACGGAACGACTCCGCCGCGGTACGTCGCCCTCGTCGGAACGAGCGCGGAAATCCCCTTCGACTACCGGCGATCGGAGTACTACTACACGGTCGAGGGGTGGACCTCCTGCACGCTCGCCAGCGACGCGACATATGGAAACTGCGACGACGACGAGGACCTGGAAATCGCGGTCGGGAGGTTTCCGCTCTCCGATCCGGAAACAGGGTCCGCCATCATCGCCACCACGATCGCCTACCGCGAACTCCGGAACGAGGCGCGTCCCCTCTCCATCAGTCCCGGCTTCCCCGACCTCGACCGGAAAACAGGGTGGCCCACCCTCCTTCCCGAATCGGAAGCCACTCTCCGCGCCGTTCAAAGGGAATTCGACGCGGCGGGATACCCGGCCGACGGTCTCTACCGCGACGAAGCGACCCTCGAAAAATCCCGGGAAGGGCTGGCCAAAAGCAATTTCCTCTTTTATGAAAACCACTCGGGACCGGAAACCTGGAGCTTCGGCCCGGAAACGCTCGTTCCGGAATGGACCGGCCGGATCTTCCACGAACCCCCGCCGGGATGGGGAGAACTCCCCCCCCTGCGCGGCGCGCCCGTCGTCTTCTGCGGTGGATGCCTCTCCGGCGGAATCGACCTGGCGGAAAACACCTTTCCGACCGGCTTCCTCCGGCGTGGCGCGGCCGCCTACATCGGGAATACCCGCTTCGCCCTCAGCGGTCCGGGAGGCTACCCCCTCCGCAGGATGGTCAACGCCCTCCTCCACGAGAAGGCGACCCTCGGCGACGCGCTCCGAAAGGGAAAAAACCATCTCCTCTACGTCGCCCGGAACGGCTTCTCCCCCGACAGTCCCTTCTCCTCGCGGGAACAACTGCTGGAGAGCTTCCATACGCTCACGCTCTTCGGCGACCCCGCCCTCCCTGTCGGCCTGAACGGCATCGCCCCCTTCGAAAAGAACTTCCTCTCCTTCGACGAACACCGCGCGCGCGTTCGAATCCGATGGACCGGAAGTTCATGGAAATTCGACGTCGCCACGGCGAAGGGGGAAAGTTCCGTTCAGACGGGGCAGGGATTGGAGTACGCTCCGCGCGACCGGAAGGACCGGCTTCCCGGAACCGTTCTCCGGCTTCCGGCGCCGACTGTCGCCCGGTCGGCCCACGTCTGGCTCTCGAAAGGACCCGCATGGGCCCTGCGAGGGTGGGAACTTTTCGACGGAGAACTCCGGATCGAGCTCGCTTTCCTTCGCCCCATCCACACCGCCCGGGAACTGGAAATCCAGATCCACTGGTCCCCCACCCTTCCGCCTCCGCCGCTTCGATGGAAAGCGGACGGGAAAGGGTATTCCGTCACGCTTCCTTCCGACGATTGGAAGAAGCAGGCCGCGGAGGAGGGACACTACCTCGTCGACATCACGCGCCCCCGGAACAGCGTCCATATCACTTCGTGGAAACCCGCCTACTACTCGCTCGAAAACTTTTCGCGGAGACGCCCCGTCGATTTCGAATCGTATTATCCCGGCGCGAAGGTCGTCGGTGCGGGCACGCTCGTCGTCGGGAAACGGAAGGCCCCTTACCTCGATTACCTCGTCACCTACCCGGGCGGAATGCGCTACCGCACACGGGAGATCTTCCTGCTCCGGGAAGACCGGGGCGTCCTCGTCACCCTCTACGCCCTCCCGGAACCGGAGGGGGACCGGGAAGCCTGGATGGACCGCGCCCTTCGCATGCTCGAAGGGTTGACGATCGCGGCGGACTGAAATTTTTCCGGGGCGCCCGCTGACACCGGGTTCTGACCCCACACTCGCGCGGTGGCCGCTTTCCCCCGCAACACGGGTTTATGGCGGCTCTCCCCTTTCGGAGCCGCGACTGACACCAAAGTGACGGCCATGCTCCCGTTCGTCCTGGTCGTTTGTCGGATCCGAAGACCCTCCCAGGACTCGTGGTTACGTGGGCCGTTTCGCGCCGTCCTCGCATCGGCTACCCCGGGTCCGAAAACCCGAAGCGTCCCGGCAGACCGGGCGCACCCGGATGGGAGGGAAGCGGACGCTTCCGCCCCATCAGGACGCGGGTCGGTCCGTGCAGACTTTCTGGTACGAACAATGCCCGCACCGGTACGCGTCATCCGTCACCGGGTAATCCTCCTCCTGCGCGACGTTTTCTTCCGGCGAACTCGCCAGCTGGGACTTCATCTCCCGGATCGAGGCGATCATATCCTGCTTCGTTTTCTCGATCTCTTCCCCGGAGATCATCCGGTCGAAGATCCGGTTCTGGGCGAGGTTCACCTCCTGCACCTGGATCTTCTCCGGCGGAATCCTCCACGCGTCGTTCGCGTAGAGCGCGTAGACCGCCAGTTGGAAGGGATCCGATTCGGTCGCGGTGCGCCCCGTCTTCCAGTCGACGATCCGGATCCCGTCCGCCGTCCGGTGCACCGCGTCGAGTTTCACGAAGACCTTGCTTCCGTCCAGGAGAAACGAGTCGAGTTCTTCGATCCCCAGCCACTGCTCCCGCGTCATCTCCCGGAATTCACGGTGATGGTCGGAGTCGAGGAAATTCCGGTAACACTTGTCCGCGTGGTCGGCGACCTCTTTCCAGTCCTCCACCCCGATGTCGTACTCGTGTTCGAAAAGCGCCGTCGTTTTCGCTTTCTTCGGTTGGCGATAGACGCCGTCCCGGGAGGATTTCCACTGCACGCGCATCCGTTCCCGGATATCGATCTCCTCGATGGTCCCTCCCGCCCGGTAGGTTTCGAGCATTTCGGCCACCGCGTTGTGAACGACTTCGCCGACCCACATCCACCGGCTCTTGACCTTCGAGAGGATGTAGATCTCCTTTTTCCGGGCGTCCGCCCAGGCGTTCCACCCGTCCCATATCCCGTAGGCGCCGAACCAGTACTTCCGCCGGCATTCCTCGAAGTTTTTCATCCGGCTTCGGGACCAGGAAAAATCGTTCTTCAATCGACCCATGGTCTTCCCGGTATACCAGATTTCACTCCGGGGGGCACGCGGCGATTTCCTTTCCCATCCCGACAGGGGCGGTATAGTCTGGAGGATGAGGATGGAAAGAAAAGTGCCGGTTCTTGTCGTCTGCACGGCGCTCCTGCTGGGAGGGTGCGGAAACCGCGGGGAGGATATCTCCGAACGGATGGACCGTATCATGGTCGAAAGAATCGATTCCGGCGCGATGCGGAACGAGGCGCAACTGGAGGAGGCGATGGCCCCCGTCATGGAACAATCGATGAAGGACCTCGGATTCGATCCCGAAAGCCAGATTACCGTGGCCGAGATGGACGCCCTGAAACTCGACCTGGAAAAATACCGGAAGAAATGGAAGGATCTTCTCCGGGAGAAGTGGGGCCAGCCCACCGAATGACGCTCCTTCTTCTTCTCCTCCTCCAGGCGAAGTCCCCCGATCTTCCCCTCCAGGGCCCCGCCGGAAAATGTGGAACGGAAATCCCCTGGATCACCGGCCGGAACGAGGCCCTCTCCGTCGCAAAAAAATCGGGCAAGCCGGTTCTCTGGTGGGTCACCTCCGTCCCCCGCTCCCCGATGGACCGCAAGCTCGTCCTGCACAAGTACATGCTGGCGGGCCCGTGGATGATGCCCGACATCGTCTTCCTCGCGTCCCGCTCGTTCGTTCCCCTCCGTGCCGCATCCGACGGGAAATACGGGATCGAACGCTTCGCTTTCATCGAACCGGGATTCGTGATCCTGGATTCCCGGGGAAAGGTTCTCGGGAAAATGGACCGGATCTCCACCTTCCAGGAAGATCACCTCCGGGACTTTCTTCTCTCCTTCCTCCGGAAGAAGCCGACGATCGAAACGACCCGGCCCGCCGCGCTCTCCCACCTCGCCCGGAACGACGTGACCTCGGCGCTGGAATCCCTGCGGAAGGACGAAACCCCGCACGGGCGATACCTGCTCGGGGCGGCCCTTCACCTCCAACGCCGGGATGACGAGGGTCGGGAGGTCTGGAAGGAACTCGTCCGAAAGAACCCCGAAGCGCGATGGGCCTGGAAGGCCTCCGCGGAACTCGCCGGGGACGGCCCCTTCGTTCGCGGGTTCGAGGTCTTCACCACGCCGCGCGGACCGGTGAAGAAAATCACGGTCGAGCCCGCTTTGGAATTTCTTCTCTCCCTGCAACGCGCCCACGGGGGTTGGGACGACTCCTGGTACAACTTCGGCGGGGACGATTCTCTCCCGAACGTCTACATGGCCTCGACCGCGCTCATTTCGCTCGCCCTCCTGGAATGGAAGGAAAAGAACAGGCGGATCGAGGGGGCCCTCGCCGCGGCGGAAAAATTCATGCGGGATGAATCGAGGATCGCCCACGACGACAAGGACGAAATCCTCTGGGCCTACGTTTATCGCCTGCTCTATTTTTCCCGCACCCGGGACGCGGAAATGATGGAACGGCTCGTCGCGGCGATCGCGAAGATTCAGTTGCGGAGTGGAGCCTTTCGCCACGAGTACGCCAACCCCTTCGCGACCGCCTCCACTCTTCACGCCCTTTCCGAAGCGCGCCGGGCGGGGGCGGAGGTTCCAAAAGGAGTCGTCGAGCGGGCCGTTGCGGCGCTGAAAAAATGCCGCTCGAAGGAAGGTCTCTATTCCTATGGCATGGGAGGCGGACGCACCCGCGTGGAGGGGGCGGCGGGCCGGGGACCCCTCTGCGAACTTGGACTCACTCTCTGGGACGCGGGGACAAAGAAAAGGCTCCGGGCCGCCCTAAGAACCGCCTTCCAGCACCACGACAGGTTGGAACGGGTCCGGAAGTACGACGACCACGCCGACCGGTACCAGAACGGAGGCTTCTTCTTCTGGTACGACCTTCACGGCCAGGCGGAAGCGATCCATCTGCTTCGGGAGAGGGCGTCGGCGAAATTGATGATCCGGCGGGTGCTCTCGATCGCGGAGATCGACGGCGCCTGGGTCGACTCGCACGAACTCGGACGCCCCTATGGAACGGCGATGGCGCTCCTCGTCCTGAAGCGCTGTTCGGACGTGAAATGAAGATCGCCGCGATACAGATGAACGCCGGGGACGACGTCGAGAAGAACGTCGAGCGGGCCTTCTTCCTGGTGGACCGGGCGGAGGCCGACCTCATCGTTCTCCCCGAGGTCTTTTCCCATGTCACCCGGGGCGATGACGGAACGATCCTCTCCCGCGTCCGGGAAAAGGCGGCGAAGATCGGCCGCTGGATCGCCGGAAGCCTCCTCCTGGAAAAATACAACACCGCTTTCCTTGTCGATCCGAACGGCGGCCTCGTCGCGCAGTACCGCAAAATTCACCTCTTCGACGTTCCCGGCCTGAACACGGAATCGGACTACACGGACCCGGGGAATGAAATCGTGACGGCGGAAGTGAACGGCTTCCGGATCGGCTTCGCGATCTGCTACGACCTGCGGTTTCCCGAGATGTTCCGGGAACTGGAATCGGACATCTACCTGGTTCCCTCGGCCTTTACGGCGAAAACGGGGCGGGACCACTGGGAAACGCTGGTGCGCGCGCGGGCAATCGAGAACCTGGCCTACGTCGTGGCTCCAAACCAGGAAGGGATGCTCCCGGTCGGCGTGGAAGCATGGGGCCATTCGATGATCGTGGATCCCTGGGGAAAAATCGTCGCGGAAGCCTCCCACGCCGGCGTGATCGAGGCGGAGGTCTCCCGGGAGACGATCGACGAGATCCGCAAATCCCTCCCCGCACTACGCCACAAGAAGCTCCCGCTCGACTAACCGAGCTTTTCCACCACGTAGGGCGCCATCTTTTCTTCCGATTCCTTCTTTACCCGCAGTTTCAGTCCCGAGAACTTCTCGCCGTTCTCTTCCACGAGCGGCTCAAGCGCCACCGAGATCGACTTGGAACTGATGTAGAGCATGTGGGTCGCGCCGGCGACCGACACGTCGACCACGGGAGCGTAGCCCCGAAAGGTCATGTGCACGTACGGTTCCGAAACGACTTCCAACTCGACCGGGTCCACGGTCACCTTGATTGCATCCGCCATTTTCACCCTCCTCAAATCGTGGAAGCCCCGAGCCTACGGAGTCGCCCGGGGGCCATCAAGAAAAACAGGGAAGACATATGCCTGCCTGTGCCTTCAAGGGCGCCCTTCCATACGGGGAAATTCGCCCCCCGTCCAAAAACTTCGCGCGCCCCCCCCTCTTTCCAAGTCGTTGACCCCCCTCGAAACGGCTTCTATAATCGGCGCCCTGTGCATTATTTCAACTACGTAGACGGGAAACTCCTCTGCGAGGGCGTGCCCGTCGAGCGACTGGCGGAAGAACACGGAACCCCGCTCTACATCTATTCCGCCCGGACAATCCGGGACCATTACCGGAAGCTGACCGAAGCCTTCGCCCCCGCAAACCCCCTTATCTGCTATTCCACCAAGGCCAATTCGAATCTCTCGCTCCTTAATTACATGAAGGAAATGGGGTCTGGATTCGACGTCGTCTCCGGCGGAGAACTCGAGCGGATCCTGAAAATCGGGGGAGATCCCCAAAAGATCGTTTTCGCCGGCGTGGGCAAGACGGACGAGGAAATCGCCTTCGCTCTTGACCAGGATATCCTCCTTTTCAACGTCGAGTGCGAGCAGGAACTCGAAAATATCAACCGGATCGCGGCAAAAAAGAACCGCATCGCCCGCTGCGCCCTCCGGATCAACCCCGACGTCGACCCCCAGACCCACCAGTACATCACTACGGGCAAAAAGGAGAACAAGTTCGGCGTCGACCTGGTCGAGGGAAAACGGATTTTCGGCCGCCACGCGGAGTTTTCCCACGCGAAATTGATCGGCCTGCACGTCCACATCGGGAGCCAGATCACCCGGGTGGAACCGTATATCGAAACGCTCCAGCGGGTCGGTGAATTCCTCCCCGAATGCGCGAAAATGGGCTGTCCCATCGAGTGGCTAGATATTGGCGGCGGATTCGGAATCTGGTACAAAGACAAGTTCGCCAGGAGCGCCGATGCCATCGCGGAACCGCTTCTTCCCCTGATCCGGGAAATGGGCGTCAAGTTGATCCTCGAACCGGGCCGTTTTATCGTCGGAAACGCCGGAATCCTGGTTTCCCGGGTTCTCTACGGGAAAACCTCCGGGGCCAGGAATTTCGTCATTTGCGACGCGGGAATGAACGATTTGTTGCGTCCTAGTTTATACGGCGCCTACCACCGCGTCTGGCCGGTGGAGACCGCGCCCGGGGTACAGGGGGAAGTGCCGGATGAGGAAACCTGGGAGGGACCTCACGTGCCGACCGACCTGGTCGGGCCGATTTGTGAAAGCGGAGATGTCTTCGCGAAGGACCGCGAATTGCCGCCAATGAAGCGGGGCGACCTGGTCGCCATCTTCTCGACGGGAGCCTACGGATACGTCATGAGTTCGACCTACAACTCGCACCCGAGACCCGCCGAGGTGATGGTGTCGGAGGAAGAGGCGAGCGTCGTGACGAAACGGGAAACGTTTGAAGACCTGGTCAAAAACGAACGCATTGTGACTTTTTCACATTGATTTGAGTCTCCGGGAGATGTCCATGACGAAGCAACTTGCAGGCGCCCTTTTCGCGGTACTTTTTGTCCTCCAGGCCGGCATGCCCGCGATGGCCCAGGACGATTTCAAAGACGAGATCCGGGAACTCCTGGACGACGGAATCCGTCTCTACAACCGCGGAAAGTACGACGAAGCGTACACGAAGTTCGAACAGGCGCTTCAAAAGAGCGACCAGGATCCCGACCAGCGCGGACAGGCGAACCTCGTCTACGCCTTCCTCGAAAGGGCCGGCCAGGAACGGGTCGCCGGGATGATCAACTCCCCCGATCCCCGGATGCGCGACATCGGTCACCGCCTTTTCCGCATCGCCCAGCCGGGGGAACCCCTCCGCGAAGGGAAAAAGATCGTCCTCGCATACGTGGACGACCTCGCCAGCGATGAATTCGAGATCTACCGAAACGCCCACTGGCACCTGAAAAACTACGGATCCTGGGCCTGCCGCTTCCTCCTCCCGGCCCTGGCCGACCAGACGCAGGACCGTTTCCGCTCCCGCGTCATGCTTCTTCTGAAAGACATGGGCGTCGATGCCACGCTCTCCCTGGTCGAGGCGCTGGAGTCTGAAAACGCCTTCCTCCGGCAGACCGCCGCCATCGTGCTCGGCAACATCCGCGACGACCGGGCGGTCGCCGCCCTCAAGCGGATCTTCGAAGACGCGAACGAAAAACCCGAAGTGAAAAAGTACGTCCACGAGGCGCTCCAGAAGATCACCGGCAAGACCTCGAGCGAATGGAAAAAGGCCGCGGATTACTATTACACCCTGGCCGAGAAGTATTACTACGGCGATTCCGGTGTCATTTTCAACTGGCAGAGGTACTACCTCATCTGGACGTGGGACGCCAAAAACGACCGACTCCTGGAACGGCGTTGCGCCCGCTTCGTCTTCAACGAACAACTCGCCGAGGAGGCCCTCTTCGACCTGCTCGAGCTCGATCCGAACTACCGAAACGAAAAGGGCGAAAGCGCTTGGGCGCTTCTCGTCATGAACGAGTTCCAGCAGGCGCTCGAAGCGCAGGCGGCCGTCGAGGCTTCCGTCGCCGCGCTTAAAAACGAGGAAATCACGATCGACGGGTTGGTCGGAATCCTCCGCGGAATCGAAGGGATGTCCGCGGAGCGGATCTCCACTCTCTCCGACGAAATCCAGGCCGCCGGGGACAACGCGGAAATCCAGGCCCTCCTCATGAAGCACTTCTCCTTCGCCGCCCGGATCATTCGTTCCAACATCCTCGCGGTCGTTCCCGGACGTCAATTTGTCTACGAAGCGCTCGAGCGCTCCATGAAGGACGAGAATCCGCTCGTCGCCCGGGCCTGCATCCAGGCGATCGCCGACATGGGCCTGGCGACTGACCTCCCCGGAGCAATCAGGACCGGCACCAATACGGCTACGAAAGCCCCCACCGGAAGCATCGGATACCCGCTGGTGGAGGCGCTCACCTCGCCCGACAAGCGGGTCCGGTACGCCGCCTCGGAAACCATGGTGAAGCTCAACCCCCAGGAGGCCCGCCTCGGAATGGAACTGGTCATTCCGAACCTGGTCGACGCGCTGGGCGAACAGGGCGTTCGTGTCGCGCTCGTGATCTACGACGTTCAGACCGAGGAGGACCGGAATTTCATCAATCGCTTCAAGAAGACCCTCCTGAACCTGAACGTCTTCCCCGTCATCGCCAGGAGCGGTTCCGAGGGCATCATCAAGGCGAAAAAGTTCCCCACCGAGGACGTCATCATCATCCAGCAGAAGATCGCCGGTCAGATATACTTCCAGGAGACCGCCACGCGGGCACGGGAAAAGGAAAGCATCCTCCGTGCGCTCACCCGGGATATCCGCACGCGCAACATCCCCCGGATCATTCTGGCGGACAACTCGCAGAGCCTGGCCGAAGCGCAAACCCGCTTCCAGGACAACACGCCCTGGTACGCGAAAAAAGATACCCACAAGCTCGACCTGCGCGAACTTTTCGCCACCATCTTCGACCAGCCCGAGGCGAAAAAGGACTCGAAGGACCGGGCCGACCAGCTCGCCATGACGATTTTTTCTTTAGCATTTGTCATTGTATTCTTTAACTAATAATAAAACAAAATTAATCCTATTGGTCGGTGGG
>PVBE010667480.1_pt1 | contig 18538 bp, 16 predicted proteins | sample 1631181 | NCBI WGS metagenome assembly PVBE01 (sample SAMN08397723, study PRJNA350692) | Marine metagenome, whole genome shotgun sequencing project. | isolation source: water | place: Pacific Ocean | collected 2012-04
CTTCTACAAGAAGAAAATCTCGTAAAGCCTAACTTACATTGTATGAAAATTAGTTTATGGGTGCATGATAATAGATAGCTATATTGTTTACACAACTTGACCTGCAGCCCATCCAGATGACCAAGCCCATTGAAAATTATATCCACCAAGCCAGCCTGTTACATCGAGCACTTCACCAATAAAATACAAACCAGGAGTTGATTTGGTTTCCATAGTTTTTGAGGATAGTTCATTGCAATCAACACCTCCTATGGTTACTTCTGCTGTTCGGTAACCTTCAGTACCATTAGGAGTTATAGTCCATTTATGAAGAGCATCTGATATTCTTTTGATGTTTTCAGAAGAAATAGTCCCTAAAAATGACTCCAGTAGATCATGTTCTAATAAAAGGGGAATTACTCTTTTAGGAAGATAATTTGATAAGTAGTTTTTTAGCTTAATTTGGGGTGATGCTGATTTAGCAGTATCTAGCATTTTATGTAAATCATTTTTTGGTAACGTATTAATGGTTATCATTTCTCCAGTTTGCCAATATGAAGATATTTGTAAAATTGCAGGGCCACTTAATCCTCTATGGGTAAATAATATATTTTCGGTGAATTCCTTTTTATTGTTTTTAACCTCACATTCAACTGATACGCCAGATAGAGTTGAAAAAACTTCTTTATCTTTAGTGTGCAGTGTTAGGGGAACTAGCGCTGCTCTGGTAGGCCAAATATTTAACCCAAATTGCTCTGCTATTTTATAGCCAAATGGAGTAGCACCAATTGTGGGTATTGAAAGCCCGCCTGTTGCTACAACTAGAGACTTGCACTGAAAAACACCTTGATTAGTTGATAGCTCAAATTTATTACTTGAGCTGTCAAGAGATTTAATATTTTTGATAGGAGAGTTTAACTTAATGCTAACCTTGGCCTCACCGCATTCTTTTAATAATAGATTAACAATGTCTTTAGACTTGTTATTACAAAATAATTGACCATGCTTTTTTTCATGGAATGGTATATTATGCTTGTTAACTAATTTAACAAACTCAGCAGGAGTATATCGGTTTAATGCTGATTTACAAAAATGGGGGTTGTTGGATATGAAGTTATCCGATGAAACATTGAGATTAGTAAAGTTACACTTTCCTCCACCCGACATTAATATTTTTTTCCCAGGCATATTTGTATGCTCAAAAATAATAACAGATCGATGGTTTTTGCCTGCTTCAATTGCACACATTAATCCAGCGGCACCAGCACCAACAATAATAACATCAACTTCTTGCATATACTTTTGTCTTAATTAAAATAGAATATTGTTAGCTATTTAATATAGCATTGATATTTAATTCGAATATTATGTAATATATCATTCCATAAGATGTATTCCAATCTAAAATGATGCCAGTGAATATTACTAGAAACATATTTTTAAATGGATGGTTGTATATAATACTTAATTGACAATGATGAAGTGTACAAAATTATGTTTTAACTTGAGTGATTCAAAGTATTGTAGTTTAAAAGAATGCTGTATAAACTTAAATTATGATATGGCTATTTCTTAAGGGGATTTTAATCGGCGTTGCAATAGCAGCGCCTGTTGGTCCTATTGGTATGTTGTGTGTTCAAAAATCGCTCAGAGGTGGGTTTCTGATAGGTTTATCAGCAGGCATTGGAGCTGCTATTGCAGATGCTATTTATGGTGCAATTGCTGCTAGTAGTCTTACTTTTATAATGGATTTTTTATTAAAAAAAGCAGTTATACTAAATGTACTTGGTAGTATATTTTTGTGTTATATAGGTATCAAAATGCTGCTTCCTCATCTGCGAGTTAAATCAATAAAAGATGCACAAACATCTTATTTACATACAATGGGGAACACTTTTTTCTTGACGATAACTAGTCCAATAACAGTGTTAGCATTTATAGCTATTTTTTCAGGTATTGGTCTACAGCCTACGCATGATTATTTGGATGCTGGTATTTTAGTTTCAGGTGTATTTATTGGTTCAATAATTTGGTGGGTTATTCTTGCTGGTATAATAAGTTATTTTAGAAAATCTATTGATCTTGATAAGCTTATTATTGTGGATAAGTTTGCAGGAGTAGTATTATTGGTTTTTGGATTATGGTTGTTAAAAGATTTTGTTATAATATTAACTTCGTAATAAAAAATAGTATTTTATTGTTATTGTTCCTATATCTATAGTATCGCCAAGAAAAGCAGACTTTGTGTTGGTGGATAAATCTAAATTATATCTCAAAAAAACTGGAAGTTAATTAAATATATTTTGTTGAATAGGGAGGGTTGTCTTTTTATTCAAATGTTGTATTGAATATGTGGTGGCATTGTCGTAACAAACAAAGAAATTGATGAACTGTAGGTAACGATTGATATTTGGATACTAATAGAAGCATGCGAAATTCTTAAGCAGATGTAGAAAGCAAATTATTCAACAATAGTGTGAGAGGTATATTACGAAATTTTTTGATGTTGATTTTTATAATTTGTGTTTTTTTCTATAAACAACGGTAGTAAAGGCCAAGGATTTCAGATATTTTAAAAGTTGGGTTTGGCAGAGGTGTGCAAAAAATGCGCTCACATGCCTATATTATGTACTTCCCCTTCTACAATTACATTAATTCATATATCTTTAAGATCTCAAGAAAGATTATATCGTATACTTAAGTAAGGACACAAGTTTATGAATATAGCAATTTTAGATGGTGATATTTCGCTAACTAAAAGGACACAGACATTATGAATATAGCAATTTTGGACGACGATATTTCGCTAACTAAGTTGATCTCGGAATTTTTAGTGCACAAGGGATATGAGACCTTTGTTGCTCATAATTCTGTTGAGTTGTTTAAAATTCTTAATACAAACGAATGTGATTTAATTTTATTAGATATTAGCCTTCAAGGAGAAAGTGGTATCGATGTTTGTCAAAAGATAAGGAAACAGTTTCGAATACCTATAATAATGCTTACGGCATCGGATGATGTTGTTGATTTACACATAAGTATGCAAGTGGGGGCCGATTACTTTATGACTAAACCATTTGATAGTACTGTATTATTATCACATATAAAGTCAGCAATAAGACGTTCAAGTGAATATTCTGGTACAGTAAGTGAGAAACCATGCTGCTACGAGTATAACGACTGGCATTTTAATCCAATGATAGGATCCTTGTATTTTAAAGAAATTGAAGTTGTTTTAACACATAAAGAATACAAATTGTTACAATTATTTATTACCAACCCAAATCGGATATTGAGTAGGGATTATATTACAAATGACTTAGCCAATACAGAACATTCATCATTTGATAGAAGTATTGATGTCTTAATTAGTCGTATTAGAAAAAAATTATCAGCACATGATCCAAATACAAAATATATTAGAACAGTTAGGAATGGTGGGTATTTGTTTAGTAAAAACTTTATAAAAAAAATTCTATGAGACAATCAGTATTAAGAATATTAATAGTTTCTGTACTAATAGGATTAATCATTGTTGTTTTTAGTCAAATAATAAGACATATAAACTCCAAAAATGAGGCTTTGGCACAAATTCATATTAGTAGGTTTCAATCAATTGTTGATATTAATATAGCCACTAGATCAAATAAATTAAATACCAGTCAAAATTTTTTTAATGTTATAAAGACGCCTTTTACTCTAGTAGAATTAGCATCAACTCCGCAATATAATCGGCAGATAAAAATTACAGATTTGCAAAAGGCACTTGATAATGGTGGTGTTCAAGCAATAAATAAATTAACAGGGGGGTTATTTGAACGAAAAGAGTATCTTTCGATTCAACTTAATGAGCATGTGTGGATTAACTATGCTAGAGATGTGCCATGGGTAGAAGCTAAGTTAGATATTTATAGTATGATATATAGTTTACTATTGATGGTTTTGTGTGTGTTTACTTACATAATACTATTCTACTGGAAATTAAATGACAAATTTTCTTATCCTCTAGATCAATTAATTAAAGAGATCAAACAAATAAACTTTAATAACCCTATAATGTTAAAGTCATTTGGGCCTGCTATAGTTGAAAAAACCATCTTTGCACTTAACGAATTGCAAGCCGCAATAAGTAATAATAAAAAAGAACGTGAAATTATATTTGCTTCAATTTCACATGATCTCAAAACACCCTTAACAAGAATAAAAATGAAGGTTGAGCTGCTTGATAAATTGTCAGATGAAGATGAAAGGTTTATTAATAATAACATTAATGAGATGGATGAGCTTATTTCAAATTTGTTACGGTTTATTAAGTATCATCATCAACCTTTGCAATTTAAAAAGATTGATCTAACAGCCTTATTGGAGTCTATGATTAATGATATGATAGATATTAATTTGCCAGTTAAACTGTCAAAAAACATTGAAGGGAATTTGATTGTGGACGGTGATCATCAAATGTTGCGCAGAGCATTTGATAATTTGCTTTCAAATGCCATTAAATATGGAAAGGTAGCAAAAGTTAGTTATATGAATGACAAGGCCTTTGCAATAATATACGTTGATGATATGGGTGAGGTGATAAAAGAAGAAAAAATAAATATGCTATTTTCTACTTTTTATCGTGAAGATAAACATGCTAATTACTCCGGGTATGGTTTAGGTCTGAGTATTGTTCATTCAATCATTGTTCGTCATGGAGGAAGCATTCAAGTGAGTGCTCTTTCAGAAGGGGGCAATAGATTTCAAGTAAAATTACCCTTAACGCCCTCAGATGATCTTAGCTAATTGCTAAATTGTAATAAATATCTTTTTGTAGACATCAAAAATGTGTTTTTTTTGAGCTAATGTAACTTTATCAATATTTATGCTATTAATTATTAAGAGTAGATTATGTTACAATTAGCGCTGTATAATTAAAGCTGTATTGATTTAGAATACACAAAAAACTTATCGGTAATATTTTTGTATGGTAAAAGATTTTATATTTTCGGCACGTGATTTTTTAGGATCAGGTTTATTCATAACGGTATTGATTGGTTGCGGTTTATATTTAACCGTATTTCTTAAAGGGATCCAGTTTAGACAGTTTAAGCTGGGATTTAAAAAATATTTTTCTGCTAATAAATCAGGAAAAGGTGATATAACCTCGTTTCAAGCTCTAATAACCGCGCTAGCTGGTGCTATTGGCACAGGTAATATCGCTGGAATTGCAACTGCTGTTGTTATTGGTGGGTTTGGATCATTGTTTTGGATGTGGGTGGTAGCATTGTTTGGAATGGCTACAGCATATTCTGAAACCCTATTAGGTCTCAAATACAAACAAATTAATTCTGCCGGGGAGGTTGCTGGTGGTCCAATGTATACTCTGAAATATGGTTTAAATGCTAAAAAAGCTGCTGCTCTTTTTGCTTGTGCTGGCATTTTTTCTTCTTTTGGATATTGTCTTGTACAGTCTAATTCCGTAGTAGATGCTGTTGAGATTATGTATGATCTTGATAGATTACCACTTGGAGTAGGGTTGTCTCTCATAACTGGATTGGTAATAATTGGTGGTGTAAAAAACATCGGTAAGATTGCTGGAATACTAGTTCCATTTATGGCTATTGCTTACTTATTAGTTGGGCTTTATATCTTAGGAGTAAATTATCAACAAATTTTCCCCGCTCTAAAACTTATTTTCACTTCAGCATTTACCGGACAATCTGCAGTTGGAGGATTTTTAGGATCTACAGTTATGTTAACCATTCAAAATGGAGTACAATTTGGTGTGTTTGCTAATGAAGCAGGCCTTGGAAGCTACTCTATTTCAGGTGCAAGCTCTAAAAATGCATATCCAGCAGAGCAAGGTATGTTAGCAATGAGTGGAGTATTTGTTACAACTATGGTTGTTTGTACAATTACAGGATTAGTACTTGCTGTGACGAATGTATTGGGTAACTTAGAGGTAAATGGTAAGTTGCTCATTGGGGCTCCGTTAGCTCTTTTTGCTTTTGGCTCAGTACATGAAGTTTTTAAATATGTTGTGTTATTTGGACTAATGTTATTTGCATATACAACGCTTTTAGCATGGGCTTATTATGGAGAAAAATGTATAGAGTTCTTATTCGGAGTAAAAGCTTCGCATTTATATCGATGGTTATATCTCATTATTGTAGCAGTTGGGGCCGTTTTGGAATTAGACGTGGTATGGGCTATAGCACATGTTGCAAATGGTTTAATGATATTGCCTAATTTGTATGGTTTGGTAAGGCTTGCGCCTGTTATTAAAAAAGAAACTTTTCAATATCTACAAAATCACACAGAGATATAATGGATGTTATATTTTTGCTTATTTGATTTGCGTAATGCTGGTGTAACATCATGAATAAATTGGCAATCAATAAAAGCGTTCAAATTATGGACACGCCAAAATATTGAATATAAATTACGTAATAAAATAGGTTGTATGTTGATGTCAAGAGGAATCATATCAACTAATAATTAAGAAAAACAACTTTCAATATGATTGAGATCAGATATTACGAATGCTAAGATCTGCTTGTTTTCTGCAACTTAATAAGGATTGGTTACATTGGAATATTATACTCTAGAAACTAAATTAAATGATTTTTCAGCTGCGCATCGTATATTAAATAATTATTCAGGAAAGTGTCGTAATTTACATGGACACAATTACGCTGTTACGGTTTTTCTTCAGTCAACCTGTTTAGATGAAAGTGATTTTGTAATGGACTTTTCAACGATTAAGCAAATATTTAACGCGTGGATTAACAATAATGTTGATCATAGTGTTATTGTTTCAAATTTTGATCAATCATTGTTAAAGTTTTTAGAAAAAGAAAAACAAAAACATTATATAATTACAGAAAACAAAAACACAAGTGTTGAAGTACTAGCGAAACATTTTTACGATAAATTTAACTCATGTTTATTAAATAATCCAAATGTGACTTTGTATAAAATACAACTACATGAAACGGCTACATCATCGGCAATTTATCAACAAGAATAATTTCTCCCGTGATTGTTGTGGAGAAATTAGTATTTCAAAATAAGAAGGTTTTGTGTGTTTGTAAAAATATCGCAAGTTGTATGGGAAGCAATACAAATACAGGAGGCCGCTGAAAATGGAAATTTACCGATTATTTGCTTGCTAATGGAGAAAGGAGCTTTGTTGGATGAAGTCGACTATTAAAATAGAACAACTTTTTTGGTAGCAAATCAAGGGCATAAGAAGATTGGGGAGTATTTACGTGACTAACAAATATTCACAAAAGGAAGGATGGAATTTTCCTAAGCAATGCGGCAAAATTCGTAATTGGTAGGATATTGATTGTAACACAACCCAAAATTCTGATATCGAGCAGAGATAAGAAAAGGCTACGAAGCTTGAAATTGTCTCAAAGCGAAATAATAATAATAGTCATTATTTACCTATATTGAGCCGATATAATTCTAATCAATTCTATCTATCATAGAGATTACAGGGACCATTTGCTATACTGTATATAAGAGGTAAATAATGTCATCAGGTTTAGACACATTAGTTGGAGAACATCAAATTCCAGCACGAGGCAGGAAGATGCAAGATACAATTCCTGTTGGCTCGATGTTGGGAAATTATTTTTATTTGAGTCCAAAAAAATGGGGTGTTGAGCCTGGGTTTTTGGGAGTTCATATGAATGATGATTTTTTTGATCTTGTACGAGCAAAATATCCTAAAACGCAACACATTTCTAATGAGCAAATACCAGATTTCATAGCATTAAATTCAAAACAATTAACGTCATTTGGTTCAATATCCCTTGGAGAAGAACTTGCCAACTATATAGTTAAAAATAAATTACTTAAGAGATATTTAATTAAGCAAGATTATAAAGATCCAGGATTTATTGGTGGTGTTGCTCCATCCTATGAAGATTACCTTCGAACATCAACCTATAAAGCACATATAAAAAAAGGAAATCATAACAAAGGAGCAAGATTTGCCACTTGGGCTAGTAGAGGCAGAAAATTATTACGTTCAACGGCAGAAGAAAATAGGAATGCGATATTAGAATGCCTTGCCAATGACGTTGCTATTGCAGCTGGTATGACCTGTCAAGAACAAAGTTTAATTTTTGGAACATATAAAAACGGCAAACTTAAAGTTATGACTAGATGCCTATGGGACGATAAAATTGGATCATTAGGGAATATTCGTGGTAATGAGGATACTGATGATCATGCTAAACTAGATCAAGAAGATTACCAGCCAACATTAGCAGATGGAACACCAAGGTTTAAAGATGGACGTTATTTTGTCAAAGAAGGTCCTAATGGATTAATGATTTCTGATGATTCTGTATCAGATTTGGGTGAGCAATTAACATTATTAATATCTCAAGGTGATAGAGATGTATTAGGATCTAAAGGATCAAACAAACATAAGAAAGAGGGTAAGTTTTATGGGCTTGATTTTGGCCAAGCTTATCGTAAAACTAATCCATTAGTAGGCTCATTAAAAGATGATTTTACATTTAAACAACCTGGTTCTGTTTTTAAAAATATGTCTGCTCTAACAGATAATTCTTTAGCGGAAAAAATGAAAGGGGTTCATTTACTTAATAAATTTGTTCATGGTATAGAACCTCCACAAACAGTAATAGATCAATATGGTCAAGCCTTTAAAGATAGGTTAAATAAAACCAAAGCAGGAGGGGCAAGAAATACTTTTGATACTTATATTGCAAAATTTGAATCACTAAAACAAGATGCTATAACTCGTGGTGAAAAAAAGAAAGCCAAAGAATATAGCTCTATTTTAATGGAAATTAAGAAATCTAAACAATACTCTATTGATGCTAACTTAAAAATACTAAGTGTATTTGAAGCGCGTTTAAAATTGACTCCTGAACAACTAGATGTCTTAGAAGCATTCGAAAAAGTTACCTCTAAAACCTCTCTTAGGTCACCAGATAATCGAATATTGCTAAATTACGCAAAAGTAGAGCGCCGTGTTGAATGGCAAATGCATTTGGTTGGTACAAAATGCAAGCTAACGTCAATTGGTAAACCGGAGCAATTAGATTTGATAATGAATAAACTCGAAGATTACCTAACAAAAAATGGTAAAACTATGGAAGATTTGGGGCTCAATGTTAAGGTGGAAAAAAATAATATAAGTGTAGAATTTGAAAAATCAACTTTACAACATGTTGCCAATATATTTAATGAACTTCAAGTTCAACAGGTGAAACATACGGCCGATTATTATTTGCGCACAAATTTTTTAAATCAGCAAACTCTAACTACAACACACACTACCAGCTCAGAAACACATTATGAACATACAACCGACCAGATATTAGACAAGCTTAATGCCATTCCAACAGCTACAAATGTCCATGAAGATTCAGTAGCTCTTCAAACTCCAACAGAGCATTTATTATCTCAAGATTCTATCACCAAAATGCAAACTGAATTTACACGCATGGCAAAAGAATCAAATAATAGCTGTACAGAAATGACGAAAAGGAAAGATGGTAGTTATGAAGCATCTTGGAAATCAACAGCTTATTCAAGCCCCACTAAAATGATTGTTTACGATCAAGAAGTACTCCTAGCAAGATTTGATGTGGATGCTTTTCGAGAAACAATTAAATTATTACATAGCCAAAATAAAAAAATTGAATTAGATCACACTAATCTTGAGCCAAGTCAAATTAAACAGCTGCAAGATATAATTGAAGAAGTAACTAAGAAAAAAGCTGCAACGGTCACTATTCGTGACGATATATCCATAACGAAAAGGTTTACACCTTAGAGCCTAGGTATTATTAAAAAAACTTGCAAAACGGGACGGTTTATACATAGCGGGCTAGACATCGTCATAGTTTATATTACAATGCAAGAGGGTTTTATTTGAGATTGGCAAGAGGTATATATTTTGGAAAATCATATTAGGAATCCAGTAACATGAAAAAACAATTAAAGCTTAATTTAAATGTAAAAAAACAAATACATGAGTGCCTCAATTTAGTTAAGGAAGTTTTTGGACAAGATTTGCTAGGAGTATATTTATATGGATCATCAATATTAGGGGGGCTTCAAAAACATAGTGATGTTGACTTATTCGTTGTTTCCAATAGAGCTACAACACGTGAAGAAAAAGCTAAACTTGCGACAGCCTTGCTTAAAATTTCTGGCATTTATATGAAAAGCAAAAAAGCACCTATTGAAATAACGATCGTTGAGAAATCTGCAATTAATCCTTGGTGTTATCCGCCTAGATTTGATTTTCAATATGGTGAATGGTTACGTAAACAATTTGAGCACGGAAATATAGAGCCATGGCTAGTTAAAGAAATGCCTGATCTTGCATTACTCGTTACTCAAATTTTATTATCCAGCAATACATTAGTGGGAGCCAATCCAGATCAATTGCTTTGCAAGATTCCTTATAAAGATTTTATGGCTGCTATAATAGATACATTACCCAATTTGAGGTTGGAGCTTGATAGTGATGTTCGTAATGTTTTATTAACGTTTGCTCGAATTTGGAGTACTGTAGTAACGGATGCTATTCGTTCAAAACTAGCTGCGGCAGATTGGGTTATTAATCGCCTGCCTGAAAAATATTGCCCCGTTATGGAACGGGCAAAGGCAATTTACAAAAATGAAGAAAAAGAATATTGGGATGATATACGGAAATTTATAAAACCCTGCGCTGATTTTATGTTAAGCGAGGTAAATACTAAAATCACTGAAATTATGTTATCTGATGATATTAATAGATCTATTAAGATTGCTTAAGGAAACTTTTATAAATCGTAGGTTTTCGCATGGTCGAGATGGTTGTTTTAATTTACTTTCCATAAAAGTTCAAATTTACACTTTCAGTTGATTTAAGTAAAGTTGTTAATAACTCTTATCTTAAAGCATTAATTTTTCCATTTAAATAAGTAAGTTAGATGCAGTTGCCCTGTACTAGTCTTAAAAATATTGTAGGGTACGGTATGTTTTGTTATAATCCTAGCAGAGTCGAGTTGTGACTATCTTTCAAGTATATTGCACATAAAGGTATAAGCTTGACAAGAAGAGTTGACAGTGACTCAACTTTCGTTGAAAGAAAAGTTGAGGAAAAGGCTATATTCTCTACTTTTTTGAAGAAGAAGAAATTGAGTGATTCATAATAGGTAGATAATACAATGAAGTGTTTTCCAGCGCAATAATTGTATAAAAACCGAATGAGTAAGTGACGCTTTACTACTAACCTGTTAAAAATGCATGAATATAAAACAACTAACACAACAAGATAGGGGCAAGAGTTTTTGGGCATTTTGCATCCTTGCCCTTTTTTTATCAACTTGGGGATTAGGGAATGTTTTTTACTGGGAGATATACAAGGGATATCCAGCTTGTGATATTTGTGTATGGCATAAAAACTTATATATAGCGCTTTTCTGTTTAACAGTGTTATTTATTAAATCATCAAAATATTATGTAAAAAAACTCATTTTATTAATTATTGGATCAGAGTGTGCCGTAAGCCTGTTTCAAATAAGCTCAATGTTTTGTGATAAAGATATTTGTAGGATAATTTCTACAGGCGATCAAATTAACTTTGTTTTTGCAATGCTTGCTTTTGTTATGCTACTTTCTTTAGAGCTATATAATTATTGCATAGATAAGAAAAATAATTGTTCTTGAAAAAACAGATAATAGAGCGTAAAGGGTAGCTTTTCAATCTCATACAGAGTCTAAAATCCTTGAAAAGGAACATTTTTCTATTGAATTAACCAATAAAATTTACTGAAAATTCAACTTGATTAGAGATACTCGGTGTAAGTGTGAAAAAGCTTTGATTAAGTTTTTGTTTTCTCGCTAAACTATACTCGTCCCCATGTTGATAAGGCTAGTACTTTTTTTAGTTAGCTTGTCTATTTTAAATTGGCTTATATTTAAGTTTCTAGGGATCTTTATGAGAATAACTCCCCATTTTACATTCTCTATACTCCCTTTTTGATGTGGTGGCGCTAGATCGCAGAAAAACATCTTGCTTTAAGACTCTTGGCTATCCAAGTGTATTTAGAAAACTCATTCCCTTATTCAAAAGCTATACTATTGATTTGGTGTAAATGTTCCACTTATAATCGTATTTTGATTGAAGTCTTTTATCGTGCTGTTTTTAGTTGCAGTGCTGAGAAGTTTCAACTTTAGTTCTCCACGTCTAGTGCAATTGAAATAATATTCTATTTTTCCTGTTACCCATTTCTTAGTTCCAGGGATCTCGAATGATACTCCAACTAGCTCGTGATCCTCGAACCCTTTATCATTTCTTTCTATAATTTTTATTGTTTCACCGAATACAGCATTGTATAAATAAACCACATTTTTGTAATTATGAATAGTTGATTGAGTTCTGGTAAGATCGTGGTTGGTGCCAAAAAACAAATAAATTGTCGGATTATCACCAATCAAATGAGACACTTTATCAATATTACCTTCTAGCGTGACTTTTAAGTCGATTTTTTTTTCTGCGTGCGCGAATGAGAGAGATAATGCTACAAACAAATATAAATAAAACTTTTTCATACTGCCTCCAATATTAATTGATCTTAAGCGTATGGGAGTCATTTTTGATTATCTACCGAATAAAGCATACTCCTAGCAGCTTTTGGGTATGTTCTTTTGTTTATTCTCTAGTCATTGCAATATTAGTGCCTCGATCAAGCTCTATAACAAATCCTATTTTTAGCATGGGTTGTTCTTCGATAATTCTAGATAAATGCAACATATTTTTTTTGATGACTTATTTAAAAGATTGTTTGTCTGAAAAATTTGGTAGTAAACCATTCCTTTGTGGAGCTTTAGTTGCTAATGCTTGATGTTGAGTTATTATATCTTCTTTAATTTCAATTTCATATTAAGCATTAACTTTTCCTTTTATGCCTTTGGATTTAGCTAACATCCAAGCTTTGAGGTTTGTTGGAATTTTTTTGGCGGTAATTTTAGCTAATTGTTGCAATTCATCATTAGAAGGGTTCGTAGAACCCTTAAGTGCGTATTATATTATTATTTGGTTGGTTAATGGACGAGTGGTTGGTTAGTCTTGTTCTTATTTTGCGTGACTGGTATATTAGAGGTGTATATATTAAATAGTGCCAGATGGTTTAGCTGTGCTAGTGTTTGGATTTTAATTTAGTTGCTGAGCCCTTGGATGGCTCTAATGGCATTTTGAAATGCTTGATTTGTTGTTGTCTGTTCTTAAAATGTATTGGAAAGTTAAAATATAGAGAAATATAGCATAAAGACTAGCATAGGATGTATTAGAAAAATTAAGGTGATTTTAAATCATCAAAATTAAAAAAAGAATAATAAATCATGAACATTAAGAAAAATTTTGGAGATTAACATGTATGAGGATCTAGCAAACAATATTAGTGTTTTTTTTGTGTCATTGCATTTATCACAATATATATTTGTGACAATATTTATAGCTGTTTTATATGTAGCTGATAGAGTTGCAGTTAAGTTTTTATCAAAATTTATTGAAAAAGCGTTTAAAAAACTTAGTCATGCTATTGGCGAAAACATTATTAAATATACTATTGTTAGAAGATTGGCTCATCTTGCTCCTGCAATAATTGTTAATACCTTCATACCTATTTTTGAAAATTTAAATTTTTCGTTAGTAGTTATAGACGTTGTTCAGAAAACAACCAGCATCTATATAATAATCGTGGTAACTTCTGTAATCATAGCTGTTCTAAATGCTACCCAAGGAATTTATAAGAAATCCAAAATATCATCTAAATTGCCTGTAAAAAGCTATATACAAATAATAAAAGTGGTCGTTGTTTGTATATCAATCATATTAATTATTTCTGTTATTTTAGGAAGATCTCCTCTAACCTGGTTAACAAGCTTTGGTGCAATTGCTGCTATTTTTTCTTTAGCTTTCAAAGACTCTGTAACAGCAATAATTGCTGGCATTGAGATTGCTGTATATGATGTTATTCGAGTTGGTGACTGGATAACAGTACCTAAATTTAATATAGATGGAGATATTACTGATATAACTCTAACCAAAGTTAAAGTACAAAACTTTGATAAAACAGAATCTTTTATTCCTACTAATGAAATATTAGATTCTGGTATCAGAAATTGGCGTGGCATGTTCGGTGCTGGTGGTAGGAGAATTAAACGCTCCTTTACTATAGATGCTTTAGACATTAAATTTCTCAAACCAAAAGACTTGGACTATATAGCTGATAATATAACAATCAAATTTGAAGAGTTCTTAGATGTCATTACCCAAATAAAAGACTCAAAAGAACCTTTAACCAATGAAATGCTCTATCGTAAGTATGTATATGCATACCTCAAAGACCATAACAAAATTCACAGTCAAGGATATACCTTAATTGTTAGACATCTTGAGCCAAGCGAAAATGGTCTGCCTATCCAAGTTTATTGCTTTACTACAGATACTAATTGGAAACTCTATGAAGATATTCAATCAGATATTTTCAGTCATTTAATTGCTATATTAAATATATTTGGATTAAAAACCTATCAACGCTCTAGTGATTTTAAACAATAGGTGAATAACGATAGAAATATTATCTTTCTATTTTGAAAAAATATTGCAATTTGCTCCCAAACATGTTACACCATCTTTTGATTAACTAGGTATTCAGAATATCTACTTAATGAGTGTCTATCTTTTTTGCAACAAATAATTACATAGAATATAGGCCTGTTTAACAGACGTTACTTTAAGAAATCGGAGAAAAAATGGTTGTGCGTGTTTTTGTTACTTTGCTGCTAAATATTAGTATTGTCCTAGCTAGTGATGATATAAATTCTTTACTTAATGAAGATCCTAAAGCGCAGGCTATCATAGGGACTATTACAAAATCCATACCATTAGGAGGGGGCTTTTCTGGAGAAGAGGTGCATCTAATAAATGATAAATTTGTACTTAAAAAATTTAACTCTTATAATCCTGTAGTGATAGAAATACAAAAACGAGTTGCTAAATGGAGTCTTGCGCCAAACATAATTTATGCAAACCCTAAAAAGAAAATTGTAATGATGGATTTTTTAGGAAAAGATCATCTGCCTCGAAACCAGTATACGATAGTTCACCTTGCTCAATTTCTTAAAACACTTCATCAAATAAGCTATAAGGATGAGGTGCCCCAAATGTCTGGTAAGGATTATTTTGGCATCGTAAGAGAACATTTGAAAGTATTGCAGAATGCAAATGTTCCTAAAACAATTCTAAAAAAGCTTACTAGTATTTTAAAACTTGAAAAACACAAATATAGTGAGCGTGCAATTTGTCATAATGATCTTAATCCTAATAATATATTATTTGTGAATAATAAAATTATGGCTATAGACTGGGATGAAGCTGGGTTAAATGACCCATATTTTGATCTTGGTACAATTCTCATGTGGTATATAAATATACCAGATATAGAGACTAAACTTCTTCAACACTATTTAGGTCGAGCTCCTAAAAAAAATGAATTGGAACACCTTAAGGTTATGAAAAAACTGGCTATGACTATCGCTGGAGTAGAAATAATTCAACTCGGGTTGGAGATCGGCTATAAAAATAATCCTAATATACCAATAGACTCTCTATCAGAGTTTTTGCCTAAAATTGGAAAAACTGTAAATCTAAATTCTGGTGAAAAGCTCTATGAGTTTGGTCTGATTATTTTAAAAGAAATTTAATAATACAGACTATAAGCCATGATGCATAGAAATAGTTCTGCAGAGCCTTGGTCAGAGTTGAGCCAGAAAAATCAAGATAGGGCCATACATTACTATTCCATCAATTGGTTCAGGTATAGAGATTGTTTGGGCAAGAGACAAAAGAGTCCCAGTTGTGTTTGTTAGTAAAAAAGATATTGAAATTAGCAGTTCGATAAAATATTTATGGTCTAAGTTAGATAAGAATACATACATATAGAGTATGACAATTTATTAGATATAGAGTTAAAACTAACTCAAATAATAAAAAACAATAACAAATGAGGGTTCTAATAAGATATTGAATAACACCATACGCAAAAAGATGAAGCACATAGAAGATGACAGTTAAAAATAATCTCATTTTTAAAAAAATGGGATTGAAACATATTCTACACTAGCATCTCCTTAGTGGTGGCAGAATCCATTTTTGTGACCTTTTGATGTTCTCAGTTCTAACATGATTTTGAATTTCTTCAAATATATAACAAAATTTAAGAGCGCAGAAAAAATCCTTAAATGATTTAATGGGACTAAGACAATTCCTTTGAAAGTGTAGGGGAAGTTTTCTTTGTTAAATTTAATGTAAAACAGATTATTCTCTTTTCAGGATCAGGCACTGTAACATACTCTATTGCAATATCAGACCAAGGATCAAAGTAATTTTTAAATGCCGTTAACTTCTTTTTCGTTGAGTCTGTGACTTCAACTCCAATACATTTGCCTGAATCTGATATGCTGATGAAACTGAATTCGCCATTGGCATTTAATTGACCACAAATTGTCGTTTGGTTCATTTGTCAGACCATAACGCAGATTATTAACCAGCCAACAAATAAAAGCTATTAAAAAAAGCAAACAGCTCAAACCATCATCTTCCAGAGCTAACAATGACCTTAAAGGCAAATAATTGTCGCAATCTATCAGAAATATTTTAAAAGAAAGAGCTCTTTTTGAAATATAAAACATAAATGCTCTTTCTAGCTATTTTCTCTAAACAAAAATTTGTGCCTAATAATGGTAGGTAGTACTAATTATAAGGTGCAATTGCAACATTATAATTGGGTATGATATGCGCGAGTAAACGATACAAAGGAGAAAGTCATGAATGTTTTAAGAAAGCTTGTTGCAGTAATTTTATCGATCAGTATGATCAGCACCACAGTGGCAACAACGGTAACTTTTGTTACGGATGGCACAATACCGTATGTGGTAGAAATCCCGAATGATGCGGGATTAAATGTGGTTAAGGGCATACCAAACGCAGCTGCATTTGATAGAGATATAAAGCTAGTTATATGCGATAATCGCTCATCAGTCACTAGGGTTAAATTTAGAAGCGAAGTATGGTTGCCTATAAGTGATGCTCAAGCTAATGAAAGGGATCTTTTGGTTACTATTAATAGCCTAAATGATATCAGCGCGAGCTATGTGGGCTAAAACTTAATCCATTGGTAATAGCTGTGATTGCTGGCCTTCTAAGTGGGCTTTTTCTTGAGAGATGCGGTTTTTTTCATTTCTCAAGGAGGCAATCGTATTGTTTTTTTGTTCTAGTTTAGTTTGTAGTACAGAGGCTTGCTCTAGTAATAGTGGATGCTTTTTGGTTTTCTAGTTGATTAGTAACGGATTGTTTTTGGATATTTTCAAGAGAGAGCAGGGTGCCTTAGTGTGTCCTATCTAAAATATTACATTGTTTTTTTAAGGTGTTAAAGCTATCTAGCTCTATACCCATTTCTTTAATATCTTTTCTTTTTGGGGAAAGAGCCTCTTTTAGGTTTGCAAGGACGATTTGTATACAATTGACAAGCTTAGTTCCAGTAAGTTTTATTACCGGCACTAAGCAAAACAATGGAGAGGTGGATTCAACTCACTAGTGCAACTGCCTTTTTTAGCTATTTTAAACTAATTTAATGTTTTTTTCCTTGGTCTGATTATCGAAACTTTATATATGTTTCATTTAGTGAATTCTGAATTCAAAAATTAATATAAATAAAAATTCATTATGTTCTTGACTAAGGATGGTAAGGTATTCCCATTATTTTAAGCAAACATTCATGAGGAAATAGTTTAAAATCTTGTGTTTCTTTGGAATATAATTCTGCATAATCTACATAATTTAACACTATGTCTCTTACGTTTTTTTCGAAAGGTGTCTCCTCAAAGAATGCTTTTTTAATAAAGGGCATATGTTCATTAAAAAACAGAAAAGCCGGTTGTATGTTTTCAAATAGTTTTACTGGCAAACGCAGATTTAAATTATCAAAATTGACATAATCATTCTCTTTTTTTGGACGAAATTGTAACTTCCCTTGTAAATGATTCACGTCACTAACATAGGAAAGCACGTCACCTAACAATAATGTCGTATTAAAACTCCTACCAACCACCCCAACAGATGAATCCACCCCACCAGTAATAGTTCCCGATAAAGTTATATGGGAGATTGTAGAATCACTAGCTAAACCAACCACCCCAACGTTTGAATTCTTTCCACCAACACTAGTTCCCGATAAAGTTACGTTGGAGATTGTAGAATTTTTAGCCCAACCAATCACCCCAACGTTTGAATTCTTTCCACCAACACTAGTTCCCGATAAAGTTACGTTGGAGATTGTAGAATCTATAGAACGACCAACCGCCCCAACTTCTGATAAATACCCACCAGTGGCAGTTCCCGATAAAGTTATATGGAAGATTCTAGATTCAATAGCTAAACCAACCGCCCCAACAAGTGAAGACACCCCACCAGCAATAGTTCCCGGTAAAGTTATATGGGAGATTGTAGAATTATAAGAACGACCAACCA
>PVBE011935384.1_pt1 | contig 18538 bp, 13 predicted proteins | sample 1631181 | NCBI WGS metagenome assembly PVBE01 (sample SAMN08397723, study PRJNA350692) | Marine metagenome, whole genome shotgun sequencing project. | isolation source: water | place: Pacific Ocean | collected 2012-04
CACCTACATTCATCGCTAGCATCAGATTGGCCTCCTTCGTTTGGGTTCGGTGGTTACTCCAAAACCAGTTTATTACCGAAATCGCCCAATCGTCGTGAGGCCACTTTTTTGCCTCGTCAACAAAAGTCGGAAAGTCTGCCGGAGGGAGAGGTGACCGGATCCTAACTCTTGAGGCGAGAGAGGCTTAAAAGCGAAAAAGTCTGCGAGGGGAGAGATGACTGGATCTTAACTCGTGAAGCGAGAAAGACTTGAAAGCCGCACGACCTCTCTGGAAGAGGTCGTGCGTAAGCTAGGGTGAGGGCGATGGAGTAAAAAGAACACCGGCAGTCAACCACCACGACGGGACTACAACGTGGCGAACAGCCGGCCAAATCAGCTATCTTATATCTCAGCAAAACCCCGCCTGCGTAGCACGCCAAGGAAACCACATCATGCCGACACCACTGAACCGCCGAACCTTCTTGCAGACAACCGCCACAATCGGAGCCGCAACCGCCCTGACCACTGCCGGTCAAGCCGTGGCAGGATCCTTCACCGGAAAGATCAAGAAAGCAGTCAAATACCACATGATCACCGAGCCGCTTTCGGTGATGGACAAGCTGAAGATGGTCAAGGACGTGGGCTTCGACGGTGTTGAACCGCGAACCGCCGATGCCGTCAAACATCGCGATGCCTTGCTCAAAGCCAGCCAGGCGACGGGCGTCAAAGTCCACGGTGTCGTCAACAGTTCCAATCCCGATATCGTGACGGCAGTCGACGCGGCAAAAGACTTGGGAGCGACTTCGGTACTGCTGGTCGTCCCGACGAACGCCAAGGGCTCGTACTTGAAAAACTACGCCGAGCGGCAAGATATCATTCGCCGAGCGATTCCACACGCTGAGAAACAGGGCATCAAACTGCTGATCGAAAACGTCTGGGCGTCATTTCTCAACGAACCGCTCAGCATGGCCCGCTTCGTCGATGAATTGAAGAGCCCAATGGTGGGCGTTTACTTCGACGTCGGCAACAACATTCGCTGGGGCTATGCTGGTCATTGGATTGAAGTATTGGACCAGCGGATTGGCAAGCTGGATATCAAAGAATACAGCCGCAAATTGCAGAACGACGAGGGCCTGCGGGCGGGCTTCAGTGTCGAAATTGGTGAAGGCAGTGTCGATTGGTCCCGCGTCCGAGACGAGCTGGCCAAGATCGGCTACACGGGTTGGGCCACTGCCGAAGTCAAAGGTGGTGACCGCAAGCGATTGCAAGACATCTCGACGCGCATGAACAAAGTGCTCGATCTGTAATTCGGATGACTTACTGATCCAGATGGGCACTGCCCGCAATGGTGCACTGCCGGCAGGGCAAATCAGTGATCATGCAGCTGACCGCCGTGACACATGCGATCACTCTTCTCTGGGAGCCTTGTCGTGGATCTGCAAATCGATCATGAAGTCGCCGTCGTCATCGGAGGAGCCAAAGGGATTGGGCGAGCCATCGGTGAGGCATTCTTGCGCGAGCACGCTTCGGTCGTGCTGGCGGACATCGACCCAATCGTCGCTAAGACGGCGCACGAGGTCGGCGATCAAGCCGACGGTACGGCCGCCGGTGTCGTCCTGGACGCCACGGATTTTTCGGCAGTCCAAGCGTTGGCGGCATCTGTCGTCTCCACCCATGGCGAATGCCATCACCTGGTTTTTGCCGCCGGCACGGGCTCGGGCAAGTACGGCTTTCCATTTTGGAATTTGACGCCCGCCGATTGGGAACATGTTTTGCGAGTCAACTTGATCGGTGCAGTCATCGCCGCGCACGCCTTTGCGCCGCAACTGGTCTCGCAGCGGCGGGGCACGGTGCTTTTCTTGTCCTCGATCGCCGGCCAAATCGGCTCACAGACCGACCCTCCGTATAGCGCGGCCAAAGCAGGTGTGATCAACTTTGCTCAATGCGCCGCGAAAGACCTGGCCGAATACAACGTGCGAGTCAACACAATTTGCCCGGGCATGGTCAAGACCGACGTCAATCAGGCCGCCTGGCGCGCTTGGCACGAACAACAGCCGGCCGGCGAGCGAATGTCCTACGACCAATGGGCGGACTCGAAGATCAAGCGCGTGGCACCGCTCGGTCGCTGGCAAACGGTTGCGGACATCGCCGAACTGGCCGTATTCCTGGCTTCGCCTCGAGCTCACAACATCACGGGCCAGACGCTAAATGTTGACGGTGGTCAGGTAATGCACTCGTAGCAGGCACATTAGTACAACGTCGTGCAGGGCTCCAGACGTGTCCCCTTTTCGTCGGTGACTGCGAACGTCGCCGGTCCGCGCATCGTGACGCCGCCATGAAGTCCGTCCTTGCGGAGCAGGTAGAACTTCAGGCCGAAGTCCGGTTCGCCTTTTTCGTTCCGCAATCGTGCAACGGTATGCTTGGCCACGCGTCGGAGCACTTCGAGACCTGCTTCGATGGGGGTCATTCCGCTCCGCATCAGCTCGACCGCCGCAAAGCTGCATTGATTCTGCAAATTCGCCTCGCCACGTCCCGTGCTACCGCAAGAGCCAATTTCGTTGTCGACGTACAATCCCGCGCCAATGATGGGCGAATCACCAACTCGCCCGTCGATCTTGAACGCCAGCCCGCTGGTGGTGGTCACGCAAGAAATATCCCCGCCTGCGTTCATGCTGGCACAGTGAATCGTCCCAGTGGGGCGATTGCGCAGAATTGCTGCTGCCTGCTTGTCAGTGTCATCAATGTCCTGCGCCGGCAAGAGCCAATCGTCTTTGTCCGACATTGACTGTTTCCAACGTAGCCAGATCTTTCGCGCGCGTTCGGTCAGTAGATCCTCTTCTTTGAAACCGTGGGCCTTGGCAAATTGCAGTGCGCCTGGACCGACAAGCAAGACATGATCGGTTTGTTCAAGCACCAATTGAGCGACTTTCGCCGGGTTTCGAATTCGCTCCAACGACGCAACACAGCCAGCCTGGTGTGTCGGACCGTGCATCACAGCGGCATCCAACTGCACTACACCCAATTCGTTGGGGAGCCCGCCGTAGCCGACTGACGTGTCGTTGGGATCATCCTCGACAATGGTCACACCCGCGACGCTCGCATCCAGCGTATCAGCACCTTGCAAGATCATCTCATAGGCGCGTTTCGTGGTGCGTTGTCCGTTTGCAGACGAAATGGATTTGATCGGGAATTTTCCAGCTGGTGTTCTCGGAGGTTGCGCTGCGGCGGCCGTCTGCATCGCACCAGACAGATGAGGCGCGGCCGCCAGGCCTGCGGCGGAAATTGTCAAGAAACTTCGGCGTGAGCGGATGGCGTGTTGGTTTGTCATGCTGTAGCTCCTTGGGATTTGGATTTTGGCGGCCCGCATTAAGGATCTGTTGGCCCGTAACGTGCTCTCAGTGCCGCCAATTCTTCGTCGGACACCTGCGTCTTCATCTGTTCGGTGTAGCAGCGATGTAGCACATCGTACAATTCACTGCTGGACTCGCGCATCGCGTCGAAAACCTGTTCTTCAACGTCTGTCCCACCGATCATAGCCACCCACAGATTGCGCGACAATTCGTTCGCGGCCTCCTTGTTCGCGCCCAAGGCGACTAACGTCATCAGCGGCGCAGCAAATCGAATAAACAACGCTTGCACCTCTTTCTGTTCCATGGCAATTTCCTCTGCCGATGCCAATTCCGCACGAACCTATTCCGACGCGGATTCGGCCTTGTCTTCAGCCTTGCCGGCCGTGGCCAAGGAAACCACGATCAGCGTAAGGAAGCCGAGCGGAATCGTCACGATCCCCGGCTGACTGAACGGCACGAGCGCTTGATCCGCGGAAAGGCCGTAGACTTTCGTGAAGGTATCTGCACTCAGAAGAATCCAGGCCAGCGAACTTGTCATGCCAACCGCAACTGCCGCGATGACACCTTGCTTTGTGACTCCCTTCCAAAACAGCAGCATCACCAACGCCGGAAGATTCGCCGAAGCCGCTACGCTGAAAGCCCAGCCGACCAAATAACTGACATTCATTTCCTTGAATAAGATTCCCAGAATAATCGCAATTGCGCCGACAACCACCGAAGCAATCTTGGCGACACGGACTTTCTCATGGTCGCTCAAGTTCATCCCCAACACGCTGGTCAATAGATCGTGCGTTACGGCACCACTGGATGCGAGAATCAATCCGCTCACGGTACCCAACACCGTGGTAAATGCAATCGCCGAAATGATCGCAAACAGCCATTCGCTTATGCTCTTGGCCAACAGCGGAGCGGCCATGTTGCTATTGGTCACGTCCAGCGCGCCACTGGTCATCGCTCCCAACCCGAGGTAGAGCGTCAGCACGTAGAAGAAGCCGATGCTGGCGATGCCGACAATGGTGCTCTTCCGCGCCGCGGCCGCGTCCCTGACCGTGTAGTAGCGAATCAAAATGTGCGGTAGTGACGCCGTCCCGCAAAACAAGGCCAACATCAGCGACAGAAAGTTGAGCTTGTCGATCGAACGCCCACTACGAATCCCTTTGAAGGTGGGATGTTCGCCAGGTCTCAGAATCCGATTGCCGGAAGTGGGTTTTTGATAGTAGTACGTGATGGATGACCCATCGTCGGCCTTCGCTTTGGTGCTTCCCCACAGCACGACTTCGCTTTCGCCCAGCGTGCTGAAGAACGACAACAAGCCCAACCGCCCGGTTGTCTGTTTGTTGCCCGGCAACTTGCTCACATGTCCGATCGGGTGTAATTCCGGTTCGCCCTTCTTGCTCCCTTTCGGCTGCCCGTTTACCAACACTTGACCGTCGGCCGTCTTGGCCAGACTTTGAGCTTCGTGCAATTTAACTTGACCATTGCCGACATTTTCAACGCTGAACACAACGGCATGGTTGGCTTGACCGTCTTGAAGTTGGATCAGCCGCGGCACGCCGTCTTTCGCTTCCAGACCAAGTGCTGGCAACAAGCTATACCGCTGGGGCAACTGCCATCGCTGCGGACCTGCATCCATCGCAAACGGTCCCAACGTGACAAACTCGTGGCCGTCTACTCCTCCCGACTTCACATCGAAGCCTCGCATCAAAATCAGCAATGTGAGGACGGCACTGAAGACGACTAGTAACGATCCCTTGAGGAACTGCACATAAGTGGTCGATACCATCCCGGCCGTTACAACAATCACCGTCACCGTCGCACCGACCATCAAGACGCCCACCCAATGCGGAAAGCCCAGCAACGGTTGAATCAGCACACCGGCGCCAACCATTTGCGGAATCAGATAGAAGATACTCACCGCAAGCGTGCTCACTCCAGCCACCAGCTTAATGCCGCGCGAACCAAACTTGGCGTCCAATGCGTCGGCGAAGGTGAACTTACCCATCCTCTTTAAGGGCTCGGCAATGACAAACAGTGCCACGATCCAGCCGGCCAGATAGCCTATCGAATAGAGAAAACCATCGTAGCCGTAAAAGGCGATCATCCCGCAAATCCCCAGAAACGAGGCTGCCGAGAGGTAGTCCCCGGCAAATGCGATCCCGTTGACGAACCAGGGAATCTCACCGTGCGCCGCAAAATAACCTTGCGACGATTTCGCGCTTCGGCCCAAGTAGAAACTCAGACCCAGCGTAACGGCGACAAACAACAAGAAGACAACGACGGCAACTGTGGAGGGTTCGTAAATCACTTTTGCCCCTCCGAGTCAGCCGATTCGGTGCCATCCGTTTGGCACATCACACCATAGATCAAGGACAACAGGAGGGCGAAGACGATCAGAGCGAAACCATAAAGAATGGCCAGGTTGATCCCTGCGAAGGGTTTGATTTCCATAACGTCCGGCGCGAAGGCGTTCAGCAGCACGAAGCTGCCGTAGAACACGGAATAGACAGCAAACAGAATAATCCCGATACGGGCATTATGCGCTTCCATGGATTCCCTTTAGGCGTAGGGCCACGACAAGATATCGATAAGTAAACTAGCGAGGCGGTGCCTCAGACTGACGTGAGGTAATAGCACAACTGGCAAAACCAGCCGCAGTCAATTGGGTAGCAACATAGAGGGTTGCGGGGCAAACTGCAACCAAAGGTGGCGTTGCCACCATCCGGCCGCAAGTAGCGTGGACGCGATGCACCAAATGGCGATTTCCCGGTGCACGGCGCCCGCACCCTGCCAGCACCCCAAAATCTCTCAGGACATTACGTGGCTAACCGGTCCGCCCCCGTTTGCACGTTTGCTCCACTCACTCTTTGGGTTTCTTATTCGCAGATTTCTTTCGCTTGCGTGCCGCCGGCCGAGCGGGTTTGGAGGGCTGCCCAACATAGGGCCCCGTCCCTCGAATCGACCACTCCAAGTCGGCTTTGATTCGTGCGACCTGAATGAACGGATCGCCATGCTCCACGCCGTAGGCGCGTAACTGTGTGGCCAATCGCTGCACGATCTCGCGGTAGCCTGGATGATCGAAGAAATTTGTAATTTCATCTGGATCCCGGTCCAAGTCGAATAGCCAAGGTGGATCGCTCGGTGAAAGCACGAACTTGTATCGGTCGGTGACTGCCATCAGCCAACCCTGCTCGCCACCGGTGCCGCGAAGAAACGCGATGTCGCGCCAATCGTCAACTGGGCCACCCGTAAACAGCCGTGACGCGTTGCGTCCCTCTTCAGCGCCAACCGTGGTAACCCCCATCATGCTCATCATCGTCGGCAGAAAATCAACACTGCCGAGCGCTTGGTCAATCCGAGTACCCGGTTTCACTTTGCCAGGATAATAGACCAGGAACGGGATGCGACATGAGCCTTCGTAGGGCACGCCCTTGTTATGCCGAAAGTGCTCGCCGCGCAGATCGCCATGATCCGACGTGAAGACAATGATCGTTCTTTCGATCAACATATTGTCCCGCAAACACTGCAGGATCTTGCCGACATTGTCATCGATACAACGGACCATCCCGTAGTACTTGGCCATGTTAAATCCGCCTTGGGTTTTCCGGCCCCAACTAGGCAGATCCTTGCCAGGTTTCTTTGACGACGCGGGTGCGGAATACACCTGCTTGGCGTACATCGTGTCGTACGGAGCCCGCACGGTATCGGGGCCATGCGGGTCGGGAAGGCTGACCAGGTAGCAAAACGGCTCGTCATGATGTGCCTGAATAAAGTCGATCGTACGATCCGTGAGGAAGTCGGTTGAAAAACTTTTTGCGTCGGCGCCATCGACTCCGTACGAAGGCGCGCCAGAGGCGTTTCTCGCGGCGACACGTGGTCTCTCGTCGGTGATCTCGAACTTCTTCCAGTGACCACGGTTGAACATGAAGCGGTTGTCTTCAAATCCGAATTGACGCTTCGGTGCCCATTGAGGTTTGCCATTGCCATCCAAATGCCACTTGCCGGCATAACCGGTCGCGTATCCTTCGCGTCGTAACAATTCGGCGTACGTGATGATCTTGTCGTCGAGCGGAATGTTGTTTGTGACGACGGGTGTATTCTGAGGATAGCGTCCCGAGAAAAGTGCGGCACGTGATGGCGAACAGACAGGAGTCGTAGCATAGAAGCTGGTACAGATGGCACCTTGCTCCGCCAACCAATCGATGTTTGGGGTCTCGACTACCGCCGGTCCCCACATCAGCGCTTGCTGCGGCGACAGTGTTTCGCGATAGCAGCCCAATGTGCGAAAGTTGTGTTCATCGGTCATCACGACCAACAAATTGAACGGTTCGTTCTCTGCCGCTGCAATGGCACCGACGTTGACGAAATTTACCAACAACAAACAGCCGAGTATGTATCGTGTGACCAAAGTACCAACACTTTCCTGGGAGAGATGGCGAACTAGAAAGCAATCGCACCATTCTGAACCAAATCGTGCGCCATGGCAAACGAACAATGCTCGTCTCATGATGGCCGGCCAGAGTGGTGCAGGCCAGAGCGGCGCAGGCCAGTGCAAACGTGACGGGACCAAACCGCCTGCCCACGACAGTACGCAGGGGCTCGTGCCGCGGCGACTACCAGAAAACACCGTTTCGGTGGTAGATTTTCCTGTTACGATGGACCACTCGGCGACGGGTCAGCTGGTCCGCCGCACTCTCGGTCCGTGTCATGGACGGCGCGTCGCGGTACATAGGTTGAGGTGCAATGGATCGCTTGCTTATTGCTCAGGCTTGCTCATGCTTTGGCGACATTATATTTTTCTCCTTGCCTTGGTGCTGACGTCAAGTATCGTCTTCGCCCAATGGCAACGCCGTAGCGGCAGGGGTCGCGCGACCCCACGGCGCAGCGAGTACCCCATGTGGGAACTCGATCAAGAATTCAAACACGATGTGTTTACCTTCGTTCGCATCCGATACGATTCCAATGGCTATGTCAGCCGAGGGCGGAATTGGGACAACGACTTTCCCGACTGCGATTGGAATCTGTCCGTCCGACTTAAGGAACTAACATCGCTGGAAGTCGATCCCAATGGGCGCGTGATCCAACTGACCGATCCCGAACTCTTCGATTTCCCATTCGTCTACATGTCCAACGTCGGCAACATGGTCCTGCATGACGATGAGGTGATCGCTCTGCGCCGTTATCTGACCAATGGCGGATTCTTGATGGCGGACGATTTTTGGGCACCGCGAGCCTGGCAACATGTTTATCGCGAAATGAAGCGTGTCTTCCCAGATAGAGAACCTCGTGAACTGACATCCGACCACGAGATTTTTCATTTGGTTTATCAGTTGCAAGGGAAGCCGCAGGTCCCCAGCATTCACGCTTGGCGACGAGGTGTCACGTTCGAATATTGGCATGGCGATCCCGAAGGCGATGAGGCCCCTCATTTTTGGGGCTTTTTTGACGACCATGACCGATTGATCGCGCTGTTATGCCACAACAACGACATCGGGGACGGCTGGGAACGCGAAGGCGAAGAACATGAATACTTCAAAGAGTATTCGGAGCGAGTGTCGTATCCTCTGGGGATTAACATCGTCACGTATGCCCTGACGCACTGAAAGGCGATCCGCGAATGGACACCAATGCACGCGAATCATCTGGTCCGATTAGCGTTCATTGGCGTCCATTGGCGGTTCTGCCAAGTGCTCGACTGCGATTGAGTTTTCAGGCTGAAGACTCGACCCTATTTCGAACGCCTGATAGCGTGCGGCCCCACCATCGGTCTTGACGTACGATCCATGCTCCACAGGGCACCGATCCGCCTCGGCCGATGCATTCGTCTGTGAGCCAGCATCGGCGTGCGTTGGCAGCGACCAGTTGTCTTCGTGTGACATTTCGATCATCCCACTGTCGTCGGTGATCAAGGGCTCGTCAAATTCAGCAAGGGGTTCATCGGAATCGGCCTCCTCGTCAGCTTGCGTAAGGTCATCCTCGTCATCGTCATCCTCGACAGGAATTGCGAACTCGTCAAATCTGAGACGCCTCAGGTAGGCGTCGAGCGACTGCACGTAGCTCGGTCCAGATTCCTCCCCGGCGTCCTTCCCGTCGCCAGTTTCTTCGGCACGGGCTTCCCACAACTTCGCTGGATGTGATTCTTCGTCCAGTGGCACGTCATAAAACGTGTCATAGAGTTCGCCAATATCGATCATACGATCCGACGCTGCGGTCGCTTCTACCGAGAGCTCGTCCAGCCAGCCACCTGCCCAGACTGCGCTCAGTCCGTCGGGAAAATGCTTGCCTAGGGCCACGAGTGTCTCGTGCCGTTTGTACGTTGCCCACGTGGCGATATTCGAATCGCTGCTCCAGTCGGTCTGCTCGGCGAATTCCAAGAACGGATCCGTCCTGCTCTGATCTCCAAAAGGTAGTTCAACCGTTGTCTCACTGGTCTCAGGCGATGCCGTCGATGCCTCAGTAGAAGACGTGCTGGCGCCAAGTTGGACTGGAGAGTCGCTTGCCGAGAAGCGCGCGGCGTCCTGCGCTGAGCGACTGGCGGTGCTCGAAATGTCGAGCGTTGAATTCAGTGTCCCGGAACGAGCCGGAACGAAACTGAATGTCGCGGGTTGCGACAGTGAGTTGGTGGACTGTGTTTGGCTTTCGCCACTAAGTGGAATCGTGGTCACAATCGCAGCCGATTCGAGAGAAGTCGTTATCAACGACAAAGACGGCTCAGGCAACGACGAAGCAAATGCCGCCGGCGCGGGTCGAGTCGTCAACGTTGTGGTCAGTAGATCAGGCGAGGCGAGCAACGCCGAAGGTGGCACACTTCGGACCGGTGCATTGGTGACGGCGGACAACGTTGGCTGAGCCAATGCCGCAAACAAGCCGTCAGTGATATCGCCCCGCAACGGTGCATGGCGAGTGTGAGGTGGAGGGGGCAACCCACGGGCACCTCGCCGATCCTCGTGTTGACTGGGCAGGTCGCGATCGTTGGTAGGTCGCCGTACACCCTCTAGCGAATTCCGTGCTGAGACGTCTCTATCAGGTCGGGGCAGATGGATATCATGCCTGGCCTGCGGCGCATTTCGAATCGCATGTTCGACATGTGTATCTGCAGGCCCGTGCCCATGATCCTGATTAGAAAACAACTCACCTGGCGCCAACGCCGTCAGCAGGGCGCGTGATTCGAGCGATTCGATGGCCAAACCCCGTCGGGCAGTCGACCGCCGCGCTGCCATTGGTCTAAGACTTCTTGGGAATATCGACTTGAACATCTTCCACCTCGAACTCTCTTCCGCAGGCATTTCCATCACGAACTTGCCTTGGCGGTCGCGAACCATTCACGGACATCGTTCGCATCCTGTAACAACCTGGCGAGGTCACTTTCCACCATGTCAGGGGTAGGCGTCAGCCCCAGAGAAATTGCTTGACGAAGGGCAGCCATCGCCAGCGCCTCATGCGGCGAGACGCCGGACGCCATACCGCGCTCGCCTCCTTCTTCACGGTTGACGTCACGAGCCAGCAGCGCCCACTGTTCAGCGACGGACCATAGACGCCGCGCATCCTGCGGTCGTAGCGCCTGGCGAGCGGCGACCCATTGGGCCGCCTGGTGGTAATGGCCCATTTGTCGCATGACGCGGCTACCCTGTTTGTAATGCCGGTTGAGCAGTTCGCCAAACCGGGCGACCTGCGGTGACTTCAGATGGGCCCGTCGCTGGAATCGGATCGCCTGCGAATAACTCGCCGCCGCGTCGGACAATCTCTGTTGCTTCTCCTGAACTAGGCCCAGATTGTTGTAGATGCCGCCAATAGCGCTCGATTGGCCCGCCGTTGCTACCATCCTTTCCGTTGATCGTTCAGTAGCACGTAGCGCGGCAAGGAACGATGCCTCAGCAAACTCCAACCGATCGAGATCGGTTTGCGCCATTCCTAGATTGTTATAGCTAACAGCCAGATCGTGACCGCCGCCTGAATCAAGCTGCATCGCCAAAGCATCGAACAGGGCACATGCTCGGCCGAGCGATTCGACAGCGCGGTGAGGATCACCTTGGCGCCGGTACAGCGCGCCCAGGTTGCTAGTGGCCAGGGCGAGGTCTTTTCGCGCAACTGTGTTCTCCGGTGTCAGATCGGTAAGTCGCCGTAAGACGTCAAGCGACTCGTCGTAGGCAATAGCCGCACCTTTGACGTCGGTGCGACTGCGGAGGAAACCGAGGTTGTTCAGTGTGGTGGACAAGTCGCGTAACGTCGTTTCGTCAGTGGGGTCTTCTGCAACGATTTCACGTTGCAGCCGGGCCGCTTCACGAAACGACGAATCGGCAGCCTGTACATCGCCTTGCTGTTCCTGCAGCATCGCCATGTGGTTCTTGGTCCGTGCGAGTTGTCGGCGATACTGCTGGTGATTCTTTTGCGCCGTGGTCAACGCCTGCGCCGTTCGATGACTTTGGCGCGTCAGCAGCACCATCCCAATGGCCAGTCCCACGATGGCGAGCGACATCACGAAAGCTGAGACCATGGCAGCGTGCTTGTGCCGCCATGTCCATTTGCCGATCCGATCAGCCAGCGTGGGTCGACGAGCGATGATCGGTTGCCCTGTAAGAAATCGCTGCAGGTCATCGGCCATTTCTTGCGCGGTGGCATACCGCCCATCGGGTGACTTCGCCATCGTCTTGAGCACAATCGTCTCCAGGTCCAGGGGAATATTCGCGTCCCATTGCCTCGGCAAATATGGCTCTGCGCGATCGATACGGCGCACAATCTCAACGGCATCACCGCCACGCACCGCCTGCCGCAGAGTCAGCAACTCGTACAACGTGGCCCCCAGTGAATAGACATCCGAACGGTGATCGACGATCGCCGCGCTGCCACCTGCCTGCTCGGGGCTCATGTAGCGCAAGGTGCCAACGAGATCTCCAGAGCCTGTCAAATCGGAATCGGCACGGCAGCGGGCCAGGCCGAAGTCCGCGACCCAGAGTTTGCCGGACTCGTCAAGTAACAGGTTGGATGGCTTAATGTCGCGGTGGACAATGCCTTCCTCATGTGCCGCGTGAAGCGCAGTGGCGGCCTGCACGCCCAGTCGCGCCACGTTTTGAAAGTAACTCGACGGGTCGTCGGCATACGCCGTCGTCAAGGTGCTGGAGTCGGAGCCCGTCGTACACCGAGACTGGTTCTCCCGTGACCGTGCTGTTCGACACAGTGCTGAGATGACCCGATCCAACGGCTGGCCATCGATGAATTGCATTGCATAATAATGCACACCGCGTTCGGTGCCGACGGCAAAGACGGGAACGATGTTTGGATGGTGTAATCGTGCCGCCGCCTGAGCTTCATTGCGAAACCGAGCGATCTGCTTGCCGTCCAGCAATGAAGCAAACGGTAAGACTTTCAAGGCCACTCGCCGATCAAGCGAAAGCTGCCATGCTTCGTAGACGATCCCCATCCCGCCGCGCCCGACCTCTTCGACGATGCGAAAGTCGCCGATGCGATTCTCACCGACGACGTGCTCATTGCCAGCCTGGTCTGCCGATGCTTCGGCCGCCATCGTCGAAGGTGCAAATCCCGCGGCGGCGTTTTGCAAGAACTCGAGACTATCCAAGTACTCTTGAAACGGACCAGCCAAATCTGGGCTGCGAGCGATCAACTGTTCGCGATCAAGCGGCTGTCCATGTTCCAGGCACGCCAGATACTCGTCCAATAACGCAGACAGTCGCTGCTGTTGGGCAATGGACAAGCCGTCAAAGTGAGATTGCTCGACATCGCAAGTAGGACTCATGGTGTTTCAACCTCGCTCTCCGACCCCATCTGCTGCCGCAGCTGTTTGATAGCACGCAGCTGTTTGATAGCACGCAGCCATAGCATTCGTGTCGCACCACATGATCGATCAAGACGCCGAGCGACTTGATCAAAGGAAAGCCCCTGCAAGTTTCTTAACACAATCACGTCGCGATAGAGTGGTGTCATGTTCGCTAGTTGATCGGCCAGCACGACCGAGTTTTCGCGGCGAATTACATCCGAGCACGGCGAAGGCGCATCGCCGGCTAATACGCGCACATCCCTCAAGTTGGCAGACGATCGCGCCAACGCAACTCCGATTTCGTTGAATGAGAATTCGCGACGTACATCCCGCTTGGCAGACAGCACGTGTTCTTGCACAAAGACGTGAAGGCGATTGATGAGGATTTGCCGCAACCAGGCGAGCAATTCGCGCTGGCTATGACCGTGAAACTGCGCGAAGTCTCGGTACGCGCCGAGCATCGTTTCTTGGACCAGATCCGAAGGGCTCACTCTGGCACGCAGCTTGTCGTCGATCTGCGTCGTCGCCAGGAGGCGTAGGTAGTTTCGATACGATTCGAGCAGTTGGCCCAGCCGTTCAGGAATGCCGCGTCGCACTTCGTCAATCAGTCGTTCGGGACGACGTTCAGCGCGGCAAGACGAATCCCGGTTGCCGGCACTCAGCATACGTGGTACCTCCCGGTTCAGTGGGTTGCCGATGCCCCAACGGCGAGGCCGAACGGCCTGAGGCACAGAATTATGTGATTCGCCTGGTCCTGGGCAAGCAAGAATCCGTAAGGAACCGCCAAATCCACCGCTTGACAAGGCTTCAGCGGATCATTTGGTACATCGGCGGTTGCGTGGGAAACAGATTACTTGACCAGCGCAACTTCGAACTTTCTGCGTATTGCGGGTCGTGGCTTGAATTGAGGTTCCGATTAACTCTTCGCGCAGCGTTCGGCCGCAACCACGGCCCGGAGCAGACTTTTTCGCTTTCTAGTTGTTAGTTTGCTGCGCCTTTCACCCCATAGCATCTCTCCCTTGGGAGAGGTGGCCGGATCTTAACTCTTGAGGCAAGAGAGGCTTAGAAGCGAAAAAGTCTGCGGAAAGGGGGCCGGGAGTCTTTTTCGGAATACGACTTGCGATCGGTAGACGCCGATGGTCGAAAAAGACTCCCGACCCCGTCACCATCATCGCAAAGGAACCGCGAATGAACGCAATGCACGCGAATCATTGGATACTTCGTGCAGGCACGACCTTGGGCTCAGCCGAACAGCGTCTCCAGCGGGTGGCCGCCGTTCGAAACAGGTGCAGGCCGTCCCTGGGCGTCCAGAAGCCGTGTTTCGGGCGAGATGCCCAAGGCGTGAAACACCGTGGCGGACAGATCTTCGGGACTGACTGGTTGGTCCGTCGGGTAGCCGGCGTCCCGGTCGGACCGGCCATAGGTCGTCCCGCCGCGGATGCCCGCCCCGGCCAAGACCGCCGGGAAACAACGGCTCCAATGACCACGTCCCCACTGCCCTGTGTCGGGCTTTGGCGTGCGTCCCATCTCGCCCACACAAACGATCAACGTTTCGTCCAGCAATCCGCGATCGCTCATGTCCGACAACAGCGCCGAGAACGCTTGGTCCAAGCCCGGCAATAGGTGCTTGCACACCCGCAGACCCGGCGTCCGTGACGCGATCGGTTTGCATGGCCCACGAATGCCACTGGGAGCGTCCGGCTTCATGTCGAACGTCTCCAACTGGCTCGGTCCACCAAACATGAACAGGAACATGACCGATTTGGCGCGAGGCTGTACGACATTGCCGGCTTCTTCCGCCGCGAGCAATTGCGTCAAGCTTGTCCCGAACAATCCTGCACCACCGGCTCGCAACACGTCGCGTCGCGTCAGCCCGTTGCACAAGCGCTGTGGGGTGCCTTGGATATTCAGCATGTCCCTCGCTCCGATGAAGGCCTGGGGGAGAGCGAACTGCGGCAGCCGACAATCATATGTCTTTTCGCTTTAACCCTTCAACGCGCATTGATACAATCAACGGGGATGCAATCGGCGGGCTGATGCTAACTCGATAACAGAGAACCGACGGGTGCCTGCCCCGCCTGATTCGCCAATGGGAAGAGCTGACATCACACCCGCTTGCAGCTCGGCTGAAGCCTCACCCTACCGACGGAAGAAATCAAGGACGCTCAGATGCAAACACTGCGACTGCTGCTCGGTCTGCTGTTGCTCGGTTCTGTCACGCAACTCGCGGCGCAATCATCGACGACCGGAAGCGGACTCGATCGCCGCGTACTCTGGACGACGTCACGCATGGTGGGTTCGCCCGATCCGCCGGCACGGTATCAGGCCGAACGGGCTTTTCTAAAACGCAAATTCGATAAGCCCGTTGTGATCACAAGCTCGCCGGCGTGGGATCGACTGTTCGTCGCCGAACAAGGCGGCAAGGTCTATTCGTTTGAGAACACACGCGAAGGCGAATCCGTTGATCTCGTCATTGATTTGAAACAAGCTCGACCGGATCTGCAGGCGATTTACGGCCTGACCTTTCATCCAAAGGTTGAACAGAATGGATTCGTATTCATTTGCTACATTGTCGGCAAGGGCAACGGGGACGGAACGCGTGTGTCACGGTTTCAACTGGCTTCGAGCGATCCGCCGGTGCTTGACCCGGCGACGGAATTGCAACTTGTAACCTGGCGTTCCGGCGGGCACAACGGTGGATGCCTCAAGTTTGGGCCCGACGGCTATTTGTACATTTCGACCGGCGACGCCGCTGCCCCGACCCCACCTGACGGCCTTACCGTCGGACAAGACGTCAGCAGTTTGTTGTCGTCGATCTTACGTATCGACATCAATCAAACCGACGAAGACAAGAACTATGGCGTGCCAGCGGACAATCCCTTCGTGGACCTCCCTGACGCTCGACCGGAAATCTGGTCGTACGGATTTCGCAATCCATGGAAGATGAGCTTCGACCGGCAGACGGGAGACCTGTGGGTCGGCGATGTGGGATGGGAATTGTGGGAGATGATCTATCGGGTGCAAAAAGGTGGCAACTATGGCTGGAGTATCATGGAAGGGCGGCAGTCGGTGCGGCCCGAACAGGAGCCCGGTCCAACACCGATCCTTCCGCCTACCATCGACCATCCGCACTCCGAAGCCGGATCGATCACGGGCGGATTCGTGTATCGTGGCGCGCGGTTGAACGAACTGTTCGGAGCGTACATTTACGGTGACTATCAGTCTGGAATTATCTGGGCCGCGCGACTCGAAGGCGACCAAATCACCTGGCGCGAAGAACTAGCCCGGACAGCGTTGCAGTTGGTGGGTTTCGGCGAAGACACTGCGGGCGAACTCTACCTATTGGATTACCAAGGCCAGATCTATCGTCTCGTAGAGAACCCCGCGGAAGATACCAGCGAAACGTTTCCACGGCAGCTCAGCGAAACGGGTCTATTCGCCTCGGTCGAACAACATCAACCGGCCGCCGGAGTCATCCCCTATTCCGTCAATGTCGAGCAATGGGCCGACCATACATCTGCAGACCGCTGGCTGGCGGTCCCGGGCGATGGACAGATCACAATTAGCGACAAAGGGAATTGGCAATTCCCTGACGGTTCGGTGATTGCCAAAACCGTCAGCATGGATTCTGTCCGCACGGGCTCGCGTGCCGATCCCATGTTTCAAACCCGGCGTCTGGAAACACAAGTGCTTCATCGCCAGTCCGGCAGTTGGCAGGCGTACACCTACGTTTGGAATGACGCGCAGACGGACGCCATGTTGGCTGATACGGACGGCTTCAGTCGCACGCTGGAGATTCTGGATCCAACCACGACAATCGGTTCGCGCGAACAGACGTATCGCTTCGCCGGTCGCCGGGAATGCGTGCTTTGCCACAACCCGTGGGTGGAAGCCAGGACGACGATCTTCGGTGTGCAATCGGCATCGCTACTGGGAGTCCGCACTGATCAACTGAACCGTGACTACATTTACGACGGTGGGCGCGCCAACCAGCTAGACACCTTCGCGCATATTGGGGTTCTTGACGCAACCTCTCGCGAGCTGGGCAAGGCAGGACGGCTCACCGATCCCTACGACGTCTCCGGCGATCTGGACGACCGGGCTCGATCTTATCTGCACGTAAACTGCGCGCATTGCCATCAGTTCAACGCAGGAGGAGTGGCCACAATTGTGCTGTCTCACGACGTCTCCCTGGACGATGCGCAACTGCTTGACGCCAGGCCGTCTCAGGGAACGTTTGGCATAACCGACGCACGCATCATCGCCCCCGCTGATCCGTTCGGGTCGGTGCTGCTCTATCGAGTGAGCAAACTGGGTGGCGGCCGAATGCCACGACTTGGTTCACACGCCGTGGACGATCGCGGCGTGAGATTGCTGCATGATTGGATCGAACAGTTGCCGACGACAACGTCGGCAACACCTTCAACGGCGAAACATAGCCTGCCCGTCGAACTTGCTGCGGCGCTCGAACAGCTTGGTGAAGGCACGTCCATGAAAGACCGCGCGGCGGCCATCCAACGCTTGACCACATCGACGCGAGGCGCGCTCGCGCTGACGTACCGGATTAGCGCGGGCAGACTCGCCGCCCCTGTTCGCCAACAAGTTGTTCAATTGACCAAGAACCATCCGGCAAGCGAGGTGCGAGACTTGTTCGAACGATTCGTGCCAGTCGCCGAACGAATCAAGCGACTCGGTGACAACGTAGATGCAGCAGAACTTCTCAGTCTCGCAGCCAGTGCCGAGCGGGGCAGGGAGGTCTTTTTCAACAACACGGCGGCAGGCTGCAAGAACTGCCACCGCGTCGGCAAGGTAGGTGAAACGCTCGGCCCCGATCTGACTCAGATCGGCAAGAAGTACCCTCGTGGTCATTTGCTGCAACACATTCTCGAACCTTCCAAGTTCATGGAGCCCAAATATGTACCGTACGTGCTGGAAACGACCGACGGCCGCATCCTGACCGGTTTGGTGGAAAGCCAAACCGACGAAGCCGTGGTCCTCAGGGACGCCAAAAATAAGAGGCACCATGTGCCGCGTGCGGAGGTCGAACTGCTCGTCCGGCAACAACGATCGCTCATGCCCGATCTCTTGCTGCGCGATATGACGCCGCAAGACGTGGCTGACCTGTTGGCGTATTTGTCTGGACTGGAATGAGCCGCCACGTCGCGAATTCTGTCTCTCTATTGATCGACGACGGCCATAGGCCGTGGTTTTGGCCTGCCCCTCGAACAGACTTTTTCGCTTTTGACTACGAGAAAAAGCCGGCAGCGAGTCCCTTCTCCCCTCGGGGACTTTTTCGCTTTTTAGTTGTCAGTTTGCAGCGGTTTTCACATCATGTTACCTCTCCCTTGGGAGAGGTCGCGGCTTCAGCCGCGGGAGAGGGGCTTTATCGGCTTTCATAGAGTGAAATGTTCGCACTGATCATAGTCGCCCTCTCCCGGCC
>PVBE010284568.1_pt1 | contig 18537 bp, 18 predicted proteins | sample 1631181 | NCBI WGS metagenome assembly PVBE01 (sample SAMN08397723, study PRJNA350692) | Marine metagenome, whole genome shotgun sequencing project. | isolation source: water | place: Pacific Ocean | collected 2012-04
CTAGTATCTACTATCTTAAATCAGCGTAACGTTGTTTGAGACCACCAGGATGCACTACAGTCTTGGTCCATTCAAAGGGCGCCGGATGCTCATTACGCGCATCGGTGAAGCGGTCGATGGCTTGGCGAACTTGGCGGGGGTCAGTGGCGCTCAGGCCGCGCAGGACGGCTTGGGTCAGAATGCTGAACCACACCTCCACTTGATTCAGCCAGGAGGCATGGGTTGGCGTGTAATGCAGATAGACCAAGGGGTGGCGGGCCAGCCACCGGTCATGCTTGGGCTTGTGAGTGCTCAGGTTGTCGAGGATCACATGCAGTTCCGTTTCAGGATGCTGGGCTACTACCCGGTTCATGAAGTCCAGGAACTCCCGGCGGCGGCGACGACGGTAGTGGCCCACCGCTACCGTCCCGGTATGGACTTCCAAGGCGGCAAAGAGCGTGGTGGTCCCGTGGCGCTTGTACTCATGGTTACGCCCGCGCACCGCTTGTCCGTTGGAGAGGCGCAGCCACCCCTGCGCGCGCTCCAGGGCCTGTATGGCGGGCTTCTCATCGACGCTGATCACCACAGCATTCTCCGGAGGGTCCAGGTACAGCCCCACGATGTCAGCGGCCTTCTGCGTGAACTGGGGGTCGGTGCTCACGCACCAGCTGCGCCGTCTCTGCAAGTGAATCCCGTGCTTCTGCAAGACCCGCCACACATGGAGCGCCGGAACGTCTCCCAACGCCTTAGCCACCAGCCCGCCTGTCCACGTCGTGTACCCATCCGGCGGCGGGTGGTCCAATTGGGCCAATATCCGCCGCTCGGTGGTCTCGTCGTATTTGTGGGGCTTGCCAGAGCGGGGCGCGTCGGCCAATCCTGCCACACGGTGTTTGGCAAATCGGGTACGCCACCTGCTCACGGTAGCGGGGCGCACATGCAACAAGGCGGCGATCTCCTTCGTCGTCTTTCCCGCCGCCGCTTCCTTTACGATGCGGGCCCGTTGCACCATGCGCTGCTCCGTGGTGGTCCTGCGCACCCAGATCTCCAAGGTGTTCCGTTCGTCGTCGGTCAAGTGGATCGGTGTCGCTACTCCCATGCAGGGAGTCTATCATCTAACGCTGTTTATTGATAGTAGATACTAGTGCGCTAAGCGGGCTCACGAACGTGCCATGAATGAGTTTGCAGATGTCGATTGCAGCCAAATGTTCTCCCTTGATTGATGAATTGCTTCGCGCCCAGCGCGACGTTGTGGGATCGGTTAGTCGGAGGATTCGGGCGCCGAGGCGGAACGTCTGATCCCAGTCTCCCATCCCTGGAAGAAGACATGATACATTGCCGCCGCAACCACGATCAGCGCCGCCGCGACGACGAAGGCGGGCAAGAACTCTGAGACGTCGACTCCGATGTCGACCTTCGCTGCCTCCACGCCGATCAAAACCCCGGCGACCCCAGCGCCGAACGCGCCGCCCAGGTCGAATGCCATGTGGGTCATTCCGGCCGTCGTGCCGCGCTCTTTGGCGACGGTGAGCTCCATCGAAATCTGGTTGCGGATCGGCATCGATAGGCTGTACAGGGCGTCGCGCATCAGGAAGAACGCCACCACCGCCGGCAGGCCCGCCACGGCCATCGGCACGGCGACCATTAGCACCAGGAACGGGACCGAAGCGATTTGCGTGACCACGATGCTCCGAACCTTGCCCCATTTTTGCACGAGCATGCCCGAGAACACGATCGCCGTGGCGCCTGCGGCCGCCCCGACAGCGAAAATCGCCGAGATCTGGCGATCCGTTGCGCCCAGGCCCAGGTCGAAGAATACGTTGAAGAACCGGGTGGCCAAACCGAATCCGATCCCGACGACCAAGCTGGCTGCCGTCAGCTTGGCAATGTTGCTGAAGTTAACGACGTTCTTGAGCGCGAACAGGTCGAGGAATGTGTCGACCAACTCGACGCGCTTCTCCGTCATGAAAGCCAGCGGCGCGAGTCCGGCCAACGTGAGCGGCAGCGACGCGACCAGCACCCACCGCGCGTCGTCGACAGCCAGGTCCGGCACTCCCAGCGAGACGGCCCAGATCAACGGCAGAGCGCTCCCGACGCCGCGGGACATCATCAAGAACATGGCGTTCAGGCTGAACAAAAGCGGCCGTTCCTTCGGTTCGCTGTTCTCCATGATGAACGGCGGACCGGCCACGCCGTGGAACGCCTCGCCCACGCCAGAGACGGCCGCCAGCACCAGGAGCATTTCCTTGCTGTCGGTTACGAACAGAAGCGCGCCCCTTGCCCCCAGGCTGATGCAGGTCGCAATAAAAAACGCCTTTCGGCGGCCGATCTTGTCCGCGAGCAGTCCCGCTGGGAACGCGACCAGCCCGTGGAAGAGCATGTCCACCATGATGAACAGGCCGACGAAACTGGTCGAGAACCCCAACCTGAGCAGATACAGGTTGAACATCACCGTCCAGATGCCCGCGCCGAGTTGAGACAGCAACGAGTAGCCGAGGAAGAGCTTCGCGTTCACCGTGAAACGCTTGGCAGTCGCCAGATAACCGGCGATCCCGCTTTCGGCGACAGGCTGATCACTTTGGTCTGTAGGAGGTTGTTCCGTTGGTGCGTTCGACATGATTATCCCTCGTCTTCACTCTCGGGATCGACTGCGTCTTCGGGGTCTGCTTGTTCCGACTGCGATACTTCTCGCCATCTCAACACGAACATCAGCACGAAAAGTCCGACGACCGCGGCGAAAGCTCCGATGACAGCGTACGTCGCTGTGTCCGACAGGCTGCCGATGTGCACGCCGGTTCCGTTGGCCTCAACGACGCCACGGGCAGGCATGCTCATCGCCAACACGCCTATGGCAATGAATAGTATCCGCTTCAACTTGAGTCCCTCGCGTCGAAACACGGCTTGGCGCCAAAATGTAGGCCGCGAATCGTATGCCGTCGCTAAGTTGGTCTGGCGACCGGATGTCAGAGTGGCCGGCGTCGTGTAGAACTTACTTCGGTTCCCGCTTGATCGCAAGAGGCAATGCTTGTCGTGACTTGGGAAGCAACGGAGACGATCGTGCGCCCGCTAGTCGCTCTCGTTGGCGCCTCTGGCGATGCGTGCGTTCAGCACGACGCCTCGCAGCGTGGCTTGAGCTGCAAGCGACCGACGTTCGGACGACTCCCATTCGACGCCGGCCGCGACGTCGCCGATGCGCCTGGGCTCTCGCAGGACGATCGCCGCCGCAACCGTCGCGACCAACGTGGCGATGGCGGCGCTCACGAAAATCGCTCTAGGCATCAACACGGCGCTGACGGCGGCAAGCGCCAGCGGCCCGACGACGCCTCCCATCGACGCGGCTGAGCTCTTGATGCCCATCACCGCTGACCTGTGTTGAGCGGACGTGATGTCCAGGTAGAACGCGCTCAACGCCGGCATTATCATCGCTTCTCCTAGTCCCGCGACCACCGCGACCGCGATGAGGAGCGGGAACGACCTCAGGAACGCAATGCCGAAAAAGAAGCCCGCAAACAAGATGAACCCGATGATGATAATGGGTTTGCGACCGAACTTGTCGCTCGTCCGACCAACCACAGCTTGGCCGATTACCATCGTCGATCCGTACGCCCCTGCCACAATCCCGAATCGGGTCGGACTCCAGCCCAGATCGTCGTAGAAGTAGAACACCATTTGGGGCTCAACAAATGCGAACGAAGCCGACAACATGAAGTCGAGAATCAACAGCATCGCGAAGATGTACGCGGGTGTCGGGATCGACTCCCAAATTGACGGCTTCCGATCCGCCTTAGCCTGTGCCTCCCGGCGTTGTTCCAGCGCCTCTCGTCGCCGAACATGGCTCGTTCTGGTTTCGGGCACCAGCGCCAACGCGGCGATGAACGCCACCGCGCCCAAGGCGGCTGACACGATGAAGGGTGCTTCGAATCCCCATGCGTCGTACAATAACCCGCCGGCGACCGGGCCGAATATGAAACCAAACCCGAGACTGGCCATCACGGTTCCGACCCATTGAGCCCGTCGTTCCTCGGGGATGATGTCCGCGACCACGCCCATCGTGGCGGGCATCAATCCTGCGGTGACGGCGCCTTCAACGGCGCGCACCGCGACCAGAGCCCACGTGCTCGATGCGAAGAGGAAGCCGATGTTGGCGACCGCAAAGCCAACCAGTGCAACCAGAATGATGGGCTTGCGTCCGATCCTGTCGGCGGCGGCGCCCGCCAACGGCGCCACGAGGAGTTGCGCAAGTGCAAAGGACATCGTCATGATGCCCAACGCTCCAACTCCGGACCCGAACTCGCCCAACCTTTTTGCGAAAATCGGGAAGATGATCCCGAAGCCCGTCATCATTAGTGCAACGCTGGCCGCGAGCAGCAGGACGATCACCCGGCTCCGACGCGCACTCAGTCCGGATACGACCACATCGGTGGCATCTACGACCTCGCCCAGGTGAGGGCTATGCGGATTTGAACTCACAGTTCAACACCGAGCTCGACCATTACGGTCGCCAGGTCGATATACAGCGTCTCCCGCTGAATCAGCCCGCCGACGACGTCGTAGACCGAGACTCCTCGGAATCGAACGGTCCTGCCGGTGGCTGCGATCGGGTCGTCGAACACCGGCGCCCCCAACGTCTCCGTGTGCGTGCCAATGAACGTCCACTGAGTGACGACGACATCTTCTGCAGCGATGGTGCGGGTCACATGGAAATCGTTTTCAGGGAATGCGGCGAACCACGCCGGCCAGAAGTTTTGGGTTGCCTCCGCCGACAGCGGCGGGTCTGCCGAGGCGTCGTTGTGGACAAAGTCCAACACGAATTCCTCGGCTCGCAGCGCCTCCATCGAAGCCACGTCAGACTCGGCCATCGCAGAAGTGTAGTCTGAAATCGCGTCCAGAGCAGTTTGATCAGCCATCGTGTACTTTCCGCGACCGCGCGCTAATTTTTGACCCCGACGTGGATAGCCACCGCGCCCATGCCCAGCGACTTGTATCGCACCGCCGTTAGTCCCGCCGACTCCATCGTTTCCGAGAGCGCCTCGGGAGAGACGAACTCGTCCACCGATTGCGGCAGGTACGTGTACGCTTCACGGTCTCCAGCCAGGATCGATCCAAGCCAGGGCGTGACCCACCGAAAGTGCAGCGGGACAAGTTTGCCCAACGGCCCTCGACCATCGTGCCGGAATATCTCCAGGGAGACGACCCGACCTCCAGGCTTAATGACCCTCGTCATCTCACGAAGAGACGCCGGCGGGTCGATGAAGTTTCGGATTCCGAATCCGACCGTCGCGCAGGCGAAATGATCGTCTGGGAACGGCAGTGAATGGGCGTCGCCGACTGAGAACGAAACCCGATCTGAGAGGCCATTGCGGTCGCTCTTGCGTTTCGCGATGTCCAGCATCGGTCGAGTGAAATCGACGCCGACCACGCTCGACACGTCGGGTGATCTCGCCAGGTCGAACGCGAAATCGCCGGTGCCGGTGGCGACGTCGAGCGCCGGTCCCGACAGGTCCTCCATGGCCATTCGCACCGCTATACGGCGCCACGCGTAGTGGCGGCCGCCGGTCATCACCGTGTTCAGCAGATCGTAGCGTCGCGATATCCTACCGAACATGCGCGTCACGTACCGAGCTCGCTCCGGTCCTCTTAGCTGAGCCAAATGGTGTCCTTGGCGTGACGAGTTGCGGCGGCGAGCGAACCCGAGTGGATGCTGCAGGTCATTGAGACGGCGAAACCAAGATTTCGTCGGATTCGATCAAACCCATCCGCAGATCACGAATGATCCTCGGCAGGACCGGCAACAGATCGCTGGCGATCATGCCGGTGTCGCCCATGTCATCCCGCACGCGCTCACCGGCGAGGCCATGAATGTAGACACCGAGTTTCGCGGCATCCCCTCGTGACAGACCTTGCGACAGCAATCCCGCGATCGCGCCCGCAAGAACATCCCCCGTGCCCGCAGTCGCGAGACCGGGATTGGCGAACGAGCTCAGCACTGCGTCTCCGTCAGGATGAGCGATCACCGTGTGGGCGCCTTTCAACACCACCACGGACCGCCACCCGGATGCGAACAGCATGGCGACGCGCACCCGATCGTCTTGTGTCCTGTCGCCGGTCAGGCGTGCCATCTCGCCGGGATGAGGCGTGAGGATGGCATCGGAGGTAAACCGTTGATGCCAATCCGCAACCTGTGACAACGTGTTGAGGCCGTCGGCGTCGACCACCGTTGGCGGGAGATCGGCGTCGGTCAGTAGCAGTTGCTCCACGAACTCTCTGGTTGCCGGCGCTTGTCCTAGTCCGCAACCAATGAGGAGGGCGTTGTATCCGGACAGCCCCGATTTCACCAGATCCGCCGCTCCGGTGGACACGATTCCCCGCGCCGATTCGGGAAGCGGCAGGTACGTGGGCTCGACGGCTTTTGACGCCACCGCTCCCACCAAACTCTCGGGCATTGCGATTGTGACAAGACCGGCGCCGACCCGAGTTGCGGCCGTTGCCGCCAGGTACGCGGCGCCGATGTAATTCCTCGATCCCGCCACGATCATCGTCTTGCCGAAAGTGCCCTTGTGCGAATCGGCGGGTCGGCTCGGCAGTGCGATTCGTGCCCAGTCGGACGTTAGCAGCGTCAGATCGACATCCTCGCCTAGGTCGGGCGGTATTCCGATGTCGACGACTTCCAACCGCCCGGAGTACTCGGCTCCTGGGTGCGCGTAGTGACCTCGTTTCGGATAGCCTAGCGAGATCGTGATGTCGGCGGGGACTGACGAGCGGTCGACTGCGCCCGAATCGGCGTCGAGGCCGGTCGTCGTGTCCAGCGCCACGAGCGTCGGACCGGAGGGTATGGCGGTCGTAACTTGCATGAGGTCGAGCACGCGTTTAAGAGGACCTTCAATCGGCCGCGCTCGTCCAGTGCCAAGCAATGCATCGAGGATCAGGTCTGCGTTAGGCAGAGCGTTCTCCAGGGCCCGATAGCCGTCTCCTCGCCACACTGGAATGGCATCGCCGATCTTGGCTTCGAGCGCTTCCAACTTCGGGTTCGGCTGAGTTCGTTCGAGACACATGAACGCGGTCACGCTCGCGCCCCAATCCCGCAGGAGCCCGGCAGCCACAAGGCCGTCGCCGCCGTTGTTTCCCGGTCCGACTAGTACGACGATCGACGCGCCGTCCAGGGCGCCGATGTGGCAGCGAACGCGCTCGGCGACCGCGAGACCGGCGTTGTCCATCAGCGTCTCGGTCGACACGCCAGCGCGTTCCGATCGGGTTTCGATCGCGCGCATTTGTTCGATGGTGACGATTTTCATCGTGTCAGATCTTCCTGACCAGGCTGTTGAGCAGCTCCCGGGTCCGTTCGACCGAGCCTTCGTCAGCGGTGAACGAGTGCGCCATGAAATCGGTTGCGCCGCCGCTGGCCAGAGCTCGGATCTGGCTTTCAACTTCGATTTCGTTGCCCACGATCGCAACCTCGGCCGGGCTGTCGACTCCCTCGATGTCCAGCATCCGCCTGTAGCTCGCTAGGTTCCTGTAATTGCTGAACGTTGTCGCCGCGACCTCCATGGCGCGCGGCTTGTCGTCGGTCACACAAACGGGCGCGGCGACGCACACCCGAGGCGCCGGTCGCCCGGCCTCACGCGCCGCCTCGTTGATCCGCGGCGCGATGTGCGTTTCAAGGGTCTTCGCGCCCACCATCCACGTGATCGTGCCGTCCGCTTTCTCTCCGGCCAAACGCAGCATTCGTGGCGCGAGCGCAGCGATGCACACCGAGACCGGGTCGGCGGTGATGCGTTGCATCTCGCTGCTGACACGAAATGCGCTGCCGTGGTGGTCGACCTTGCCTGTATCGAGGAGTGACCTCAAGACGGTCAGATACTCGTCCATGTGACGGACCGGAGCCGTGAAATCCAGACCCCAGCGATTCTCGACGACCGGTTTATGCGACAAGCCGATGCCCAGCACCAAGCGGCCGTTCGCGGCAGCCTGGGTGGTCACTGCCTGGAGGGCCAGCATCGTTGGGTGACGCGGGTAGGTCGGGACGACGGCGGTGCCCATCTCGATGCGACTGGTCCGTTGCCCGGCCAAAGCCAGGAATGTGAGCGCATCCAGACTCGATATCTGGGCAATCCAATAGCTGTCGAATCCGTCGTTTTCAGCGTCGACGACGTCTTGTATTTGTGCTTCCAGCGTGGCCCCCGGGGCCAGACTGCTGGTCATCGTGCCAATCCGCATGCTTTCCTCCGTCAGTTGATGGATTTCTCAGGCTGATTCTTGATCGCGGGTCCACTGTCGGGCGGCGGCTCGCGCGGCGTGCCGGTTGCTGGCGTTCATCCCGCGAGTGCGCAGGTCGACCGCGGCCCCGACGTCCGCCGGACTTCGGCCAGGGCGAGCGACGTTGCCGCGAAAGGCGTCGATGTCTTTGCTGAACGCCGAGCGCCAGCCGTTGGTTCGATCGAAAGCCGGACTGGTTTCGAGCACGCCGATCTCGTTGAATCGATCCATGAATTGAGTGTCCGCCAACGATTCGCCGTTCCAAATGAAGACGCGTTTGTCATTGCCAATGTTGTACGCTCCGATCAATTCCAACGACGGCGGAGGATCGCCCTGCCATATCGTGGCCCAGAGTTCCGGGTCGTGTGATCGGTCGGATGTGAAAATAGATACGAAAAGCAATGTCGTCCTCCAGTTGAGATTGACAGCGTCCAACAATCATTCTGGTACGTCTGGGGCTCGGGTGTCGAATCAATCAGCGTTGGTTCGAGAAATCCAATCGATCAGTCCCCCGGAGCCGGGGTTTACTGCGTCGAGTGCGGAACGCAAATCCCGTAGCGTTCCGGCTTAACGGTTTCTGCCCGGCAGGATGTTGCCGTGGACACTCTCTCCCACGACCGACGCGACAGCGTACTCCTTGGAATGGGACAGCGACAAGCCCAGCGAAGACACTTCGAGTCGCTCCGCGCGCGCCTGTGCGGTTCCATGCAACTTGATCTGGGGCGCCTGCCCTCGGCCGCGGGTGATTTCGATGTCCCGCCAACGCACCCCTCGGACACCGGTGCCCAGCGCTTTCATGACCGCCTCCTTGGCCGCAAACCGGCTTGCGAGTTGCGGAGCTCGCCCTCGGCAGTACGCAATCTCCGCCTCCGTGTAGATCCGCCGGAAGAACCGTTCGCCGTATCGTTCGGCGACACGTTCGACGCGTTCAATCTCGATTATGTCGACGCCTGCTATCAGCATCATAGCTCCCGTCGAGGACGGCGTTGGTCACCTTGTCACGCTCTGATGTTCGGGCAAGGCTCTATGGCGCCCTGCCATCGATGCCCGTACGGTCATCGGAATCGTTTTGCCGCCTCGAAACGCCGTAATTATATTACCCGCCGGCGCTTTATTGGAAGCAACCCGCCGAAACCCATATGTATAATGAAAGTGTCCGCCAAATGAGCCTATGGCGGCGAGAGGCAGCACAGTGACGGCGATAGTAATCAAGGGCAAAGAACTGGCGCTCTCGGTCAGATCCGAGGTCGCAGACGCCGTCCTTGAATTGAAAGAGAAACACGGCATCGTGCCCGGTCTCGCTGTCGTGCTCGTCGGCGGCGATCCGGCTTCGGCGGTGTACGTTCGCAACAAAAAGCGCGCGACTCTCGAAGCCCACATGATCTCCGAGGTAGTCAATCTGACCGCCGACACATCCGAGATAGAAGTCCTAGCCGAGGTCGATCGCCTCAACTGCGACTCGAACATCCACGGCATCTTGGTACAGCTCCCGTTGCCGGACCACATCGACGACCAGACCGTGATCGAAGCCATCCTGCCGGAAAAAGACGTGGACGGCTTGCATCCTTTCAACAGAGGCTTGTTGGTCGCCGGAACGCCCCGATTCGTGCCCGCGACCCCGAGTGGGATCCAGCACATGCTTGTCGCGTCAGGATTCGACCCGGCGGGCAAGCACGTCGTCGTGTGCGGCCGAAGCGATATCGTCGGCAAACCCATCGCAAACCTGCTGATGCAGCGAAACGAGGGAGCGAACGCAACGGTCACCGTGTGTCACACTCGGACCAAGAACCTGGCCGAATTCACGAGACAGGCCGACATACTCATCGCCGCGATCAAACAACCGCGATTCATCACCGCTGACATGGTCAAAGAAGGCGTCGTCGTCATCGACGTGGGCATCAATCGCACACCAGCGCCCGAGCGGAAGAGCGGCACGCGCCTTGTCGGCGACGTGGATTATGAGCCGGTGTCGCAAAAGGCGGCGGCCATCACGCCTGTACCCGGTGGGGTCGGGCCGATGACCATCGCGATGTTGCTTCGCAACGTTCTCAAAGCCGCCCGCCAATCCGTCGGTGATTGAACAACAGGCGACGATGGCATCGATTCCCATGGACCGCGTGGCAATCATCGGATAATTGAAGTAACCTCAAGAACACGATGAAGTCAGCCAAAGGCCAACCCACACCCGGCGCCACGCCGTTCATAGTGCGGCCTATGACGGACGAGGACATCACGCAGGCGGCCGAGGTCGAGCGCGACGCCTTTCCCGAGCTGTTCCCGCCGACGTCATTTCGACGCGAGCTCGCCAACAAACGGGCCCGATATCTGGTGGCTCACAGCGTCGGCGCGGATGGAGCGGCGCCTCCGGCCGATCCACCCCGACGGGACGGTCCGCTGCTAAATCGGCTCGTTCGCCAGATCTGGCGCAGGCGTAGCACCGCGTGGACGCCCGGACAGGATTTTGTCACCGGCTTCGTGGGCGTTTGGTACATGGTCGACGAAGCCCACATCGTTGCCATCGGCGTCCGATCGGCCTATCGCGGCCTGGGAGTCGGTGAACTCATGCTGATCGCATCCATCGAGCAGGCGCTGGAACTCGACGCCAGGGTCGTGACCCTCGAGGTCCGTGTGTCGAACCACGTCGCTCAGAACCTCTACAAAAAATTCGGCTTCACCGAGCGTGGCGTCCGCAAAGGCTACTACACAGACAACCGCGAGGACGCCTTCATCATGACCACCGAGACGATCCAGTCCGAGCCCTACGGGGAACGCTTCACGCGGCTCGTGGGCGAGCATCGTCAGCGGTGGGGCGATACTCAGCGGAAACTTTTCTAGCCCGAACCCTGCGGGACGCTGCCTCATCTAACCCAACAGACGCAGACGGGCGTTGGAGGAGGATGTGGAGATGTCGATCTCAAGGATCATATTACTGCTGTCCGTTGGGTTGTTTCTGCTGGTGGTGTTCGTCCCCAGCTTCCGCCACGGACTCTCGCGACAGATAGCCGGCCTAACTACGAGCTCGGAGACGCTTACGGTGGCGACAAACCGCGGCAACAGTCTCGGCGACGGTACGGACTCGGAGTCGCAAGATTTGGAAATAATCACGCTGCTCGGGTTCGACGCCATCCCCGCGATTCTCGATCCGAACTTTGTCGACGCGATTACGGCCGACCGAGACATGAAATCCAATGAGCTCGTTCTTGGCCTCTCGATTAACGGCGATTCGCGGGCGTACCCGATTCCGATGCCCAGCTCGCACGAGATCGTCAACGACGTCGTCGGAGGCGAACCCGTCGCGGTAACTTGGTGACCGCTCTGCTTTTCGGCCATCGTGTATGGCCGCATCACCAACGGCGAAGAGCACACATTCGGCGTTTCCGGCAAGCTGATCATGAACGCACTGGTCATGTACGACCATCAAACCAGAACGCTCTGGAGCCAGTTCATGCGCGAGGCTGTCAAGGGAGAGCTGGTCGGCACGCAACTCGAAGTGATACCGGTCACCCAGACAACCTGGCAGGCGTGGAAAGAGCTGCACCCGGACACGCTCGTCCTGGACAAGAACGGGCGATACGGTTTCGACACTTACCGCGGCTATTACGAGGACAGCCGCGCGGGCGTCCTGGGCGCGTCCGAAGATGACGATCGCCTCAACCGCAAAGAGCTGGTGTTGGGCGTCGAGATCGACGGCCAATCCAAGGCGTATTCGTTCGCCGCGCTCGAATCAGAGGTCATCGTCAACGACACGATCACCGGTCAGGACGCGCTGGTCTATTTCGACGCCAGCAGCGGCACCGCTCTCGTATTCGACCGAACGGTCGGGGACGTATCGCTGACCTTCAGCGTTGAGGACGGTCCGGGCGGTGTCCTAACGGTGTTCGTTGACGAGGAGACCAACACTCGATGGTCCGCCTTCACCGGCGTCGCCATCGAAGGCGAACTCAAGGGTGAACGCCTCAAGCGCGCAGTATCGCACTTGTCTTTCTGGTTCGCGTGGAAAGATTGGAACCCTGACACGGAGCTGTATCAGGGATAGCGGAATACCGCATAAAGCAAGAGCCCAGCCGGTTCACTCATCTTTTATATGACGGATGCCTCGGCTGGGCTCTTTTTGCGTCTAGTTAAAGACTAGTACCTGGGGGGACCGCTCGAATCCCGCCTGCGGCGGAAGCAGTCGTTACAGTACACGGGTCGGTCGCCTCGGGGCAGGAAGGGCACTTCCGTGTCCTTGCCGCACTCCGCGCAAACCGCCGGGTACATCTCACGCTGACCATAGTTTGACATTCCGCCGCCGCCGCCGCCGCCGCCCTGGCGGGTAGCCCTGCGTGCCGATCGACAGCTAGGGCATCTTCGCGGCTCATTCGTGAAGCCTCGCTCTTGGTGGTAGCGTTGATCGTCGACGCTGAACGTAAAATCCGATCCGCATTCTACGCACGTTAGGGTCCTATCCTGAAACATTTGGTGACCTCCTGGGACAACCACTAAATTGAGTTCGCGTCTGGTCACCAAAGGATACTAGGCATTCCAATATTTCTGGGACTAGTTGCGCAAAATCTTGATTCAGCGTAACACATGAGTCAATCGCATACAACTGTAATCGACCGTCACACAAGCTTTTCTGACCGCGCTTGACACGTCGATTCGGCCTCCATACACTCGCCCTGTTTAGTTCAATGAACGATCCACCAATGAGGTTGAACATGTCTGAACCACAATCTCGACGCCCCAATATCGTTCTGATACTCGCAGACGACATGGGCTTTTCCGACATCGGCTGCTATGGATCGGAGATACGCACTCCCAATCTCGACAGCTTGGCCGACAACGGTCTGCAATTCACCCAGATGTACAATTCGGCAAGATGTTGCCCGTCTCGCGCGGCTCTGCTCACAGGGTTGAACCCGCAACAAACCGGCGTCGGGCACATGGTTGAGGACCTCGGCTATCCTGCGTACCAGGGCTACCTGAACCAGACCAGCGTGACTATCGCTGAATCCTTGCGTGAGAACGGCTACACGACACTCATGTCGGGCAAGTGGCATGTTGGCGGCGGTTACAACCTCCTTGATGCCGAAAGCTGGACGCCCGGAGACGCGACACATCCGATTCCAGTCCAGCGCGGATTCGACAGATTCTTCGGCATCGTTTCCGGCGCCGGCAGCTACTACTATCCGATGACCTTGATGAGAGACGACCAGCTCATACCGCTCGACACAGACGGCATGTACCTGACAGACGCCATAAGCGACAACGCGGCCGACATGATAGACGATGCCGGTTCCAAGGACGCCCCGTTCTTCCTGCACGTTGCGTACACCTCGCCTCACTGGCCGCTGCACGCGCTTGAAGAAGACATCGCCCGTTACGAAGGAAAATACGACTCCGGATGGGACGCATTGCGCACGGGCCGCCACGAAGTACTCAAAGGCAGAGGCGTTCTCGATCCAAAATGGGACATCTCTCCACGCGACGCCGACTCCCCGCCTTGGAACGACGCGCAGAACCCAACGTGGGAGTCGCTTCGAATGGCGACGTACGCCGCCCAGATCGATCGCATGGACCAGGGCATCGGTCGCGTGCTCGATAAGCTTAGGGAGCTTGGGATTGAACAGGACACGATGGTCATGTTCCTCTCCGACAACGGCGGTTGCGCCGAGTTCCTGGCCGAGGACTCGATCCGCCCGACGCCATCAAAGTACTCTGCCGCGCCGCTGGACGGCCGTTCCATGCAGATGGGGAACATCGTCGATCTCCGACCCGGACCCGCGGACACCTTCATGAGTTACGATCTCCCGTGGGCCAACGCCAGCAACACCCCGTTCCGACGCTTCAAACGGTGGACGCATGAAGGCGGCATATCGACGCCGTTCATACTTTCGTGGCCGTCTGGGCAAGGAGAAACCGGCACCGTCCACGCTCCGGCGCACGTTATCGACATCGCCGCCACTTGCCTCGACGCCGCCTCGGGCGTCTACCCGACCGAGATGAACGGGCACGACACCACGCCGCTCGAGGGTGAGAGCCTGCTGCCGGCCATGGACAACCACTCCTGGCGCAGGGACAGACCCATTTTCTGGGAACACGAGGGCAGCCGCGCCGTGCGGATGGGACAGTGGAAGCTGGTGGCCGAGGTTGGCGAAGATTGGGAACTCTACGACATGGACGAAGACCGGACCGAGCTCGACAACCTGGCAGAATCCGAACCGACCAGAGTTCGCGAGATGACGAGGATGTATGATGAATGGGCGGACCGTTGCGGCGTCTTGCCGTGGGAAGTCGTCCAGGCGGGCTGGAACCCTCGGTTGATCGGTCACGGGGGACACATCGTATAGCTACGCGGTCGGACTCGGTACGCGTTGCCGTGGAGGAACTCCAATGTCCATTGTGATGAGTCGCCTGCAACGGCGAATCGGAGTCGTCGAGGTGTTCGGCTCCATAGGCGGCGCCGTCCGGTCGCCTCTCATGGACAGGCTCCTGGGCAAGATTCGAGAGGACTCCCGTATCAAGGCGATGGTGCTCGACATCGACTCCCCCGGTGGCAGCGCAACGGCGTCCGAGTATATCTATCGCAGCGTATTGCGCGTGGCGGAGCACAAACCCGTCGTCGCCAGCATTCGCGGCGTGGGCGCGTCCGGCTCGTACATGATCGCCTGCGGCGCCCAGCGCATAGTCTCTGCCCCGGGAGCCATCATCGGCTCGATCGGCGTGATCTCGATCCGCCCCATGATCGAGGAATTGTTGAACCGCAGCGGCATCGACATCACCGTCAATAAGAGCGGCGAGTTCAAGGACATGGGCGCCCCGTGGCGAGAGCCGACCGCCGAAGAAGAGCAGAAGATGCAGGACCTGATCGATGACACCTTCGGAGCGTTCGTCTCAATCGTGGCAGAGGCCAGAGGCATGACCGATGCCGCCGTCCGAGCCGTAGCTACCGGCGAGGTCTACCGAGCGGACAAGGCGCTCGAACTCGGGTTGGTCGACGAATTCGGCGACCTTGATCGAGCCATCGACGTCGCCGCCGCGCTCGCCGGAGCGCCGCGCAACCCGATCTTCCTTCGCCCTCTGCGCGGCCTGCGCGAGCGCCTGATGGGACCGTTCGCCGACTCGCTTGTCGGCGCCGTCGTCGAGCAGATCGACCAAAAGCTGTGGCAGAGCCGGCTTAGGCTGTAGTGGTCATCAATTAGACAAGTTGTGTGTAACGCTTCTCGCGATGCTGAGCCTTCAACGGAGTTATCAGCACGACGCCAATTGGTCAGCGCCGCCTGATTGGCTTGTCGCCATCACGGCCAAGCCGCGCATAAGTCCGCGGTGAGCCGCGCACCCATCCGTTCGCCCTGAGCAACGTTATGTCCGCACAGCCGACAATGCATGGGACAATAACGGACTGAGTGGCGCCGTGCCTGGAACACGTACAGTTGCCTGGAATTCCGTAGGGGAAGGTTTCAAACCCTCCTGCCTGTTCCCGATAACACAACCCCTTTGACACGCGTGTATACCGCGCTTATAGGCATTCTCGCACCTTGTTTCCATGCGAAGCATCGGGAGGGTTTCAAACCCTCCTCTGCGACTCTGTATTGCGACGCTGTCCATCGATGGCACACATCGCGCTGCACCGCGATATGCCAGTCCGAGGGGATGCGAATGTCACTTCATGTTGTACCTGAAACCAGAGCCGTTACTTGGAAGCCCGTCGAACCACTCGCCGCCACCATAAACTGGGCGGCAACGATGACGAGATCTTGCCGCTCAGGGCATCAGCCCGCTGCCGAATCGCCGCCCCTCGCGTATCCAGTCACGGCAACGTCGTCGCCAAATCGCAGCACCTTGACGCGATTCAGGCGCAACACGTCGGCCATTCGCTCCGCGCCAAGCCCGTTCACGGGTCCGGGCGCCGACGCTCCGCCGATGATCATCGGCGCGACGAATGCGACCACCTTGTCGATCAAGCCGAGGTCGAACATCGACCCAAGCACCGTTCCGCCGCCTTCGATGAAAACGGACGTCATCTCTCGTTGACCCAGCGCCTTGATGAGGCCGGCCAGATCGACTCTGCCGTCGTCGCCGGGGAGGTGAAGCGCCTCGACACCGAGCTCGTTGAGCCGCTCGTGCACCCGCGGGTCGTTCGTCGCGATGGCGACCAGAGTCGTGCCGGGTTCCGAGAGCACCCGCGCGTCGCTTGGCATTCGGCCCCGGCTGTCGATGATCACACGCACCGGCTGTCGAGGCAGCGCTTTGCCGTCGGCGTCGCGTGCCGAGAGTTGCGGATCGTCGACGACTACCGTTTCGATGCCGGCGAGGATGGCGTCCGAGGCGGCCCGGAGTTCGTGAGTGTACAGACGCGACTCGACGCCCGAGATCCACCGCGACTCGCCCGACCGTGTGGCAATCTTGCCGTCGAGGCTGATGGCGAACTTTGCCGTCACAAGCGGCAATCCGGTGGAGATGTACCTCGCGTGCGGCTCGGCCAACTCGGCGGCTTCGTCCGAGCTCTCACCGACCTTGACCGCGATGCCAGCCTCCCGCAGTCGATCGAACCCGCTCCCGTTGATGTTCGGGCTGGGATCGGAGATCGACGCGTGGACCTCGACGACACCCGCGGCGATGATCGCTTCGGTGCACGGTCCGGTGCGGCCCTGGTGGTTGCAAGGCTCGAGCGTGACATAGATCGTCGCACCCCGAGCTCGGCCACCGGCCATCGCCAGCGCCTCGATCTCGGCGTGCGCCTGTCCCGAGGGTTGCGTCCGCCCTTCGCCGACCATCTCGCCGTCGCGCACGAGCACGGCCCCCACCGGCGGGTTCGGACTGGAAAAACCGACCGCTTGCCGGGCCAGCTCTAGCGCGCGCTGCATGGGGGACATGGAAGGCACTTTTCGAACCTCGATCACGTTCCGAGCGAACGCGGCGTCTCGCCTTAGGAGTCGGTGGCGTTCTTGTCCGACCCGTTGAACGGCAACTGGTAATCCATGTAGTACTTCGACGTGGCGGGCCGATCCTGACCCTGGTACTTGCTCCGCAGATTGCTGGAGCCGTATGGGTTGTCGGCGGGCGTCGACAGCTTGGTGAACGAGATGTGGCCGATCTTCATGCCGTAGTACAGCGTGATGCCAAGGATGCCGACGTTGGAGAACTCTAGTGTGAGCTTGCCGCTCCATCCCGGATCGACGAACCCCGCGGTCGAATGTATCAGCAGGCCGTATCGAGCCAGTGAGCTTTTGCCTTCGATCCGGGCAACGATGTCGTCGGGGATTGTGACAGTCTCGTAGGTGCTGCCGAGGGCAAACTGGCCGGGGTGCAGAAGGAACGGCACGCCGTCTTCCATCATGACCTGTTCTACGACATCGTCCGCCGGCTTGGTCACGTCGATGTGGGTGCGCTGGTTGTTGCGGAAGATGAGGATCTCGCGGTCGAGCCTGATGTCTACGCTCGCCGGTTGCACGGCAAACTCCGCGAGAGGGTCAATGACGATGCGGCCGTGGGCCATTTCCTGACGGATTGTTCGGTCGCTCAGAATCATGCCCAGTCCTCACCATCGGGATGTTTTCGTGGTTGGAAGCGCTGTTTCGCTCGACCCAAATTGTAGCCGCCTAGGACGGGGCAACGCAATCGTCACGTTTCACGATTTGAAACGTTCCTCGAACGAAAAAGGGGCAGACGATTGCGTCTGCCCCTTTGGTTTGGTTCAGCGAGAGCTTGGCCCTGAAGGGCCAGAGCACCGAGTCGTTGTCATGCTTACTGGATCGCGAAGACCGCCTGGACGAACATGCTGATCTCGAGCTCGCCGCCGCTGACGCTGGTGGGAGCGGGGGCCGCCACCGAGAGCGCCATCGAGCGGACCGCCGCGTCCTCGAACGCTCTGATCTGCGGTTGGCTGCCGTTGGATTCGGAGATGTACACTAGGCTTCCGAGACCCACGCCGGTCAAACGGGCGAACTGATCAGCTTTGGCCAGAGCGTCGGCGACCGCTTCCTCGCGGAGCTCGACCATGAGGCCGGACGTGTCCTCGACCGTGAAGCTGATGCCGTTGATGCGCGTGGCGTCGCCGCCCGCACCGGCCGTGTCGTCGATGATGACTCCGACCGAGTCCATGTCACGAATCTTGACCGACGCCGAGGTGGAAACCCGATAGCCGACGAGCACCTGCTTCGAAGATCGCGTTCCGTTGTCGATGACTTCCATCCATTCGTACTGTGGCGAGATGTTGAAAAATCGCGTCTGAATGTCTTTGTCCGCGACGTTGTGTCCTCGCAGTGCAGCGACGATGGCGTCCATGGCTTCGGACGCCTCTCCTCGCGCCTCGGCAACGGTCTC
>PVBE010849697.1_pt1 | contig 18532 bp, 19 predicted proteins | sample 1631181 | NCBI WGS metagenome assembly PVBE01 (sample SAMN08397723, study PRJNA350692) | Marine metagenome, whole genome shotgun sequencing project. | isolation source: water | place: Pacific Ocean | collected 2012-04
CGATCCCGGCCCGTAGCGGACAACTCCACCGCCTCGTAGCCTCCTGCGCGCAGGAGGCTACGAGGCAACCCAAACACTTGCATCCAGGGACCTCCTCTCTCTCTGTTGGCCCCTGGAACCCTACTCCCTACCCAAGGAGATGTCTCATATCTATCTGAACCTATACACTCCGGCGTTCAGGGAGACGTCCAGCGCCCGGCGGCGAGTCGAAAGAAACTAATGTTGCGAACCGGGAATGCCGTTTGCTAAGTTGAGTATGGCGTAGCCTTGGATGGACTGCGCGTCCGAGTGGAGTCGGTCGGAAATGTTTGGAAAAAAACGAAAATCGGGTCGGACCGGACAAAAGGACGAAGGCGTTGGTTTGCAGGACGCGGAGGGATTTGGGTTCCTCATCCTCGCCAACGGCTACCGCAAGGCCGCGCGGTATGACGAGGCGCTCTCGGTCTGCCGGGCGGGTCTGGAAAACCATCCTGATTATCTGAGCGCCCGCGTCGCGCTGGCGCTGATCCTGCTCGATCGCGGCGACAGGCAGGAGGCCCAATCCGAGCTGGAGATCATCCTAGAGGCCTCCCCGACCAACCTGATGGCCCGCCGGACGCTGGGCAATCTCTACCGCGAAGACCAAAACCTGAAAGAGGCCAAGCGGCAATTCGAAGAGAGCCTCTGGCTGCTCCCCGGAAACACCGAGACATTGGATACGCTTGTCTCTTTGGACGAAGAGCTGGCCGAGGGCGGGATGGGCCGGAAAGGGGGTCCGGCGTCAAGCGTCGAAACGCCTCCCCCGGAGGTCGATGACGCCGAGGAGAAAGAGCCTCCCCCGGAGGTCGCGGAAGCCGGGGAGGATGAGCCTCCCCCGGAGGTCGATGACGCGGAGACCGCCGAAGACAGCGCGCCTGCCGAGGGCGAAGAAGAGGATCAGCCGGCCGAAGCGGCCGGGGATCTTCTCGAAGAGCCCGCCGAAGAGCCGCCCCCGAAGGCCGAAACCCCCGTCGCCCTCCAGAGCAGCCCATTTCCAGAGCTCGCCGACATGGAGATGTCGGACCCCCTGTACACGCCGACGCTGGCCCGACTCTATGAAGAACAGGGAAATCTCAAGACGGCCCTCGTCACCTACCGGATGGTCCTGAAGGAAAATCCGGATGACGAGACCGCTTCGCTCAAAATCCAAGAGTTGGAACAGGCCATCGCATTCGAGCAGGAGCTTGCCGAACCCGGCGTGGAGATCGATTCTCCGGTCCCGGAGAAAGAGGAATCGGTCCAGGAAAGCGCGGACGAAAAACCCGATGAGGAGGAAGCCGATTACGCCTCATCCGGGGTTCAGGTTGATTCCGTGAACTCAGTGGAAGAAGAATCGGCTCAGGAAACCGAAGAAGCCGTGCTTGATGACGAGGAACCCGGTCTCGCCATGGAGTTGTTGGACCTGGAGGAAGAGGGTGGGACGGACGACGCTTCCCTGGAAGCCGGCCCCGCCCTGGAGGATATCGCGGGCGACCGCGAAGCCTCCCCGGCCGAACCGGAAACCGGACCCGCGGATGCGGACGGTCCGGCCGAGGTCCCGATGGATCTCGCCGAAGCGGTCCTGGAGGAGGAGCCGTTCTCGGGGGACTTGGAGGAGTTGTTGGTTTCGGAAGCGGAAAGTCCGCCGGAGGCGGAATCCCCTCCCCTGGAAAATGAGGTTGAGGCCCCCGAAGCGGATTGGCTGGCGGAACTGGACGACGTTGCGTCCGACGTGGACGAAGAGCCCGAGGCGTTGGCGGCCGACCCTGTGGACGATCCGCTCGGGGCCGTTGAGTCCGAGGCGTCGCTCCCCGCTCCGGCGTCCCCTGAGGAGACCCGAGGGGAATCGCCCCCCGCCTCGGAGGCCGGACAGGAGGCGACCATCGAGCGGCTGGAGGGGCTGCTCGAGCGGATTCGGGCGAAATCAAAGGGGGACGAGGATTCATAAAGGCGCTCGCCCGGCGTGGATTCCCGGGTCCGACCCCGAAGAACCCGAGAGGGGACCCTTCAATCCGTGATCCGGCTTCGACACGTTTACAAGTCCTACGGACCCGGCCTGGATGCCCTGAAGAACGTCTCGCTCCATGTGCCCCGGGGAGAGTTCCTGTTCGTGATGGGCCCCAGCGGTGCGGGTAAGACGACGCTGCTCAAGCTTCTCTACCGGGCCGAGGTCGCCGACCGGGGGAGTATTCTGGTAGACGGCTCCGACGTGACGCACCTGCCCGAGCGCGAGGTCCCCTACCTCAGACGCCGAATCGGTGTGGTTTTCCAGGATTTCCGCCTGTTGCCGCGGCGGACGGTGTTCGAGAACGTCGCGTTCGCCATGAGGGTCATGGGCGCCCCGACCTCCGAGATTCGGCGGCGCGTCCGATTCGTCTTGCACCAGGTGGGATTGGGAAGGCGCATGAATGACGAGCCCGACCTGCTCTCCGGCGGAGAGCGGCAGCGGGTCGCGGTCGCCCGCGCCATCGTCAACCGGCCGGACATCCTCCTGGCCGACGAGCCGACGGGTCATCTCGACCCGGACCTGGCCAATGAAATGGTCGATCTGTTCTCGTTGATCCACGCCGGCGGGACCACGATCCTTGCGGCCACCCACGATGAGATGTTGGTGGACCGGTCGAAACGTCCGGTGATCCGAATGCTCCGGGGGAGGGCGACCGCGAAGGATGCAGCTTCGGATTTCCTGAATGACGCCGCTCCGGCCGGAGGCGGCCGGCAAGCCAGGGGCGGGATCCGTCGGGAGGCGCGACGGTGAGATGGCTGCGCACCCTCCCTTACTTTCTGCGCATGGCGATCCGCGGAATCCTGGAGAGCGGCGGCGCGGCCCTGGTGGCGATTGCAACCATTTCCATCGCCCTCCTGATCCTGGGCGGATTTCTCCTGGCCCTGTCCAACATGACGCGGCTTCTGAATGACTGGGGAGAACAGATTCGCCTGGTCGCTTATCTGGAAGACGGGTTGAGCGATTCCGTCCGGGGACGCCTCCGGCGGGATCTGACGGCCATGGAGGGGGTCTATGAGGTTCGGTACATCTCGAAGGAGGAGGCCCTGAGGGATTTCCGCAGATATTTGGGTTCGAGGACGGAGATTCTGGACGGCTTGCGGCCCAACCCGCTGCCGGCCGCCTTTGTTTTGGGTCTACGCCCCGAGAACCGGAACTCGCTGTTCGTCTCCCGGCTTGCGACCACGATTCGGGGCCGAACCGGGGTGGAGAGCGTGGACTTTGGGCGGGCCTGGGTGGAGAGCTTCGAGCGGGTCGTCCGCGAGCTCAAGTGGATCATCGCGGGGGTCGGTGTTTTCCTGGGCCTCGGAATCGTCCTGATCGTATCGAACACCATTCGGCTGGCCTTGTACTCGAGGCGGGAAGAGGTCGAGATCATGGACCTGGTGGGGGCCACGCCCGGCTTCATTCGATCGCCCTTTCTGGTCGAGGGGTTCCTCGAAGGGCTGGGCGGTAGCGCGCTTTCCCTTGGGGCGCTTTACGGGCTTTATCGTTTGGTGTTGCTTCGGGCCGCGCATGGCTTTCCGGGCCTCGGTCCGGACGCCGTGACCTTCCTGGAGCCCGCCCTCAGCATCGGTCTCCTGGCCCTGGGGACTTTTCTGGGCGTCATCGGGTCGCTCCTGTCCGTGTCGCGATTTCCGGGACCTGGAGGCTGAAGACGTCCTTCGGCCGGAATTTCGGTTGCAACGGTCCGGCGTCGTCGCTAAATTTCCCCTATCTTCAATGGGTTGGCGGAAAACGGCCCGTTCATTGTTTCCGGGACTTCAAAACCTTTGGAGACCCAGCCTGATTCGCCCGTTGACACCTCGCCGGATCGGCGTCGTCGTGTTTCTCGCCCTTTCGGCCGGTCCGCTCACGCTTTCCGGATTCGCCGGTGCGGAAACGGCCGGGTTCCCCACGTCCGTCCAACTCAAGGGGAAGATCGCCGCCGAGCGAAATCGGCTCGCCCGTCTCAAAGGTCGGCTGGATTCCCAGAAGCGGCGGATCGCCCGCAGCGAGCGAGCCGAACGATCCGTCCTGGAGGCGATCGAGGGATTCGACGCCCAACTGGAAATCCTCGGCGGAGAGCTCCGGATCCGGAATTACCGTTTGGCCCTGGCCCGCCGGAGGCTCGACGCCTCGGAGCGAAAGCGACGGGACCTGGAAGTCCGGATGGCGAAGGCGGAGGCCGGGCTGCGCCGCCGCATCCGCTCCCTCTACAAAGGGATGGGGGCGCCTCCGAGCTTTCTCGCCTGGCTGAACAGCGGAGTCGCCGAAGCGGCCCGCATGCGGATCTATGCGGACCGGATCGCCCGGGCCGACGCCGGCCTCATCCGATACGTTCAGCAAGAGCGGAAGGCCCGCGCGCGCCTGCTGGAAGTCATCCGATCTGAAACGCGGGCCCTGGCCGCCGGGAAAAGGGAGGTCGAGAAGGAAGAGAAGCGGCTGCGGGCGGCCCGGGGAAAAAAGGCCCGGCTCCTGGCGTCGATCCGCAAGCGCCGGGACCGCCAGCGTCAGGCGTATTCGGAAGTCCGCCGCGCGGCGCGGCGCCTTCAGGGTCTGCTGAAGAGCTGGGCGGCCAAGGCGAAGCAGAGAAGCCAATGGTCCTTCGAGGATCGAAAAGGTCTGTTGCCGTGGCCGGTGTCGGGGAAAGTCCTCAGCCGGTTCGATCCGGTTCAGCGGACCGCTTCTTCCTCGCTGACCTCCAAGACGGGAATCACCCTGGCGGCGAAGCGAGGCGAGGCCGTCCGGGCGGTGGGCGGGGGAAAGGTCATGTACGCCGACCGGCTACGGGGGTACGGCAACCTGCTGGTGCTGGCCCACGGAAAAAGTCTCTATACGGTGTACGCCCACGGGACGCTCGCGACCGTCCGGGTGGGTGATCGAGTCGAAGAAGGGCAGGCGATCGCCCGGGTGGGCGAGGGGGGGCCGCTGGGCCGGCCCGCCATTTATTTCGAAGTCCGGCATCTGGGCAAGCCGCAGGATCCCTTGCGGTGGCTCAGGGTCCGAACGCCGTAACGCGAAAGGAAAAGTTATGAGCAGGATGAGGGCACGAAGAGGGGCCGCATGTCTGCAAATCGCAATCCTGTCTATGTTCCTGATCGGCGGTCTGTTCGCGGGCGCTCCGGAGACGGCCGGCGCCCAGAAAAAGCCTGACAAGAAGATGCCGTCTTCCGTATACGAGGAACTCAGGACCTTCACCGAGGTGCTCTCGTACCTGAAAAAGAATTACGTGGAGAACGTGGAGGACCACAAGCTCGTTTATGGCGCCGTCCGGGGGATGCTCCGGACGCTCGACCCCCACACCACCTTTCTGCCCCCGGAAGTCTTCCGGGAGTCCCAGGTCGAGACCCGTGGAAAGTTCGGGGGGCTGGGAATCGAGATCACCATACGGCAAGGCGTCCTGACGGTGATCTCGCCCATCGACGGGACCCCGGCCCAGCGCGCGGGCCTGAAGTCGGGAGACCGGATCCTCAAAGTGGACGGTGAAGCCACGAAGGACATGACGCTGTTCGACGCGGTCAAGAAACTGCGCGGCAAACCCAATTCCAAGGTCACCCTCAGCATCATCAGGGCGGGCTGGGCAACCCCCCGGGATTTCACCCTGACCCGGGAGGTCATCCGGATTAAGACCGTCAGCCACCGGAAGCTAGGAGAGGGGTTGGGCTACCTACAGGTCCGCCAGTTCACCCAGGAAACCGGCCAGGATGTCAAGAAAGGACTCGATTCCCTCGGCGGCGCGTCCCTGAAGGGCCTCGTCCTGGACCTGAGAAACAACCCCGGCGGCCTGCTCTCGGCGGCGGTGGCCGTGACGGACCATTTCGTGAGCGAGGGGGCCCTTCTGGTCTACACCAAGGGACGGGACCCGAGCCAGAACATGCGGTTCCATTCCCGGGGAGAGAACGCCCCCCTGAAGTTTCCGATGGTGATCCTCGTCAACGGGGGAAGCGCCAGCGCGTCCGAGATTGTGGCCGGGGCCTTGCAGGACATGGGGCGCGCCGTGATCGCCGGAACCTCGACCTTCGGGAAGGGCTCGGTGCAGACGATAATCCCCCTCAGCGACGGCTCCGGGCTGAGGATGACGACCGGACGCTACTACACCCCCAACGGCCGGCAGATCCAAGGGCGGGGAATCATGCCCGACATCGTCGTGGAGGTCTCGCGCGCGCCGACGACCAAGAAGCGGCGGAGGCTGAAGGAAAGTGATCTCAAAGGCACGCTCAAAGGCGAGGACGACCCGGAGAGCACGCCGGGTATCGCCAGCCCCCGCAACGGTCCCAGGAATCCGCTGAAAAAAACGGGCGACTCGCAACTGGACCGCGCGGTCGAGCTGCTGAGGAGCTGGGACATTTTCCGCCGGGCGCTGAACAAGGGGGCCGAGACGGGTTGATCGGCTTCCGCCGCATGAACAGAGACCCCGGCGGGGTTCGAACAGCCGCCGGGGCGGCCGCGGATGGTCCTCGCTTCCCGATGACCGGATGAAGACGATGCGGGTGCTGGGCATCGAAACCTCTTGCGACGAGACGGCGGCGGCGGTCGTCGAAGGGGGCCGGACCGTGCGTTCCACGGTCGTGGCCTCCCAGGCGGATCTGCACGCCCCGTACGGGGGGGTCGTCCCCGAGCTGGCCGCCCGGCGGCACGTCGAGCGCATTCACCCCGTCGTGGAGGAGGCGGTTTCCCGGGCGGGGGGATGGGAGGCCGTGGACGGAGTGGCCGTCACCCGCGGTCCGGGGTTGCTGGTGGCCCTTCTGGTGGGTTTGCAGGCCGCCAAAGGGATCGCCCTGGCGAGAAGCCTTCCCCTGGCGGGGGTCCACCATCTGGCGGGCCACGTGGCCTCGGTGTTCATCGAGGGGGCCACGCGCGAGCCGGACGGCCTGGGAGGTCCGGCCCCGCCCCGATTCCCCTTCGTGGCCCTGGTCGTGTCGGGCGGCCACACCCATTTGTACCGGGTCGATGAATCCGAGAAATTCAGGCTGCTCGGGGCGACGCGCGACGACGCCGCCGGGGAGGCATACGACAAGGTCGGCAAGATCCTGGGTCTCGGATATCCGGGGGGGCCGGCGGTGGACAAGCTGGCCCGGGCGCACGGCCCCATCGACGACACCGGGGACGGGACGCCGCGATTCCCGCGCCCGATGCTGAACGACCCCTCTTTCGACTTCAGCTTCAGCGGCCTGAAAACGGCCGTTTTGTATGACCTGAAACGCCGGGGTTTGTACGATGACGATCCGGACCTCAGCCCCCGGGAGCGCGCCCGGGAGATCCCGCCGGAGTTGTTGGGGCGAATCTGCCGGGCGTTCCAGGACGCCGCCGTCGAGGTGCTGGTGGAGAAGACCTTTCGCGCCGCCGGGCGCGAGGGGGTGGATGACGTCGCCGTCGTCGGCGGCGTGGCCGCCAACGGGGGCCTGCGGGAGGCGCTGGTCCGGCGCGGACGGGAAGAGGGCGTCCGGGTCCACATCCCCGCCTCGGCGTATTGCACGGACAACGCGGCGATGATCGCCGCCGCCGGCCACGCCGCGCTCCGGGCGGGGGGGCCGCCGCTGGAAGAGGCCCTCGCCATGGAGGCGCAGGCCGGCTGGGAGCTCGCCTCGTGAACGCGCCGGTCCGGATCGGAGACGTCGCCCTGACCTCCCGGGTGGTCCAGGCCCCTCTGTCGGGGTACTCGCATTTGCCTTATCGCGTGCTGTCGCGGGAGCGGGGGGCGGGACTCGTGTGCGCCGAGATGGTCAGCAGCCGCGCGCTGGTCCGCGGGAATGAGAAGACCCGCGCCCAGCTTCGGACGGACCCCGCCGAGGGCGCGGTGTCGATGCAGCTCTTCGGAAACGACCCGGGCGAGATGGCCGAGGCCGCCCGGATCACCGCCGAGCTGGGCGCCCGCGTGGTGGACGTGAACATGGGTTGCCCGGTCAAGAAGATCGTCAAGGCCGAGGCCGGCTCCGCGTTGCTGCGATTTCCCGACCGCGCGGCCGGAATTGTCTTGGCCATGGTCCGCGCCGTCGACCGCCCGGTGACTGTCAAGATCCGCTCGGGCTGGGACAACGTGGACGTGGACGCGGTGATCGGCTTCGCCCGGAAGCTGGAAGACGCCGGCGCCGGCGCCATCGCGATCCACGGGCGGACCCGGGCCCAGGCTTTCAACGGCCGGGCGGACTGGGGCGTCATCGGCGCCGTCAAGAAGGCCGTGGGGGTGCCGGTCATCGGAAACGGAGACGTGAACACCCCCGAGGACGCCCGGCGGATCGTGGAGGAAACGGGGTGCGACGCAGTGATGGTCGGGCGCGGGGCGATCGGCAGGCCCTGGGTCTTCGCGCAGATGAACGCCGCCATCGCGGGCGAAGAACTCCCGCCGGACCCGCCGGTCTCCGAGCGTCTCGCCTGCGCCCTCCGGCACACCCGCGCGCTTGCCGGGCAAATGATTCCCCGCCGCGCCCTGGTCCACGCCAGGAAGCACGTGGTCCATTACGCCTCCGATTTTCCCGGCGCGCGTTTTCTGCGTCAGGAGATCAACGGGGCCGACGACGTGGACACCCTCATCTCGGTCCTGGAGCGGGTTTTGGAGGGGGCCTGGGCCGCGCCGCGGTCGGAAGAATCCGCCGCCGTTCCCGAAGTGTCCGGGCCGTTCGGTTGACCGGACGGACAACCTTGATCATGACATCTATGGTGCGCCGCAGGGGTGAATGCGGTATTTGCGGATTCGCCGTTCCGGATTGTCGGGGACCGGCCGGAGGGGGATTGGGTCAGGCGTTCGATGAAAGCACCTGCCGGCGAAACCGACCCATCTTTATCCACAGATCACACAGATTAAGCCGGGAAAGGATTCAGGCATCGATTTCAGTGATGCACACGACCTCTTTGGCCAATAAAGGATCTTGTGCCGCCGACTTCTCTCAACCGGTGGACTCCGGCGGGAGGATCTTTTCCAATTCTGCGATGAGCGGCGGAAAATCATCGGTCACCGTGTCCCAAAGAACGTCCAAGTCCACGCGATCATAGCCATGAACAATGCGATTCCTCATCCCGACGACATCCACCCAAGGAATCTGCGGGTCATTTCTCCGCACCTTTTGAGAAACCCGTGACGCGGCTTCTCCAACGATCTCCACCAGACGCACCAGCGCAAGCTCCAATACACGCGTCCTTTTGACATCCTCACGTGTTTTGCCCTGGACCAACTCCGCAGCCTCCCGGGCGTGAGCGAGCATGTGCCGTAGGCGAACGCTGTCCTCATGGTGCGACATACTGCTCCTCGGTCTCTCTTAGCACTTTCTCGTAAAAGTGGGGACTCAAGAAGCCTGCGGTGTTCAGGTCCACCTTTCGCCCCAGGAGGTCGGAAAGCTCCCGCTCGATGCGGGACAAGCGAATCAGTCCGACGGGGCGCCCCGGCTCGAACTCGACGAGCACATCCACGTCACTGTCCGGACGGAAGTCCTCCCGAAGGACAGAGCCAAAGAGCGCCAGTCTGCAGATGTGGTGTTTCCGGCAGAACTCCGCGATTTTCTCTTTCGGGATGTCAATCCCAGCGGAAGTCATCGAGCTGCTCCAATCTCGTATCGGATGGCCACGCACAAATATTTATCCGCAAGTTACACGGATGGTAAAACGTCCGAAGCTCAAACGACCCAGTGAATGAGCTCCAAGGAATCATCAAGCGTCAGTGGAGGGAGGCGGGGGGACAAGCCGCTCAAGCTGAGTGATCAATTCCGGGATGTGAACGCCGGCAACCTTCCAGATCAACTCGTGGTTGATCTCCCCATAATCATGCGCCAGGACGTGCCGCTGGGCGATAACCCGTCGCCAGGGGATCTCAGGGTGAGCGTCCCGGAATGCGTCGGAGACCCTACCCGCCGCTTCACCGATGATCTCCAAATGTCTCTCGACCGCACCCCGAAGCATCCGATCTTGTTGGTAGTCCTTAATCGTACGATTGGAAACGAACTCTCCCACCGCTCGCGCCGCGTCCAACATGTCCCACAAATAAGAAGCGTCGTCCGCATCAGGCGGCATACACAACCTCTCGTGATTTCAAAATGGAATGGCGACGGAAGGGATTTCTCAGTCCTTGTTTCGACACCAAATCCACATCTCTGCCGAAGAGATCCTTAAGCTCGTCAATCATGTCCACCCAGTCATACAGGCTCCAATCCGCTTTTTCAGCGAATTCAATCAATATGTCAACGTCGCTCTTGGGCCCAAAATCCTCCCGCAAGGCTGAACCGAACAGAGAGAACTCTTTGATCTTCCTCTGGCGGCAGAATTCCGCGATTTTCTCTTTCGGGATGTCAAGCCCAGCGGTAGTCATCGAGTGGCTCCAATCTCGTATGCGGATGGTCACGCACAAATATTTATCCACAGATTACACGGATTGCACCGGTTTCATCCACGGATGGCCAAAGAGTTAACCGGCTCAGGAGTCCACCGACCCGAGGGTCCACTGACCCAAGACCGCCCTAAATCCGCACCACCCCCCGGCCGGCGATCTTGCCTTCCCGCAACAGCCGGTGGGCCTCCTCCAGATCCTCGAAGGCGAATGTGCGGCTGACGACGGGGCGGATCTCCCCGCGCGCGGCCAGGTCCGCCACCTCGGCCAGCTCCTGCTTGGTCACGTTCCGCGAGCCGAGGATCTCCCACTCCTTGGCCAGGATATCGACGCCCGACACGCCGAGGTCGGTCCCGGCGTGGCTGCCGATGATGACCATCCGGCCCCCCACGGCCAGACACCGGAAGCTCGGCCCGTAAGTTTCCCCGCCGACAAGCTGGATGATTTTCTCGGCCCCGGCCCCGTCCGTTCGCTCCAAGACTTCGGCCGCCCAGTCCGAATCGGCCGAAAGCGCCGCGTCGGTCCCTATTTCTCTCACCCCGTCGAGCTTCTCGCCGGCAAGCTCGACGCCGAACACCTGCGCCCCGCAAACCCGAGCGATCTGGACGGCGTGAATCCCCACGCCGCCCCCCGCGCCGACCACGACGACGGTTTCCCCGGGCTGGACCTCCGCCCGGACCTTCACGGCGTGGTACGGCGTGCCGCAAGCGTTCGCCAGGATGGAGGCGGCCTCGAAGGAGATATGATCCGCGACCCGGACCAGCATGTCCGCCGGCAGCGCCATGCACTCGGCGAAGCCGCCGTCCGTCTCGGCCCCCAGGTGGCCACCGAAGTTGAGACACAGGGTCTCCCGGCCCGTCCGGCAGAATTTGCAGGCGCCGCACGTCAGGTAGAGCGTGGACGCCGCCCGGTCTCCGATCGAGACGCCCTCCGCGCCGAGACCGACGGCTTCCACCTCGCCGGCCACCTCGTGACCCAGGATGAGGGGCAGCTTCGCCCCCGGCCATTTCCCGTCCCGGATGGTCAGGTCGAACTGATCGACGGCGCAGGCGCGCACGCGCAGGAGGGCCTCCCCGCGGCCGGGCTCGGGGAGGGGCCGCTCTTCCATCCTGAGGGGGCCGCCGAACTCATGAAGCACTTGGGCGCGCATCGTGGATTGTTCTCCTCTCCCGGCTTTCATCCGAAACATTCCAATCGCCGGTTCGCTTGGGGGGGGGACATCCTCCGCCGACCACAGGCCGGTCCATGAACCGGAACGCCCTTCTCGCGGGCGTGGGTTTCCTGGATTTCCTTGACCGATGTATATTAGAAGATTGAGGGAAAGCGGAAAACCGCGTCGCGTCGGGGATCACGAAACCGGAATGAAGAGGAAACCGTAATGGCAACGTACTCGCGGCAGTTGGCGGAATGGGTCCTCGGCCTCGAATACGAGGAAATCCCCCCCGAGGTCATCGAGAGCGCCAAGACGGCCTTTTTGGACATCCTGGGGATCGCCCTGGCTTCCTCCGGCATGGAATTCGGCCGGGCCGCCGTCGCCCTCGCATGCGACCTGGGGACGGGGGAGGAAGCGTCCGTCCTGGGGTCGGACCACCGCCTCCCCGCGCCCAACGCGGCCCTCGCCAACGGGACCCTGGCCCACGGCCTGGACTACGACGACACCCACGCCGAGTCGGTGATCCACGCGAGCGCCTGCGTCGTCCCCGCCGCCCTGGCCGCCGCTGAGGCGGAGGGAAAGGACGGACGGGCCCTGCTGGCCGCCGCCGTCGCCGGGTGGGAGGTCCTCGTCCGGCTGGGCTTGGTGTGCCCCGGCCAATTCCACGACCGCGGGTTTCACGCCACGTCCGTCTGCGGCCCCTTCGCCGCCGCCCTTGTCGCGGCAAAGCTCTGGGGGTGCTCCGCGGAGCAAACGGCGAACGCAATGGGTCTTTGCGGGAGCATGGCGGCGGGCTCCCTGGAGTTCCTGACCGACGGCGCCTGGACCAAGCGGGTCCACCCCGGCTGGGCGGGTCACAGCGGCCTCGTGGCCGCCCGGATGGCCCTGCGCGGGTTCACCGGACCCAAAGAGGTCTTCGAAGGGCGGTTCGGGTTCTACAACCTCTACATCGGGAAAGACGGCGAAGACAGGGACCTCTCCCGCCTGACCTCCGGGCTGGGGACGGAATGGAAGACCCCGGAGCTCGGCCACAAGCCGTTTCCCTGCTGCCACTTCACCCACGCCTTCATCGACGCCGCGCTGTTCCTTCGGGAAGAGCATCGGATCGATCCCGCCGGGATCGATTCGGTCGAGTGCCGGATCCACCCCCGGGAGATGCCCGTCGTGTGCGACCCGGTCGAGACCAAGCGTCGGCCCCAGACGCCGTACGACGCCCAGTTCAGCGTTCCCTACACCGTGGCCGCCGGCCTGATCCGGGGCCGGGTGGACCTGGACGCGTTCCAGCTCGAGACCATCCGGGACGCCGGCCTGTTGGACCTCGCGGCGCGCACGACGTGCGTCGGGGACGAGGGACAGAACTTTCCCCGGTTCTTCCCCGGAACGGTCACCGTGCGCATGAAGGACGGCCGGGCGCTGACGCGCGACGAGCCCCGCAACCGCGGCTGCGCCGAGAACCCCGTCACCCCCGGGGAGGTCGAGCGCAAGTTCCGCGATAACGCATCCCGGGTTCTCTCCGGGGAGCGGGTGGATGAAGTCCTCGCAACGGTCCGCCGGTTGGAGTCGGTCGCCGGCCTGTCCGAGTTAACGTCCGTCTGCCGTCCCGCCTGAGCCGCGCTCCGTGTCCCGCGCCCTGGAAGGCTTGAAGGTTGTTTCGCTGGGCACATCGGTCGCCGCGCCCTTGTGCGCCCGGTTCCTGGCGGACCTGGGGGCCGAGGTGATCAAGGTGGAGAGGCCCGGGACGGGCGACTTCGCGCGCGGGTGGGACGAGGTGCTCCCCGGCGTCAGCTCCGCGCACCTGTGGTGCAATTCCAACAAGCGCTCTGTCACCCTGAACCTGAAAATCGGCGGGGCGCGCGAGGCCCTCGGCCGGCTCGTGGGGGGCGCCGACGTGTTTTTGGAGAACTTCTCCCCCGGGACGGCGGCTAGGCTGGGGATCGATTACGCCTGGGCGAAGGGGATCAATCCCCGGATCATTTATTGCCACATCTCGGGCTATGGACAGGACGGCCCCTACCGCGACATGAAGGCCCTGGACATGCTGATCCAGGGCGAGGCCGGGGCGATCCACCTGAACGGCCCGCCCGAGACCCCGGCCAAGATCGCGCTCTCGATCGCCGACGCCTCGGCGGGGCTGTTCGCGGCGATCGCCGTCCAGGCCGCCATCGCGGAGCGGCTGCGGACGGGCGAGGGCCAGGAGATCGACGTCTCGATGTTCGATTGCCTGGTCTCGCTCCTGGGTTATCTGCCCTACCAGTACCTGTACGGGGGGAAGGAGCCGCAACGGGTCGGCCTCCGGCACCACCTGATCGCCCCCTACGGGCCGTGGCCCGCGAAGGACGGCGTTTGGGTCAACATCTCGGTGGCGACGCCCGCGCTGTGGGAGACGTTCTGCGCCCTCATCGAGCGGCCCGACCTGGAGGAAGACCCGCGTTTCCAGACGAACACGGATCGGATGAAGAACCTGGAGGCCCTGGACCGGGAGCTGGCCGGGATCTTCGAGAAGGAGGACGCCGCCGTCTGGCTCGAGCGGCTGAGGGCCGGGGGCGTTCCTTGCGGGGCGGTCAACCGAATTCCGGAGGTCATTGATCACCCCCAGACGAAGCACCGCCGGCTCCTCCGCGAAGTCGACTCGGCCGAGGGCGGCGGCGAGGGCGGCCTCCTGAAGCTCTTCGGCTTTCCCGTGAAGTTTTCGCGCTCGGATGTCCGCCTGACCCCCCCGCCCCGGCTGGGGGAGCACACGGAGACCGTCCTGACGGAAATCGGGTACAGCCCCGAGGAGATCGAGGGGCTCCGCCGGGAAGGCGCAATCTGAGGGACCCACCCCCCCGTCGTCTTCGGATCCTCGGCGGATAGGCGGCAGGCATCGGGAGCAAACGCATATGGATTTCGAGCTGAACGAGGTGCAGCGGCAGGTCCAGCGGACCATCCGCGATTTTGTGAACAAGGAGGTCATCCCCATCGCCAGCGAGCTGGAGCACAGGGACGAGTACCCCCACGCCCTGGCGGACCGACTGAAGGAGATGGGCCTGTTCGGATTCCTGGTCTCGGAAGAGTACGGGGGCTCCGGGATGGACTACGTCAGCTACGCCATCCTGATGGAAGAGCTGGCCCGCGGCTGGATGAGCGTGGGCGGCATTATCGGCAGCCACGGGATGACGTGCTGGATCATCGAGAATTACGGGACGGAGGAGCAGAAGCGGAAGTTCCTCCCCGACCTGGCGGCGGGGGTCCGCCGCTCGGGGATGGCCCTGACCGAGCCCGAGTCCGGCTCCGACGCCGCGTCCCTCAAGACCTCGGCCCGCCGGGAGGGGGACGCGTTCATCGTCAACGGGACGAAAATGTTCATCACCAACTCGGAGATGGGCACGACGTTCAGCGTCTTCGTTCGGACCCACCCCGACGCCTCGCTCCGGCACAAGGGGATCTCCTGTCTCATCATCGAGAAGGACATGCCCGGGTTCACCGTCGGCCGCCACCTCCACAAGCTCGGATACAAGGGCATCCGCTCGGGCGAGCTTGTTTTCCAGGATTGCCGGGTCCCGGCCGAGAACCTGATCGGCGAGGAGGGCCGGGGCTTCAACTACATCATGGCGGGGCTGGAGATCGGGCGCATCAACGTGGCCGCCCGGGGCGTCGGCCTGGCGCGCGCGGCGTTCGAGGACTCGATCCGGTACGCCCAGCAGCGGGTGCAGGGCGGCAAGCCCATCTGCCAACACCAGAGCATTCAGATCAAGCTGGCGGAGATGGCCACCCGCATCGAGGCCGCCCGGATGCTCACCTACCAGGCCGCGGCCATGAAGGACCGGGGCGAGCGCTGCGACCTGGAGGCCGGCATGGCCAAGCTCTTCGCCTCGGAGACCTCGGAATTCTGCGCCTCCGAAGGCATCCAGATCCACGGCGGTTACGGCTACATCAACGAGTTCAACGCGGAGCGCTACTTCCGCGACTGCAAGCTCCTGACCGTCGGCGAGGGGACGAACGAGATCCAGCGCCTCCTCATCGCCCGGCGGCTGTTGGAGCGATACGCCGTCTGACTCCGAATCGCGGGAGGAGAGATCAAATGGGTGGAAGGCGCCTGGAAGAATTCAACGTCGGCGACGTATACAAGCACACCCCCGGCCGGACGATCACCGAGGCCGACAACACCTGGTTCACCCTCCTGACGATGAACACCCACCCGGTCCACATGGACGCCCACTACGCCGCGAAGACGGAGATCGGAAAGATCCTGGTCAACGGGACGCTGGTCTTCTCCGTCGCCGTGGGGATGAGCGTCTCGGACGTGAGCGAGAAGTGCATCGCGAACCTGGACTACGAGAACATCGTCCACCACGGCCCGGTCTTCAACGGCGACACGATTTACTCGGAATCCGAGATCCTGGACGTGAGAGAGTCCAAGAGCAAGCCGGACCGGGGGATCGTGTACGTCGAGACCCGGGCGTACAACCAGAAGGGCGAGAAGGTCCTCTCCCTTCGCCGCCACGTCCTGATCCCCAAACGCGACAGCAAAGCCGTCCCCGACGAGTGGGGTGGACCGTAGAGTCAAATCTCCACGAAAAGTGATGACCAAAAACACGAATTGGGGTCAGGTCTTGAATTATCAGATCACGCTCCCCGTGGGATTGATCATTTTACCGATTGTCTCTTGAGGGGTCTAACCTTCGCGAACATGACTCAATCCTCAACCTTATAAATCAAGACCTGACCCCGTTGACGTGACCCCGTTGACGGGTGCGCTTCCGGAACAGGCGTTTCTCCACCCGTCGCAGCGTCGGATGTCTCCCGCCCACGTCTTCATCGGCCCCGGCCGGCAACCGGACGGGGTTTCAAATCGTCCGACCGCTCCCTTAAAAGACGCTGACGACGATCCCCCCCGCGACGGTGAGGACGGCCCCGAAAACGACCTGACGGGTTATCCTCTCCATCTCCCGCAGGAAGACGGCCGAAATGATGACGACGAACAGCGGGGAGGTCTGGATCAGGGTGAAGACGACAGAGACATCCCCCAGGTCGATGGACAGGACTCGACAATAGATCGCCCCCGCGGTGGCCAGCCCGGCCAGAGTGACCCACATCCAGGCCCGACGCGCGCCGATCCGGTTTCGGGAATAGCAGCGCGATCAGGGGCAAAATAAAAAGGGCCACCGTGGCCCCGGTCCAGGCGGCCAGCAGGGGAGAGTCGAGCCGGGCGAAGCCGAACTTGTAGAGAACGGCCGCGAGGCCGGTGCACACCCCCGCAAGCAACGGAAAAAGGAGGTCGAAATTTCTTCCCCGGCTTCTCTTCGCGGGGGTGCGGGGGTGTTCGGCGGAGCGCGGGTCGGCGTCCGGCGGATTCGCGTCCGGCGGCGTTCCGGTTTCGCTCTCGGACACAATCGTCAACACGCCGACAATCACCGCAACGATGCCGAAGAATTGAAGGACGCCGGGCCGCTCGCCCAGGAAGACAACCGCGCAGATGACCGCGTACACCGGCGCGGCCGACTTGATCGTGGCGGCGCGGGCCGCGCCGATCCGCTGAACGCCGATGTAGAAAAAGGCCATGAAAAGACCGGGGGTCAGAAATCCCGCGACGAGGAATCAGGCCAGTCCCGGCGCGTTGATGGAACTCAGCGCGCCAGTCGTGAAAACCAGGATGGAGTAGAGGACCCACCGGATGATCGCGATCAGAAGGGAACCTGCCATCGGCGTCGCGGTCCGCAAGGCGGTTCGCATCGTCGTGTCGGCCACCGCATAAAGCAGGGCGCCCAAGAGCGCAACCCATACAGCTAACGGGGGCATTGGTGATTTCCCAAAAGGATCGCCTTCGGATTGAGCGTCTTTGATATTACTTGAACTTCGGCAGCACCTTCTCGCCGAAGAGGCGAATCGAGCGAAGCGCGTCTTCCCGGGCCATCCCCAGATAAACCAGACGGCAGGAGAGAAGCGTCGGATTCAACGCCTCCTGATATCGCTTGATTTCCTGAACCACCTCATCGGGAGAGCCCAGAATCAAGCGATTCTCATGCAGGCGGTCCATATCGATCTCCCCCGACTTCGTGAGGGGCGCCATCAGCTCGGGACGCTGAAGGTGTTTTTGGACGATGAACGTTTGGTGGTTCGCTTCCAACATCGATTTCAGACCGATCTCTTTGACGCGGCGGGAATCTTCGTCTACGTAGACCTCCCGCAAAATAAAGATTTCCGGCTCGGCGGGCGTCTTCCCATTCTCTTTCCAGGATTCAACCAACACGTTCCGACACGCCTTGAGCCGGTCGATGTGGCCTGAAGGCCCGGACATCCAGCCGTCCCCGAGGGCCGCCGCGCGGGCAACCGCCTTTTCGGCCCAACCCCCCAGGATGATGGGCGGTCTCGGCCGCTGAACCGGTTTCGGAAAAATCGTCACGCCCTCGACCCAGTTCCACCGCCCCTCGAAATGCACCGCGTCCTCCGTCCAGAGCCGATCGATGAGCCGGACCCCTTCCGTGAGCCGCGAGGCGCGCTGCTTGAGGGGGACCCCGAAGGTGTCGAATTCCTCCTGTACGTACCCCAGCCCAAGACCCAGGATCAGCCGCCCGCCCGACATCATGTCCAGGAAGGCCGCGTCCTCCGCCACATGGACCGGATGATACAGGGGGAGGAGGAGAACGCCCGTTCCGAGCTGGATGGTCTTCGTGCGCTGCGCAAGGCCGGCGAGGGCCATGAGGGGAGAACCCCACGCCGTCGCGTCGGCCCAGAAATGGTGCTCGGCGAGGAGCACCACGTCGAACCCCAGGCTTTCGGCAAGCCGGGCGTCTTCCACAAAATGGTCGAAGCGGTCGTTCCACTGATACGGCGCGATGGCGAATTTCATGAAATCCCCTTTTCTTGCGCCCACACCATGTCCGGGCAACGGTTAAGAACCCGAAGGGACGCAGACTCGGGTGAAAAACCCGGCGTCCACGGCTGCGCCATTGCCGAACCCCTAGCAGGTTGCGGAAAAACTCTGTCAGGGGACCTTTGCGCGGTGTGCAAAACCCCCTCCAACTGTCATTCCGAACGAAGTGAGGAATCTGCCCAAGGTCGAAACTCATTGTTTTTACATAACTTTCAGGAAAAGATTCAA
>PVBE011791122.1_pt1 | contig 18525 bp, 20 predicted proteins | sample 1631181 | NCBI WGS metagenome assembly PVBE01 (sample SAMN08397723, study PRJNA350692) | Marine metagenome, whole genome shotgun sequencing project. | isolation source: water | place: Pacific Ocean | collected 2012-04
CAGCATCTACTTTATCTTCTTTCTGATTTTCTGTCGCAATCCACCGTTCAATCTCGAGGAAATACTGAAATGGCTTGTCAAAATTTGGTCTTACAAGGTTTACATTCTGGCTTTTGAATGAAATTTCTGCTTCAAAATTCCCTCTTCGCAAACGCACGTTTTTATAGCCACTTTCGTCTTCAGCGCGTCCAATCGAAACAGATTCTGACCCTCAGCGGGCGAAAGGCGACGAAGCGAAACATTCAACGGCTCCTGGTAGACCGTCTCCCCCAAAAGGTAGGCCAGAATGACCGGGTGATCATTTATTTTTCAGGCCACGGAAAGGATGAGTCCGTGGGTGGCCGCGAGGTGGGCTATCTTATTCCTGTAAAAAATTATTTATTGCGGGGTGCAATAGCGATCATGTCCAGTTCCAGCCGCGCGCCGGGTGAGCTCAAGCCCTGAACGCACAGGCCCGTACTCGCCGGCCGCCAGTCACCGAAGTATTCCGACATCACCGCGTTCACATCGTTTCGCTCCCTGTTGTCCGTGAAATATTTGGTCACCTTGACGACATTACGCCAGTTAAGGCCCTTCGCATCGAGAACCAGCTTGATGTTCTCCATGACGCGCCGGGTCTGCTCCTTGATGTCATCCGGCTGAATGTGCTCTTCGGGAACATGGGGATGCTTGTGATACAAGGGAGAAGTTGTGGAGCCGGAGAGAAATAAAATATCAGATCCGCCCTCGACATAAATTCCCGGCGCATAGGGCATCGTATGGGCTTCTTCAGGCTTTGGATGGATCGCTTCAATGCCATCAACCATCGTTTTCTCCTCATTAAAGAAATAGCCAATCTATCGGCTACATTGTGGTTACTTACCAAGAACTTCGCTTCTTAATTTGCCGCATACATCCAAGATCAGGCTCGCATACACGCGAGTACAATCGTAAAGGTCGTCGATGCTGACGTGCTCCCCCGCGTTCGGGTCCCAGCGGCTCTCGGGCGTGGTGCGAAGTCTGCCCGAGGGTCCATAGTTCAGGGCCGGCACGCCGAAGCGGTTCAGGTAAGTGGCATCCGAGATATAGGCTTCCGAGATGACCTCCGGTCCTTCTCCAAAAACAGCGCTGTGCGCCCGCACCATGGCCTGATAAACCGGGGAATCCTCATCCACCTCGGTACCCGGCACCGACATCAGGGTTTCGAGTACCGGCTCGATATCCGGATTCTCGCGCTTTACCCCGTCGAGCACCTCGAGAATTTCGTTTTTCACGTCCATCATGCTCACCGTCGGGGGAACGCGTGTGTCGATATAGAGGGTGCAGTAGACCGGTGTTCTACTACAGCGGTAGGGCCAACCCCCTTCGATGGCGGCCAAGTTGAGATTGGCCGGATAACCCCGGTAGCTGCGCCGCTCGCGGTAGTCTTGCCCCCATTCATGAAGCGTCTCGATGATTCGGGTCATCTGAAGAATCGTGTTGGGAAATTTGTGAGAATAGCTGGTGTGGGAGGGCGGCCCGGTAAGCGTCACCTTGCTCCACATGTAGCCAAGGTGCCCCGGCAGCAACGTCAGGCCGGTGGGCTCTCCGATAACGGCCAGATCGGCGATGCCTCCATGTGTAACCATGTACCCTGTCCCAACGCCGCCGCCCCGGTAATGTGCGCCCTGGTATCGATCCACCGGGCCACGCTCGATTTCACCCACCACGGCGGCGACGGTAACGTCGCCAGGAAGCTCGATTCCCGCGTCTTGGACAGCAGCGACAGCCGCCGCGTAACACGCCAAGGCTCCTTTCATGTTGTATATGCCAAGACCGTAAATCCAGCCATCCTCCTCGAACGACTTGGGCTTAAAAGCCGGATTGTCGGGCATGAAATCTTCCCGCCCGGTATAGGAGGTGTCCATATGTCCGTCGAACAATAGATGCGCGCCGCCCCCCGAACCCGGAAGAGTGCCGATACAATTCGGCCGGCCGGGCTCGACTTCCTGCATCTGGACCCTCAAGCCCATATTCCGAAAATGCTTTTCGATGAAAAGGGCGCACTCCTCCTCCTCGCCCGTGGCGCTCGGGATATCCACAAGATCCCTTGCAAAGCGCACCAATCCTTCCCGGTCAATGGCGTTCCATACTTTTTCGCGCTGCTCCGTGCCGATCTCGGCCATACTCACTCGTTCTCCCTATTCATCGACGACCGCGACAACTTTTATCTCAACCAGGCGCCGCAGATCCGTAGCCATTTGAACCGCTTGGACACACGTCGAAGCCGGGCGATGATCACTGAGATACTCCAAAATACGTCCTGGGGATTCCGGCGACTTCTCGGAACAAACGGCAACGGCGCAGACTCAGAGTTCCCGGATCATCCCCCAACGCTGGACCGTATAAACTTCCAGGGAACGGAGCACGACCCTTTCGAGCAGGAACCCGAAAACGCCAATCAACAGGACACCCGCGTACATGACATCAATCTGAAGAAAATCCTGCGCCAGAAAGATTCGGTAGCCGAGGCCCGTGCCCAGCGAGACGAGCAACTCGCCACCGACCAATATCCGCCAAGCCCGGGAAAACCCGAGCCTGTAGCCGGTGATAATGGATGGCAGGGCCGCGGGGAACAGAACGCGGCGAAAAAACGCCCACCCCTTTGCTCCCAACACGCGTCCCGCGTAAAGCATATTGGGCGGAACCGATTTCACGCCCGTCCAGGTGTTCACCAGAACGGTCAGACCGGCTTCGAATCCCAGGGTAACGATCAGCGTTGTCTCGGAAAGACCGAGAAAAAGGATGACGATGGGAAAAGTGGCGATACCGGGTATCGAGAGGAAGAAATTCAACGGCGGAATCATAATCTTCTCAACGGTTCGGTTCGTTCCCATGATGAGGCCGAAAACGGTGCCGAGCAGACAGGCGATCGTTCCGCCGAAAAGGACACGCGACAGGGAAGCGAGGATGTCCGGAATAAGAATCCCCTCGGTGAAAAGGTGTCCTATCGTTCCGATCACCGTGATGACTGTTGGAAAAAGCGCCTTGTGGATTATTCCCGAGCGCGCGAGGAGGTCCCAGAAAACAAACAGGGCCAAAAGAGGCCAAGTATTTTCCCAAGCCGTCGAGAGGTAGTAAATCCACTTACCCCTGCCCGGATCGATTATTTCCACCGCATTAGAATCCAGTGGTGCTTCGCCTTGAGCCATTTCACCCCCCAAGCTTAAAAATAGAAATTTTTCATTAATCAATAAATAATTCACGCCTTCCCGTTCAATCCATCATCTCATCTTCGGCGAATCCGGGATGCTTCGAAGCGGACATTGGCTCGTTCGGCAGCATTCTAAAATCGTCTTCAATCTGTTGCTCGATAAGATTTTCAAGCCGCCGCTCGTACTCCATCAGCGAGTCGGAAAGGGAAACACGATCTTCATAAGAAAGATCTATCGGAATGGTTTCCACTACCCGCCCCGGACGGCTGCTCAGCACCACCACCTTTTGAGAGAGAAAAACGGCCTCGCGAACGCTATGCGTGATAAACACGATAGTCTTTTTCGTTTCCCGCCAAATGTCGAGGAGTTGAACCTGGAGGCTCTTGCGCGTCTGGGCGTCCAGAGAGCCGAAAGGCTCGTCCATCAACAATATCTCGGGCTCCGTCGCCATGGCGCGGGCGATTCCCACCCGCTGTTTCATCCCGCCCGAAAGACGGTGCGGAAACACATCGGCAAACTCTTGGAGATTCACAAGACGGAGATAATGCTCGGCTATCCGATCTTGTTCCGCCTCGGGCATCCCCTTCATCGACAACCCGAATTTGACGTTGCCTCGGACCGTCATCCAGGCAAATAGCGCAAAATCCTGAAACACGACACCCCTGTCCAAACCGGGCTCGCTAATCGGCTTTCCATCGAGATGTAGCGTTCCGGAATCGAAGGGATGGATGCCCGCAACCACCATCAGGAAAGTGGATTTCCCGCAGCCGCTGGGTCCGATGACCGTGACGAGTTCGCCTTCGCTCACCTCTAAATTCAGGTCGCGTAGCGCATGCACCCGGGATCGCCTTCCGAAGCCCTCGTTAATCACATAGGACTTATGGAGGTCTTTCACCACGAGTTTGGACATCTTCGCTCTCATTTCAGCCGAACAACATCGGCCATAGCGCAATAAAACCTATCTGCAAAAAGATCGAATCAGCGGGAGGGGTTCCCCTCCCGCTGATTTTACCGAAATCGCACTATCCCTATCCGGACGGCAGCCCGGTTATTTACCAAGAGCCTTGTTGGTAAATTCCATACGAAGCGCCTTTTTGAAATCAGGAATAAACTTGATCTTCTTGATGTCGTACATGATTTGCGCGAAGTTATTGGTGTCGGTCATCACATCGTCATCGACCGTCAATTTATCGTAACCACGTGTATAGCCACCGGCCTTGGCCTTGTCCCTCGGAATGGTCAGTCCCCATCCCTTGTAGGCTTTCGCCATGATATCGACGGTCTCTTTATGGTTGCTGTTGATGAATTTGATCGCCTTGAGCCAGGCGTTCACGAATTTTTGCGTGGTGGCCTTGTTCTTGTCCACCCAGTCGCAGTTGGCATACAGGAACACCGGGTAAACGATCTTTCCGATTTTCGCCCACTCGTCGTTCGTAATCAGAACGCGGGCCAGCCCCTTCGAGACCAAGATTGAGGCATAAGGCTCCCAGGCCACGGCTACGTCGATCGAACCGGATTCAAACGTTGCGGGGATGAGCCTCGTCTTCAGGTTTTTAACGACGAAATCCTTTTCTTTGAGACCGGCGTACTTGAGCAAAATGCGCCAGGCCGTGTAGGTGCCCGAACCGACCTGAACGGCGAGGCGCTTGCCCTTGAGGTCCGCCATCGTCTTGGAAGACTTGTCCCGGATCGGAACGAGAATTTTAGAAGTGAGGCCGTACTGCACCATTCCGATAACGCAGAGGGGAATACGCTTGGCGAGCACCTGCATGACGCGGACATGAAGCCCAACGCCCATGTCGGCGGAGCCGCCGATAACCGCCTGAAGCGAAGCATTCCCGGAACTCTCCGCGAAAACCTTCACGCTGATGCCCTGCTCTTTGAAAAAGCCTCTCTGTGAAGCCACCTCGTTCACGACCGCCTGCGTGCTCCGGTTCGTGGACAGCCGGACATCCGCAGCGTAGGCGCTGAGAGAAACGGAAAAAACCATCATCATCACAACTGCGCAGACTAATTTTCTCATTTCAATCCTCCCTCCCTGTCGAAACTTTGCAAGGAAAATCCACCTCGGTACGATCAGAACTACCCAATCGTACAACCATGAACAGCGATTGAAATCCGCCACTTCGAGCCTCGTGGTGTAGCTATTTGTCTGATTACAGTTAATCTAGCAGAGCGCTTTTTATTCAACAACATGGTCTCTCTCCCGCGAAAATCGCGACCACGTTACAGCCCAGAAATCAACGTCCTACTCATCCCCCAGGACGGCAATCGCCTGGATTTCGACCATCATTTCGGGACGCGCGAAGCCCTTGACGGTTATCAGCGCACTGGCGGGCGCGTCCTCCGGAAAGAACTCTTTCCGGATCGCCGTGAACCGATCCCCGTGGCGCACATCGAGAATGAACACTGTCATCGTCACGATGTCCGCGAGCTCGCCGCCGCAACGCTCCAAGACGCCTCCAATCGCCCTGAAAGAAGCGCGGACCTGAGCGTCGAAATCACCATGAAGTTCATTCCCATCTTCATCCACCGTTCGGCCAACACCCGCGAGCCAGGCCTGGCGGCCTCCGGTTGTGATAACGGCCGGCGAAAAAGACCGCTCAATTTGCCTGGCATTTCCTTCGAGATATGTTCTCGGCATTTCAAACTCCTGGAACGAAAAAAACGCTGTTCGTCATTCGGGAATATAAGCGGTCATCGACGTCAGAATCCGGCATCCCGGAACCGGCATCGGCCCTTTCATCTCGGCGCTCATATTTACGGGCGGGCCTTCCGGGAACGATTCTTCCCAGACTTCGAAGGCGCCGTACAAATCCGCCATGTCGAGAAATACCGTCTGACTCCTCACCACGTCGGCAAGACTCCCCCCGGCCGCCCGGCAGATGGCATCTACGTTTTTTAAGAGATAACGGGTCTGAGATTTAACGGGAGAGCCATACCACGGAAGGGCCGGGTTGACCTGGACCTCTTTTGCAAGACCGCCCTCGTCGGTGGCTATCTGGGTCGAAAGCCAGAGATAAGGCCCGGTTTTGACGCCGTGCGGCTCATGGAAGAGGGGCTTGGGCACAGCGTCCGAGTTGATGGTTTCCCGCTTGAGACCGCCGTCGGGCCGAAGGGAGATGGAGCTTATTTCTATCCGGGACCCGAGTATCGCCAATTCATCGCAGGGGATGATGACTCTGGCCGGAGGATTTTCGGGAAAATACGACTCCCACACATAATCGAAAGCGGGCAAATCCTCCATATGGGAAAGATATACCGATACCTGGACGATATCCTTGAGCGACATCCCAAGCTCGCTGAGAATCTTCTCCTTAGTGTTGGCGATATATTCGGTCTGCCGCTTGATCGCGGACTGATGCCAGAAGATTGGATCCACCCTGGCGTCGGGATGAATGCCCGTTTCATAGTCGGTGGCGATCATCCCCGGCATTAAAACGAAAGGGCCTGCCGATTGCGCCGCGGGATAGCCTGTCAGAGCCCCGGGCACGATATCCAGGTCATGGGTTTCCTTTGTCCAAGATGAGCGAGGGTTCAGCGAAAAACCATCACAGGCGATCAGCGCGCCGGGAACCTCCAGGGCCTTCGCGCACACCCGCGTGCTGGTCGGGTGCCCTTTCGTCATCACACTCTGCCGCGCCGAAGAGTACCAGGGCGCCTGATCGCGGCCGATGATAAATTGCTCGATACGCACCAAATCCTCGAATCCCGATCCGGCGCTCTCGATCACCTTTTCCATCCGCTGGAGCATGTAGCGGGTCTGCCTGACCATCTCGGGTGGGCCGCACAGCGCGACCTCGTCGGGAACCACCGTTTCCGGCGCAAGGCCAGCAGCGTAATCCGTCGGCATCTGGCCGGAGAAGAAAATGAAATGCTCGGTTTCTATGGCCTCGGCCTGGGCTTTCAAGGGAGCGGGACAATTTTCGGGAACGATAGCGCGTTTCATGAGATTCACCTCAAGGAAAGGCAGTTCTTTTCCGGGAAAAAGGAAAAAGTTGACTCTTTCTGGAGAATGAAATCCAATATACCATAACCTGCCATCGACAAAGAAAAGCGCCAGAGAGTAAAATGGAGAGAATCTTTCGCATATTAAACAGAAGCCAAGCGATCCTTTTCCCGCCAGGAGAGAGACGATGCCCCTATTCCGCGTGCACGGGATACCGGCGGAAGGCGCCAGCAAGGAAGCCCTGCATGCCCTCCGTAACGAGCACCTCCGCTATCATCACGAACTCGCCGCCGAGGGAAAAATGTTCGCAGCGGGGCAACTCGGCGCCGATCAGGGGATGTTCATCCTCATCTGCGGGGATGAATCCGAAGCGCGTGCCATAGTAGACAAGGACCCCTACCAGAGAGAAAAACTTCGCGACTACGAAATCTTGCCGTGGCGTCTGAATATCAGCTGCGTGGTCGACCTCGAGACACGGGCCACCTTGAATGGAGACGACCCCTCGAACCCGCGCTACCAGTCACCCGAAGATTGAACAAAAACAGGCCTTCTAAACTCGCAAACTTTTTCAACATGGAGTCCAGACATGATTGAGCGCCACAGCGTCATTCCCGAGAACATGTACAACCGAGCCGTCCGAGGGCAGCACATGTACTCGCCCTTGGTCGTCGTCAAAACTGGCGACCACGCGCACATTTACGTCGCGGGTCAAACCTCCGTTATGCCAAACGGCGACATCGGGGGCGTGGGTGATATGCGCGAGCAAATTCAAATTGTTTGCGAGAAAATCCAGCAGGCCTTGGCGACAGTCGGCGCGACGCTGGACGATGTCGTTCGGACTATTACTTACACGCTGGACATTGAAAAATATTATAGTGTGGTCGATGAGCGGTACAAATACTTCAACAACCTACTTCCGACGAACACTCTGCTCGGCGTGAGCCGGCTCGCACATCCGGACATGACGGTTGAGATCGAGGCCGAGGCCATTATCGACACTGAGAGGGCAAATATTCCTTGATAGGTGCTGAGGCGATTCGGAGCCTAGCCTAGCCGGGCAACCCGGCGACGCACTCGACCTCCACCAGCCAATCGGGATCGATGAGGCGGGTTACCTCGACATGCGTGCTGGCCGGGCGGTGCTCACCGAACATCTCGAGGCGCACCTCGTTCATCGCCTTTCTGTTGTTTAGGTCCACGTTAAAAACCGTTACTTTAACCACATTCCCGAGATCCGCTCCGGCCTCGTTGAGAATAGTTTGGATGTTCGTCAATACCTGGCGCATCTGCACGGCCGGATCTCCTTTGCCCACCAGGTTGCCTTTACCGTCGACCGAAACGCACCCGCTCACAAAAATGAGCGAGCCACCGGTCATCTGAATTGCTTGGGTATAAACACCTAGATTTTTAATATTTGGAGAATTAATTTTCTTCACCGACATTCTGGTTTCTTCTATTCGGCTGTCACAAAATTACGATTGCCACTTGAGAGTTTCGCCTACATGTCCATGGCTAATAAAAAAGTACGCCTAAATAAGCCTGTGCTCCGCAAAAACCCCATCCCTTTTCAGGCCGCGATTGGAAGAAGCCGATAATCGTGATTAAGCCCATTCAGCGCCGGTCTGGAAACCACCTTTTTATCCTCGTCCAAAAGGTGCCTTTTCTCTTGCATGGGTCTGGGCGCACAAATTGTCGGCTCAGGAACCCCGGGACCTAAAGATGAATGCGGTCTTGTTTGGTTGTAATAGAAAACCCATCCTTTGAGAATCCGCCGAAGATGGCTCTCGGTCAGTGGAATCATGTGATCCAGGCATTCCCACCTGATCGTTTCAATGGCTCTTTCGTAGAAAGAATTCGCCCGAGGGCTCCGGCATGGGGTTTTGAGCACGCACGGGTCACAACAAGCGACCTGCTCAAGTTGTTAAATTTGAGTGGGGTCCATCTTTTGCGGAGCATGCGATTCGCTTCCGGGAAAGATTCCGGCGGGAAAAAGAAAATTCGGAATAAAATCCCGGGACCGCCGCCGCCTTCCTACGATTCAAGGCCGAGCAAATACGCCGCCAGACTGCCCTCGATCGATGCGCGCTCGTCTCCGGTGAGGCCGGGGATCGACGCCACCGTTTTCACGGGGTCGGGGTCGGCGACATGGAACAGGTAGTCGGTGCCCATGACGATTCGACCTGCTCCGACGATATCGGCGACATAGCGCAGCGCCTCGGGGCGGTGGGCGATGGTGTCGAAATACATTCTCTTCAGATATTCGCTCGGCGGCCGATCGATGACGCCCTGGCAGGCCGGGATCGCGCTGAAACCGTGGTCGAGGCGGCCCTGAGTCCAGAGCGCCATGCCGCCCGAGTGCGAGAGGCAAAGCTTGAGGTCCGGGTAGCGCTCCAGCGTACCCGAGAAAATCATCCGCGCGGCGGCGAGCGTTGTTTCGACCAGAAAGCCGATGAGGTTGAAGAGGTAGTAGTCGTTCATGCGCTCGCGCCCGCCGGCGCTCGCGCCGATTTCGACCGAGCGCATCCCCAGCCTGCCAACGGCCCGATCGAGCTCGGCCGCTGCTGCCTCGGGCGCCTGAAGCGGCACAGTCGCCATCGCGATGAACTTGCCGGGGTTTTTTTTCCAGCGCATGGGCTTCATCGTTCAGAAAGCGCGCGACTTCCTCCCCGAGCGGAAGAGGTAGATCGTACTGAAAAAGGAAGGGCGGCGGGGAGACGACGTGCATGTCCACCCCCTGCGTTTTCATGTCCACCAACTTAATCTCTACGTCGTGAAAACCACCAAGAAGCGGAATGAGGCGATTGTCTCCGAAGAGAGCGGGCTCGCCCGAGGGGTATTTAGCGAGATGGCGCCCGTAGGGGTTCCCCTCCTCGCGGACAAGTTCCATGTAGGCCGGCGGAATGTAGTGGGAGTGAACATCTATTCTCATGGTGCGTCTTTGAGACTTAACCCGTCCATTCGAGGATGTCGAAACCGGCGCAGCGGTCCACCAGATAGTAGAGCCCGTCCGGCGCCTGGAACACATCATTGCTCTGGGTAATCTCGTAGCCCTTGCCTGGCTCGGGGATGTAGTAGCCCAGCTCCTCGACGCTCCAGGGGTCCGAGATGTCGATCATCCTGAGCCCCCCGCCAAACCAGGTGACGGCGAACATCGTCTGTATTCCGTAGATCTGCTCCTGGGGCTGATGGCAGCCGTACCAGAAGGCGGGATCGTAGGGCTGATCATCTTTCCGGGCCCGGTAGGTGGAGATGGGCACCGGATTGGTCTCCTCGGTGGCGTCAACGACCCACAAAAAAGCGTTGGGCACCGGTGCCAGGCGGTCGGAGACCTCTTCGTCGTTCACGATAAGGATCTTGCGCCCCTTGATTTCGTAGGGAAGCGGCATCGCCGTGTGCGTGGGGCAGGTAAACGGGGGGCTCCAGTCCACATGCACGATGGGCTTTGGCTTCGAGAGGTCCGAGATATCATGGATATACCAACCGTGATGCCACCAGCCGCTGTAAAGCCTGTCGCCCAGCCGGAGGGGATGGTGGCACCGCACCCGCCTTCCCTCGGGAATCGGCTCCTCGCCGCCGCCGACCCACTGGCCGGGCACCCACCACAGTGCCGCGTACTCGGGCTTCTCGGGGTCCTTAAGATCGAGAATGCCCAGGATGTTGCCGACATAGCCTTCGGGCGCGGGCGAGCCGTAGCAGTAGCGCCCGTCATAGGTGAACCGGTGATAGCCCCACTCGCCCGCCTCGACGAAGGCGATCTCGCGCGGGTTGGTCTTGTCCGAGATGTCGTAAATCTTGAGTCCGCCCCGCGACTTCTCGGGTCCCTCGTAGAAACGAAACTTTTCGTAGTTGACCAGCATCAGATCGCCCATCACCCGCACCTTGTGCGAGTGAATGTTGGGCGGCACCTCGAGCTGGTAGACGACCCTGGGGTTCTTGCGGTCCGAGATGTCGAGAATCGTGGTTCCCTCGGGCGGGCGCATGTGCGCCACATAAGCGTAGTCGCCCTCGACAACCACCTGACCTGCCCCGGAAAGCTCGAGGCGCGCCAGTTTTTTGAAACCCTTGTTCAACCCGAAAGGGCCGTACTTAGCCATTTCTCTTCCCCCCAAAAAACGCGGGCCTACCGGGAGCCCATCTGCCGGTAAGCGTTCCGGACGTTCCAGGGCATCCATTCTCGGTAGCGGGGAAGGGTCTCGTAGCCCGGAAGACTCACCCCATCGACCGCCTCGTCCTCGGACATTCCCGCCTCGATCGCCCCGTTCACTCCGTCTCGGAGGGCGGCCAGCATCTCCCGAAACGCCCGAAGCTCCTTCAAGGTGACGGGCTTCCCGTGGCCCGGAACGACCTGGCCGACGTCGAGCCCCGAAACTCGGTCCAGGGCGGAAATCCAACCGTTGATGTCGCCGTCCCCCAGCCAGGGAAAGCGGCCGACAAAGAGCATGTCGCCCACGAACACGATTCCATCCTCGGGCAGGTGGACGATGATGTCCCCGTCGCAGTGGGCCGGTCCCAGATACTCGAGCACGACCGAGCGGCGCTCCATGTGAAATACGAACCGGTCCGCGAACGTATGGGTGGGCGGCGCGGCCACCAGTGTGTCGTACTCGGACGTGCCGATGCGGCCCCGGAACCACTCCCAAGCCGGATCGCCGGGCGGAATGAGCCCCTCGATATTCGGGCCAAAAAGGAAAGTCACCCTCTTCTCGAAATCCGAGAACGAATCGCCCAGTCTGACATTGAGCCCCAGAACCCGCCGGTACTTCTCAAGCGTGATTCGGTGCGCGAGGACGGGCGTATCCCCGGCGAACACTGAATTTCCCGCCGTATGGTCCAGGTGATAATGCGTGAGGATGAGCCACAGAAACGGTTTTGCGGAAATTCCCTCGAGCGCGGCGCGGAATGCCCTCGCCAGGGGAATGTGCTGCTGCGCGTCAATGACGAGAAAACCCTCGGGCGTCTCGATGGCGCCCGCGTTCGAATCCCCGCCCTCGCCGACAAAGGCATGCACCCCGCCGCCCAACTCCACAAGTCGAGCTCCCTGCTCAGACATTCGGACCATCCTTATTCACGATATATGAGATGGTGAAATCATCTCACGTTTTCCCGGAGGGCGGCAATCATCCTTGCTACTGATATCGTGGGAGACATTCCTGAGGGGAGGCAGTCCCGAGAGATGTCCTCCGCAAAATTCCATCCCCGCTCATGCTGCCAGGGGAATTAGACTGTCAATCCGCCTCGGCCACGTGTGAGCAAAAAAACAAGTGAAAAGAGATGGCCTCCCAATTTCAACCATAGGAACTGAGAAGCACTACACAGTGAGTTCGCTGCGAACGAATAGAAAAGAATTATAATTTTTCCCCAGAAAATTTGGCTTGATTTAAGATCCACTGCGGTCCGATCATTTCTTGGGGGTTCCCCGGGGGTCAGATTGAGGGAGAAAGTCGCTCAGAGGATCTAATTTCGCGTCTGAGGGGGCTTGTGGGGTCGGTGTAGGTGGGTGGTGGGGGAGAAGGCTTATCGGCCTCCCCTGCTCCAGCCTCAGATTGGGGGTAGCAACGAAGAACGGAGAGGCAACTACACCCATCTGTTCGGTGCGACAAAAATAAGACCACCATTTCTGGTGGGCCCATTATTCATTCACCTACCTTACATTGGCCTTACACGACAATTTTGAAGCGGAAGGAAAATCACGGCAAGTGACTGTTTTATTTGGTCGGGGCGAGAGGATTTGAACCTCCGACCTCCTGCTCCCGAAGCAGGCGCGCTACCAAGCTGCGCTACGCCCCGTCATTGACGGTGATTATTTCTCGTTCCAGCCATGGCGGCCGATTAGCTTGACGAACATGCACCCGACGATCTTCTCGGGCGCCGCGAAACGGTCGTCCTCGCCCTTGACATAGCGGAGGAGGGTCTGGCCCTTCTCGCCGCCCACGGGCATCACGAGACACCCTCCGGGCTTGAGCTGCTTGAGCCAGGGACGCGGCGGGCGGGTCGCCGAGGCGGCCGAGACGATGGCGTCGTAAGGCGCGTCATCCTCCCAGCCGAAAGTCCCGTCCACGGCCCGGAGGAGAAAATTCGTATATCCGATCTTCTCCAGGCGAGAGCGGGCGGCGTCGGCCAGAGCCGGAATTCTCTCGATTGCCCTGACCTGGTCCGTCAACTCCGCCAGAAGGGCCGTAACGTATCCTGTTCCAGCGCCGATCTCAAGCACTCTCTCCTCTCCCCGGAGACCGAGCATCTGAAGGCTGATGGCCACCATGTAGGGCTGGGAGATCGTCTGCCCGTTTCCGATGGGCAGCGCCCGGTCCGTATAAGCCTTGTCTCGAAACACCTCGGGAACGAACTCATGGCGAGGAACGCGGCGAATGGCTTCGAGGACGCGCTCGTCCTCAATCCCCCGAGGCAGGAGCTGTTTGCGGATCATAGTCTCCCGTCTTCGCTCCCAGCGGTCTTCACTGCTTTTACCCTTGAGGATCGGCGGCGGGCTCATCCGAGGTTCCATTTCTCGATATCTTTCATCGCCTCGTAATCGGTGAGGTCCAGCCGGATCGGGGTGATGGAGACGCACCCGTTCGCCACCGCGTCGAAATCGGTGCCGACCTCCTTGACCCAGCTCAGGCTGTTTCCTCCGATCCAAAAGTATTCGCGGCCGCGAGGGTCGATCTTCCCGACGACGGCGTTTCCGTAGACGCGTTTCCCCTGATGGGTGATCCTCACCCCCTGGCAGTCCTCCTCGGAGATATTGGGGACATTCACATTCAGGAGAACCCCCTCTCTCAATCCTCGGTCGAGCACTTCTCCGGCAATCCTACGTGCGAAACTCCCCGCGAAACCGAAATTCGGGGTCTCTCCGTTTTCGTGGACCAGGGATATGGCGACCGAGGGTACGCCGAGAAGAGTCGCTTCCATTGCGGCGGCAACGGTCCCGGAATAGGTAATATCGTCGCCGAGGTTGCCTCCCTTGTTGATGCCCGAGATAAGGATGTCGGGCCGCCGGTCCTTCATCAGTCCGTTCAGCGCCAAATTGACGCAATCCGTGGGCGTTCCATCGACGGCGAACCACCCCTCGCCGGCCGGATCTATCCGCAGGGGGCGGTACAGGCTGAGCGAGTGCCCGGCCGCGCTTTGTTCCCGGTCGGGAGCCACGACGGAGACTTCGCCGAGGCCGCTCACCGATTCGTAGAGAACGCGCAACCCCTCGGAGGCGATTCCGTCGTCATTGGATAGGAGGATTCGAACCATTAATTTATAAGCATCTACCGGTCTAGGGGGGCGAAAAAGAAGTAAAAGTATAGGGATTCCCCGGTTGATCGTCAACGAATCAACGATTGCACTGAAGCGCTTTCCCGGGTCAACCGGCGGACACAGAAAAATCAGGTCAAGAAAATATTAACCTTGGGAGTGATTTCGAATTATATCGTGGGGACATACGCTGAGAAGGCGGAAACATCCTGCGGCCGATAAAACAGTATCCAGAGCGCCACGCCAGGTCAGGCGATGACATCGATGGAATTCGGGCTCTGGAGCGCATTGGCGGCAGTCAGGGCGACCATCGTCCTTCGGTCGGCCAGCTGTTTGGTGGCCACCAGACGGCTCACCTCCAAGCGGGCGCTTGCCACCGCCCCGGTAATCTGGGCGGGCCTCAAGCCTCTTGCAACTGCTAAAATTAGATTTGCATTAGCCATGGTCACTCCTCCTCCTTGAGGAGATGACAACTTCATGGGGGCGGTAATTTCACAATCCCTGTGATACCGCTCTAAATCCCTTCCTCATCCTTATCGGACGCTATAGAAATTCCATTAGCCGGAAACCCAAAAAAATAAGCCCGCCAACTTCTTGCAACTCATTGAAAATCATGAAAGTATGCCGAGACACTGTTATTATTGTTTTTTATTTCATATATTTATTTCTCGTGAGCGCCTGAATTGGACCGCCGCTTCCGGGTGAAGCCACGCTTCTGCGAAAATCCTCCGCTTCGGACCATTCTTGCGGCGACCCACAAAACCGGGCAAGAATACCCCGGCGATCATCAAACCTCGTATTGTAAAGGATCATGACAAGAAGGATTATCCATGGCCGGAGAAAACCGCTTCACCACCACGGACGGCATCAGCCACGACTTCGGATTCGCCACCCTCGCCCTCCATGCGGGCCAGCGGCCCGACCCTGTAACCGGCTCCCGCGCGGTGCCCATCCACCAAACCACCTCATTTGTCTTCGAGGACACGGAGCACGCGGCCGGATTATTCGCCCTGCAAGACTACGGCTACATCTACTCCCGAATCGGAAACCCCACGGTGGCCGTTTTCGAGGAGCGGATGGCCACCCTGGAGGGAGGCGTAGGCGCCCTGGCCACCAGTTCGGGGCAGGCGGCCCAGTTTCTCGCCTTCTTCACCCTTCTCGAAGCGGGCGATGAAGTCGTTTCGGCGGCGACCCTATATGGCGGCACCTATACGCAATTCGACGTCAGTTTCAGGAAATTCGGGTGGAATGTCGTCTTTGTCGACCCTCGGGACCCGGAGGCCTTCCGGCGCGCGGCCACCGATAAAACCCGCGCCTTTTATTGCGAAACCATCGGCAACCCCCTTTCGAACGTGGCCGACCTGGAGGCGATCGCCGAAATCGCGCACGAGGTGGGTGTCCCCCTCATCGTGGACAATACCTTCGCCTCCCCCTATCTCTGCCGGCCCATGGAGTGGGGCGCCGATATCGTGGTCCACTCCTCGACTAAATTTATTGGGGGCCACGGGACGAGCATCGGCGGCGTTATCGTCGATTCGGGAAAATTCAACTGGGCAAACGGGAAATTCGGCTCCATGGTGGGTCCCTCGAAGGGCTATCACGGCCTGAATTTTTATGAAACTTTCGGAGAACTTGGATATATCACCAAGGCCCGCACCGAAGGGCTGCGGGACATGGGGCCGTGCCCCAGCCCCTTTAACGCCTTTCTTTTTCTTCAGGGTCTCGAAACCCTTCACCTTCGGATGGAGCGCCACTGCGAAAACGCGGGAAAGGTCGTGAATTTCCTCGCCGCCGACCGGCGCGTCTCGTTCGTGAATTACCCGGGCCTTCCGGAAAACTCCGGCCACGAGCTTTCGCTGAAATACCTCCCCGGCGGGGCGGGTTCGGTGTTCTCCTTCGGGGTCGAGGGAGGCTACGCGGCGGCGGTCAAATTCATCGAGGGCCTGGAAATTCACAGCCATCTGGCCAACGTGGGCGACGCAAAAAGCCTGATTATCCACCCGGCCTCGACCACCCACGCCCAACTCACCGAATCGGACATGAAGGCGGGCCACATCACCCCCGATATGATTCGAATTTCAGTCGGGATCGAGGATATCGACGATATATTGTGGGACTTGGATCGCGGCCTCGAAGCCGCCTCCCGGTAGACGGAACCACGGCTAAGGGATGTCTTTACCCATGGAAATTCCATCGTTTCAGGATCCTCGCACGATTCAGCGAATCCTCCGCGATATGCGCAGGGTCGCGGTGGTGGGCGTATCGGCGAACGAGTCGCGCCCCAGCTATTTCGTCGCCTACTATCTCAAGCGCATGGGCTTTGACGTCATTCCGGTGAACCCCCGCTACGAGGAAGTCCTCGGGCTGCCTTGCTATCCAAGCCTGGCCGCGCTCCCCGAGGCGCCCGAGGTGGTGGACGTTTTTCGCCGGCCCGAGGACGTCGGCGAAATCGTGGACGGAGCGATTACCGCCGGCGCCAAGGCACTATGGCTTCAATTCGACGTTGTCAACGAAACAGAAGCCGCCCGGGCTAGCGAGTCGGGAATGGCCGTTGTCATGGACCGGTGCATGAAAATCGAGCACGGCCGCTACAAGGGCAGTCTGCAGTGGGCGGGAATGCGCACCGGCGTGATCACGGCCCGGCGATCACCTGTCAGAGGCTGAGGAAAAGGGGTTCTACGGGCACCGGGCGCTGGCCACTTGCGGTCCGGGCCAATTATTTTTATAAATTAGATGGATGGTTGGTTGGACACTTCGAGCGAACACCTTTAGGATTGTTCACGGCCGCCACCAGGGACAAAATGGAAATGTCATCCTTGAAAAATCGAACTCTCTTCGCCCTCTCCCTCTCGGCCGTCTTTTTTCTTTCCGTTTTTTCATTGGTTTTCTCCCAGGAAGCACAAGATTCGATAGCGTTTACCCTCGAGGGAAACCCCGTGCTCGTATCGTCCCGGGGCGAAGCGCTTCAAATGAGGGGCCGGATGGCGCTTCACTCGAACGAGCGGGTGCAAACCGGCCTGGCTGACAGAGCGCTCATCCAGATTTCAGGAGACGAGGGTTGCCGGTTCATCCTCGAACCCGGCAGCGTCATCGTCTTCGGCGGGCAGGCTGCCGGCCACACTTACAGGGTGCATCTTATCAAAGGGACCTTGAAGGGGCGGACCGCATTATGCGGCTCTAATCTGATTCTCAGCACCTCCGAAGGGCGCCTCTGGGGGAATCAATCCTCTTTCCGGATTTTGGCGCTGAAGGGAAAGACCACTATTTTCCTCAAGTCCGGGAACATGCGTTTTTTCATCGGGGGAGAGGTCATCCCCATCAGGGCGATGACCCAGACCACGATTTCCCGCTCGGGAATCCACCGCATCTCCTCGATGGCGCGAATCCAGCCCCGGGCGGCACAGCGGGCGGGCTCGGGGGCGAACTCGGGAAGCAATTCTCCCCCCCAGCGAACCCGCCCGATCGCCGCGACCGTCAATCAGCCTTGACGAAAAAGGTTTCCTCCCTTAAATAACCCTTGCTTTGAATATTAGAAAAAAAAAGATTTGGCCGGGGCGTGGCGCAGTCTGGTAGCGCACTTGACTGGGGGTCAAGGGGTCGGAGGTTCAAATCCTCTCGCCCCGACCATTAAATTCAACGGGTTACGGGTTATACCGGCCCGTTGTTTTTGTTAATGTAAGCGCACTGTAAGCACGGGACTTCGGTTAAACTGCCATATCCCATAGATCCCCAAGGAGGTTTCTCGTGTTTGGAAAACGGCTCAGTGAGCTCACACCCGATAACATCGAGTTGCTCGTTAGTTGTTAATCATTCTTTGGCGCCATTCCCAAGGCGGGATGGGTTCGATCCCTGCCCATACCCCTAATTTATCAGACTTAGCTTCCTTCTCTAATTCCTCTAGATATGTTGTGGTGCCCCCAAAGTAGGCTGGGGCCCTCTGTTGCATGTAAGAAGGAACATGGCGACAGGACAAAATACCTCATTTTTTGTCGGGTTTAACCGACATGGCGTCAGTGACGACATAAACAGTTAGTGGCAGGCACATCCGGCATACCGAACGTATCAAAGCTAATGTCCAGCAGCGTCTGTTACTAATTTTTGATCTTTTTTGACTTCGTATCCCTGCTTTCTGAATTCAGCGACAATTGCTTTTTCGGTAAG
>PVBE010207187.1_pt1 | contig 18523 bp, 17 predicted proteins | sample 1631181 | NCBI WGS metagenome assembly PVBE01 (sample SAMN08397723, study PRJNA350692) | Marine metagenome, whole genome shotgun sequencing project. | isolation source: water | place: Pacific Ocean | collected 2012-04
CACCTCTTGTTCTAAATTGCCAAGTAACTCCACTAGTTGAAGTTGGAGCCGAACCCTCTCCATCTAAGAGAGTTAAGGTCATTATATTACTATTTTGAGATTGGGTTAATTGAAAATGTGAAGCATTAACATCGGAACCAGCATTTATTGGATTGGCTCCAGATGCATCAATTTGTCTGAATTGATCTATTGCATTTGAGAGGAATAAAGCATTAAAACCATTAGCAGTATTGTTACCAGCTACTACGTTTCCATCATAAGAACCAGTACCACTTGCAGAATAAGGAGAAGCCGCTTGATATTGATGACTATAAAATATTTCTTCAATTGCATCACCAGCTGCAGTATTTGTCCCAGATTGGTTGTTTATATACGTTGTATTTTGTTTTATAATTTTCATCGCCTTGGCATAGGCGTTGACTTCTTGACCTTTTGCTGTACCACCAGCATTAGCCGCTGTACCTGGCGTCAATGTAGAATAGGTTACACTATTTGCTAGGGTATCTAGTATATCTTGTGCATTTATTGCCATTTTTTCATTCCTTTAAGATGCGTCTATCTCAACCAGGCTAAGAGTTTTCAAAGCCCTTGCAAGAGCGTCTGATCCCCCACCACCCCCAGCACTAATACCTAGATTATCTGGAGTTACCTTTTTAAAAGCAGTTGCATTATCATCGTAAATTAAAAGTACATCTGTATCTGAAGCGACTTGACCAGAACCAAGAGCCGATAATCCTGTTACTGCACTTGTTTGTAAAGCAGCCGCACCAGTTGCTGCAACAACTGCAGTTCCATTAATTTGATATGTATCACCACTAACAATATTTAAACCACCTGTACCAAATGTGGCACCAGTGGTTCCAGAATACTTAATTTCTACTGTATCATCCTCAGCATCAAGTATAATGCCAGCACCCGAACCATCCGTTAAAATAGTTAGGTCACCAGTATTATTCTCAATAAAACTATGCGATCCATTATGATACATACCAAGGTCATCAGCAGCACCAACCGCTATTGAACTAGTAGCGTTTATATCTGTTCCATCAGCACCAGTATGAAAAATAGCTGACTTTAAGGTTGCTGTACCTTTTGTAAATGTTAGACTAGATACTGCATTAATATCCTGACTATCATTAAACAAGACATAAGTATCACTGCCTGGGGCATATACTTCATACTTTCCACTAGTTGCTACAAATCCTGACATATTAAATCGTTGTGTATGTACCTGTTACTGTTACCTTACTAGCCACGGACGCCAGACCCTTTATGTAGTCTGCGGCAGCAAGAATTATTCTTTCATTATTCATCACAAATGTATCCTTGGAGGCTATAGAAATATCCTTCCATATAGCATTCGTATCATCTGGCGTTCCAGACCCATTGATTAAATACAGAGTAACCGTAACCGCTGATGAATGAGTGTTACAAAGAAAAAGAGTTGTAACAGCCGAATCAGCAGATGGATCAAAAACCTCAGTTGCACCTGTACCAAGTTGTACCTGAAATAGTGCCATTATCCTCCTAGAATATTAGTCCAAAAGTTATGGCTTTTTTCTTGGATACTAATTCATCTACATTATCTGAATCTGATTGATTCTTAAAAAATACTCCAGTTCCCCCACTCCCCTTAGTCTTCTTAAAGAGAACCACTTCATCTGTTTCTGCATCTGGATTACTACCTTGATTATCCAATGCAATTCCTACTTTTGCTCGTAAAGGTTTATTACTTGCCATATCTTACTCCATTATAAAGATTAACTATCGCCTGGTACTTCTACCAGATGTGCTACACCACTATACACCAATGCATCTGTTCCAGATGGATTTGTCAATTTTAATTGAACGTGTTTATCATTAGAACCTGTTAGTGCTGTACCATCTGCATCACCCATTGCTACTGCTATTGTCTCTCCTATTTCCGTTCCAAGAGTTGCAAATTCTGTCCAATATATATCAGACCCATCTGCTGTTGGGCTTCCATCATGGTGAATCATGATCTTTTTGGTTTCATAATTTGTTGATGATTTGAGTGATATAATGATTTCACCACCCATAAAATTTGTTGCACCAGTTGGATTTGAACCATCTGCTGCTTTAAATGTAAGAACTGCTGCGGTTGCTGATGTACCAATTGTTCCAGAAAAGGCCTTGGTCATTGCTACACCGACTGAACTATTTGATGCCCCAATAAGAGTTTCGTTTTGTGTTAGGGCTACAGTTCCAGTTGAACCAATTATTACTGAATCTGAATCTGTAGAAGTACCAATTGTTGCATTATCACCAATTACAAGACCACTTGTTCCACTATAAATTGCTGCTTTACTAGCAACTGCTGTTCCAGCTAATGAACCATCTAAAAGAGCTAATTCTGTAGTTGTTATTGAACTAGCTTGAATTGCTCCCGATCCATTTGTCTCTAAGGCTCTACTTGCTGTGGTTGTTCCTAATTTTGTAAGTGCAATTGCTGCAGACGCATTAACATCAGCATCAACAATAACACCCGCAGCAATTGCAGATGTTCCTGTGACATTTCCAGAACCAGTAAAAGATGCAGAAGTCCATGTAACATCTCCTGTCATTGCAATTGTTCGTCCAGTTGCAAGTGCGGTTGCTGTATCGGCATTTCCTGTCACATCACCCGTTACATCACCCGTTACATCACCTTCAAGATTTGCAACCAATGAAGCTACTGCATATCCTGTTGCACCAGTATTAACTGTAGTATCTGGTTCGGCTTGTGAATCTTTAAATAATTTCCATTTACCATCACCGGCATCTCTGAAAAGACCACCATATAAATCTGTACCAGCTGGGTCATAAGTACCAAAAATCCCAATATCTACTGCATCTGACCCTGTATTATTTTGAGCCAAAAATAACAGAGGATCATTTATTTCAATCGTTGTTGAACTTATTGTAGTTGTTGTTCCAGAAACTACAAGGTCACCACTAACTGTTAAAACGCCCGCAGAACTAAGAGACATTTGTTCAGAAGCAGCGCCAGAAGCACCAACCATGAAACTTAATTTTGTTGCATTGTTAGTAGCAGAAAAATCTCCTTCAGAAACAGCCCGAATTGCACCAGCAATCGTTCTACTATCAGTTCCAGTTCCTTCATCTGGGGCTACAAACTCAATTGAACCGATAACATCATTTACTGCAATATCCGTATCACCAGTAGCAAGAGTAAGGGTTGGATATTTGTCATCACCTGTGGCAGCATGTTTTAAAGTAAGACCCTTATCGGCATCATGTGTAAGTGTGATTTCTGAATCATCCCCGAAAAGGACTTGTGCACCATCTGCTAAATATAAATCAGAAAATTGTGCAGTTCCAGAACCGATTGTTGCACCATCTTGTGCATCAGCAAGAATACTAGTCCCTACAGTTAATGTTGTTCCAACAACAACTGAGGAAGACATATCAACCGTACCATTTATATCAATTGCTGTTGCGGTAAGGTCAATTTCTGCACCAGCAAGAACATTTAAAGTTCCATCAGCTGAAGAATAAATAGACTCTGCAAAATCGGATTGGGTAAAAGCTAATTTTGCTTCTGAACCACCCAAGATAAGTCCATTACCATTATTATGGGTTAATGTTGTAGCATTATCAGCACCAAAATTAATAATTGCACCATCTGAACCAAAAGAAGCATCATCTCCAACTGTAAGATCTCCGCCAGTTTCAAAATCTCTAACTTTTAAATCTCCATCAGCGTCTGATGCTAGAATAGCTGCACCGCCGCCCGAAGAATCATTTGAAGTTGTAATATTATGAGCGTGTGAAGTAGCCCCGACAGTATCAGTTGTGCTGACTGTAAGGGTTGTTGGGGTGCCCATTGTGACGGTAACTGTACTTGAAGTCCCACCACCTGTCATACCATTTCCAGCTGTAACCGTTTCAACTACACCAGCACCAATATCAGATTTAATTTGAGCTTCAGTACGAGTTCCAACTTTTCCACTACCATCGGCTATAAGAATTAATCCGCCAGCAGTCGGCGTTAAATTGGTCGCCAACTGACTCATATATACGTTAGCCGTATTAGCCGTTAGACCATTTTTTGCTACAAATGTTTGATTAGCCATTGTTCATTTCCTCTAAACTACTGTTGTTAGGCGAGTGACCTTTACTGTTTGATTGTTGGAATTTGTTGTCACTAATAATCTGCAATTACCACTATTAATATCTGCATCAAGAGATGGGTTTGGTACTGTACCAGATCCAACTGTGACATCTCCAAATTGTGTTAATGAGGCATCCGTTCCATTATGTACCACTAAGGCCTCCGTTGTTGCGAATGTTGTATCATCAGTATCACTCACCGAAATAATATATTTTGCTGCTCTATATGTTGCAACAGCAAATGAATCAGCAGCTGTCGTTCCCGCCGATGCTAAAGTAATAGTAGTTGAAACTACCTGCATAATTGAATTAACAGTTACAGAAGAAATTCCACTTGCTGCGCCTGTCAGATTACTTGCAGTTGTATAATGTGACCCCTGTTGTCCATCAAGTAAATCTGAATCTATACCAGAACCAGCACCATCCACTGTTACCAATAAATTTTTGACCTGTGTAGCAGTAATTGATCCTGAACCAGAAACCGTTCCTGCAATCCATTTTGATGTAGTATCATCATAAATTAAAGATTGACCATCACTTGGACTATCTATATTTACACTACCAAAATCACCAAGGTCTGTATTATTTATTACGTTTGTAATCTTAGAACCGATGGACTGTTGTGTTGCTAAAGCGGTATTACTATTAGAAGCAAAATCATCCTCATCAAGAATTTCTTTAACTTGAACTGAATTTTCAAAAGTAACATATTGATTTCCAGTATTGTCTTCCATGATTATACGGTCACCCGAATTATCCTCATTCGTAATGGCCATGGATTCAAGTCTTAAACCAGCTGAATCAATGAAAAGTTTTTCACTTCCATCCGCATGAACTAATACCGAACCATTTGTTCCTGTGTCAGTAACTTGTACATTTGAATTATTTGCCGTAATAGCCCCAGCCTGAACGCCCGCAACTGAAGTATCTACATAAGATTTAATAGATTGTTGTGTTGCTAAAGAAGAAGCACTATCAGAAGTCAAAGTATCTTCATCAAGAATTGCATTAACTCTTGATCCAGACCCGCCCAATCTGAGTCCCGAATCGGTTATATCAGCTTCAAGATTCCCATCTGTATAGATGTTGATAGTTCCATCAGTACCAGTATCAATAACATGAACATTTGAATTATTCGTAGCAATACTACTTGAAGAAATTCCAGCGACTGATGAATCTACATAAGCCTTAACCGATTGTTGACTTGCTGGTTGTGTGGCAGAATCAGTAGCCATATTATCTTCATCTAATAAAGATAGATGAGATTTACCATCTACATAGGCTTTGACTGATTGTTGAGTTGGAACTTTAGTGGCTGAATCGGAAGATAGATTATCCTCATCTATAACAAATCCCATCCCAGAAGTACTAGAATCATTCACCATTACTGCACCAGCAGCATTCACATTTGTGGCATCTGTTACATCAGCGCTTGCTTCTATTCCATCTAATTTTGAATGATCTGCATCTGTGAAAACATTGGAATCACTCGCAGAACCAACTAATGTTCTAATTTCAGCAGCAGTTTGGTCTGCGGTAGCACTAGCTTCAATACCATCAAGTTTTGAATGGTCTGCGTCAGTAAACACATTAGAGTCACTTGCAGAACCAACTAGAGTTCTTATCTCTGCAGCAGTTTGGTCTGCAGTTGCACTTGTTTCAATTCCATCTAATTTTGAATGATCTGCATCAGTAAAAACATTGGAATCACTTGCTGACTCTACTAATGTTCTTATTTCGGCTGCTGTTTGGTCTGCAGTAGCACTAGCCTCAATACCATCAAGTTTTGTTCCATCGGTTGCAATGTCTCTTCCATCAACTGTTCCACCGACTGTAACATTATTTGTGACATCTAAAGATTGGGTATAAGTACCTCTCCAAGACTTCGCGACAGAACCAAGGTCATATGTATTGTCAACATCTGGAAGAATATGAGAAACAACATCTGCTCCAAAAGTTACTGTATCTGTATCCGCATCACCAAGGATGATATTTCCATTCGCTGTGATATTTCCTGTTGCTACAATATTTCCAGCAACACTCAAATTTGATGAAACAATAAGACCATTAGTTCCACCTGAATTTCCTGACAAATTTCCAGATAGCCCCAACCCCACTAAATTAACAGCACCATCTACAGCAAGATCACCACCAACAGTCAAATCTTCAGTGAGTTCTAATGTTTTAAAACCAGCAGAACCTTCTACTGTGAGAGTATCTTCGCCTGTAATTGTGAGAGAATGCATTCTGACTGATGCATCTGGGTCAATACCGATACTTAATGTGTGGTCTGCTTCACTGGTATATAAAGCTATACCATTATTTGGAGTTAATGATTTAAATCTTAGAGTATCTTGACCATCTATTGATACTTTGTCTTTGAAAAATGTTACGCCTTCAAGATCAAAAGGATCAGAAACTCCAGAGTCAGATTCTTGTAATAATAAATCTCCATCTTCAAGTCTTAATTCATCATATTCAGTAGAAACACCAATTTCGTCGCCACCACCTCCACCACCATCATATTCACCCCAACCTCTAGCTGCTTTACCTCCAGCACCAAAATTGAGATTAGATATTCTGTTATTGAGCTTTGTAAATTCATCATCAACATACTCCATATCAGCATCTTGACCAGACATTCCCATTGGCCCTATAGGCCCCTGTTGTCCCTTTGGGCCCTTTGGCCCTTCGGGGCCAGTCTCACCTTGTAATCCCTGTATACCCCGAATACCTTGAGGGCCTATTGGCCCCACCTCGCCGGGAAACCCTCTATCACCTTTCTCTCCCTGCAGACCTTTTGGGCCACGTTCTCCTTTAACTGGTAGAACTACAGCGCCCTCTTCTGTAACAGTGGTTTGAAGTTCCTCTTTAAGTTTTTTGACTTCCTTTTGAGTAAACTTTAAGCTGGCAGCAAGAACCTTAGCAGTATCTAAATGTATTTTCTCGAAATCAGTTTGGTTTGATTCCATCCGAATCCTCTTCTAAAACTGATTTGAAAATATCATTAATATTCATTTTCAATTCTTCATCCTTTTCCTTATCTACAATTTTTTCTTCTACTACTTTATCTAAAGTCTCATGAAGATTTTTCCCATCCTTTGGAACAAAAGATGCATACTCATCTTCTGGTTCATCATCAGCTCCACCAGTTTCTTGCTCAATCTCTTTATCCATCTGGTCAATTTCTTCTTGAGTTTGTTTCAGGATTCTCTTTCTTATAAAATCCTTAGAATAGAAAGTTCCAACCACCTCATCTGCATAATTCATACTCTGAAGTAGATTGAGTCTTTCTTGTAACATCTCAGCTTCTTTCAGTTCTGCGAAATGTGAATCTTTTTGCCATTCATAATGAATGTTTTGAGAAACATTTCTCCAATCGTTCAGAGTTAAAACACCTTTTAAAATCAATTGTTTTTCCATGCAAGATTGGAAAATATTATTGAATCTGTTTCTTAAACGCTCAATAAATCGTGTAAATTTAACTTCATCTCTGGAAATTTCTTGAGCTCTTCCTAAGGCGAATCCACTCTCTTGTTCTAACCTTGAGGATGGGACATTCAAAGACTTGAATAATTTCTTCTGGAAATATTCAATATCAGCAAGTTCTCCAAGATTCTCTCCGCCTGGGAGTGTGGTAATCTCCGTTCCTCTTCCTCCCTCTCTTCTTGGGAGCCAATAATCTTCCAACATAGATTGATGTTTGCGGTCATCTCTAATCTCTCCACTATCTGCGTCATAGACCATTTTATTTTTATATCTGGTCATAATGTCACGAAGATATTGTTCAGCTTTAATTTTTGGTAAGTTACCGACATCAATATAGAAAATCCTACGCTCGGGCGCGCGGGAGATACGATATATAACTACCGCATCTTCTATCATTCTAAGTTGATTGAGAGGTTTAATTGCTTTGTGGAGATAACTGAGAACTTGTCTTCTGTCATCACTTAGGAGTCCAGAATGACTATAGGCTATAGAATCTGTAGCTATTTTAATGTGGTCTGATGCACTTGAGTGTCCATATTTAGCATCTATACCGCCCTCATTAAATACAAAATATTCTTCCACCGTAGGCATCATCATTGAACCATAACCATCTTTTGGTGGGATGATTTGTCTTACCTTTTTGATTTTTAGTGCATCAATTGGTCTGAGTTCAAGAATTCCGCGTTTTGGATTCGATTGGTCGATGATAATATGATAATAAAGTCTACCATCGACATACCATTTTTTGAAAGTGTCATATCCAATTTCATTAAAATTCAGTAAATGAATAACTTCATGAAAATTTTCTACTATCTTTTCTTTTATATCAAGAGAAAGATTAACATTTTCAAGATTGATATTAACTGGATTTTGTTCTCTATCTGCAACAACAGCCTCATTAACTATATCATCTATAGCTAATTCAGCCTCTGGAAATAGAGCCATCTGACGATATCTGCGGATTAAGTCGGATTCATTCTTTGCAGCACCATCCATATCGAGATAAGTGCCATAAGCAGCACCTGCCGCACCTGAAATGTCGAGGGAACCGTCTTCTGAGGAAGGAAGAGTAAAGGAAACTTTTTCTTTAGCTTCCTGCTCTTTCTGTGTTCTTCCAATTGTAAAACCAAATAATTCAATTGCCATTCATATACTCCTAGAGGATGAGGGGCCGAGAAGCCCCCATGCCCCTAGTTAATTGGAAAGACTTATACTAGTATTTATTATGTAGTATATGTACCGTGTTTCCAGTAATCATACGCAAAATCAATAGTAAACTCTTCAATTGCGTCGTTAGATCCCCAATCTAGACCAATTTCACCTAATGCAACTGGATATATGTTAATAAACTGCCAGGCTGCACCAGAAATAGCATCACCAGCTCTGTTATAATGTTGTACTGTCATCTCACCAGACATATTACCAGATTGTCCAGCAGATGTAATTTCAGATTTATTAGATTCATGAGCATTGAGCTTATTCATCCATGCCTCAACAGCATTTCTAATCATAAAATCTTCATCATTCATTACAGTAACAGAAAGATTATCAAAAGTTCTGTTGCCTGGAATTTTAACCATTCTTCCAAAATAAGGAACTTCAATTACACCAATAGTTGAGGTAGGAATTGAAGCAATCTTACACAGCATTTTAAATTCTGTTTTATTTGTAATATCAGCAACTGGGGCTTTTGTGACTTGGCAATCAAATAAATTTGGCCTGGCTCCACTGGACTTTAATCCAGAAGATCTAAATTTTGAAATATCAAAAGACATTTGTTTCTCTCCGATAGCGAGTTAAAAAAGAATGTAGGGTGGGGAAGCTTGTTTTATAAGTACGCCCTTCGGCTGCTACCGTCTTCCCCCACCTATTAGTATAATACTATTTATATCACTTATCCAATTATCTCAGAGAATTCTACTCCACTTCTAACTGCAACAAAATTGAGTTGAATGAAGTTAATCGCTCTGTTCGGCTTGACAAAAATATCACCAACAAATTCATTTCTGTCAACTACTGAAGAAGTATTATTTGATTCGTCACAAACAACTACGAAATCTGTAATACCATCTCTTCCCTGTACATCTCTCAAGAAAGGCTCAACCGCTCCAACGAAAAGCGCTCTTGTGAAAGCGTCGTTGAATTCAAAGAGTTGAGTTCTAGCAAATCTAGAAATTGCTTTCTCCATGATGATGAACAATCTTCTGATATTGATTCTGTCAAATGCAGAAGGTTTAGCAAGAAGAGTTTTGTCACCAAAAAGAACAGTTCAAGAACCCATAAATGTAGTTACTGGATTTACATTATTCTTGTAGAGTGCATCTCTTTCAGATTGTCTTGGATTGAAAGGAAGCTTTACTACATTTTTGATTATACCTCTTGTGAAACCAGCTGGTGAGAACCAAGCATCTCTAGAAGCTTCGGTTGACGCACAAAGACCAGCAATATCACCATTAAGGGGAACATATCTGAAGACATCGTTGTATCTATCATATTGATATTTCCATCCAGAATCAAGAACCGCATAGGATGTAGATCCAAGAGCGTTTCTAAAATCTACAACAGCATCTGCTTCACTACCAACATTATTTACAACATCAGATTGTTCTGGTGAAACACATACCACACAATCTTTTCTTGATTCTGCAATCGCAATACAATCAAGAGCTACTGTTGGAGATGCATCAGCTGTAATCATAAGACCGATTTCAATTTCTTCAGCATTTTGAAACTTTCGGAAAGCTTCAATCTTATTACCATCCGTTACATCTGAACCATCAACTCCACCACCAAGACTTCCAGTATTGATTAAACTTCCTGTAGCTGCCGAAGAAGCATATTCTGTTCCAGCAGCTGGAGTTGCACCCCATGCAGAAACTGCAGCACCAGCAGTAGTATAAGCATCACCTTTTGAATTGTGGTCAGCCCACCAGATATACTTAGATCTACGATTAATAGCATCTACATAATATGCCTTAGACCCGTCTTCAAATTTAGTACCCTTTGCGACAGAAAGTCCTGTGAAGATTTCAAGTCCTTCACCAATATTTCCTGTCCATGCTCCATCCTCATCAACTACTGCAACGTGAACCTCATCATAGAGAGCACCTTTGTCAGCTGAAGCTTGAGTTGTTACTGGTTCTTTGTCAAAAAGACCCGAATATTCCCAAGTTCTTGAATGAGTCTGAGCAGTTGCTGTATTGGTGAATCCAGTATTAACCACCATTGAAGATGAATTGGTTATTGATGTAACCCTTCTCTCTTCACCATTAATTTTGACAATATCACCAACGGTGTATTGTTTATCAAATGCACCAGAACCTTGTTCCCCACTAGCAATTGTTGCTGTAACTGTTGAAACATTAGCAGAAACTGCTACAGTTCCCACCATATTTCTTGATGGTTCTGAAAATGCTGACCTTTTAAGTCTTACTGCTGCGGTTGTGCTAATAGCACCTGTTGCTGGATTTGCATGTACAGTTCCTTGCGTATTACTTGTTATTGTAGCAATAACAAAGGTATTGCCAGAAAGTGTAATTACATCTCCAACTCTAAGTTCAGTACCAGCTAATGTATTAGTTCCTGTGAAGGACTTATCACTCACAGCAACTGCATATGTTCCTGTTAGAGCTACATCAGAGTTGGAAGCAACTACTGTATTTCCAGATGCAAGATTGGCTCGTGTTGGCCCACAAAGTGAAACCTTGAGACTATTTCCAAGGTCACCTGCGTATTTTGCCATATAATCACCTCTTGTATCGGCGACTGAACCTTGTCCTTCATCGTAGGAATCCCAATAGATTGCATCATTTGCTATGAGGATTGCTCCACCACTTGTGGTTGCTGCATTTTTAGCGGCTGTAGAAACAGCTCTAACTACGTGAAGTTTACTTGAATATTGTAAAAAATTGGCTGCGGAAAAAAACGATGTATAAGTATTCGCATCGGGCTTTTGGAATGTTTGAACCAAAAGATCCTCAGAGTCTATTAAAGTTACATCATTTGCTGGCCCCCATCTGAAAGGCCCAGCGATTCCAGCATCTACCGAAGAGATGCCAGGTACTACCGTTGTTAAATCAATTTCAGATGTATTTACGCCAGGGCTTACTTGAAATCCCATATCATCTCTCCTAAATTGTGTTTGGTGTAAATCAGTTACTATGATTATTTATAAAAACGAAACTCTTTAGAGTATAAATAATTATTGAGATATAAATGTTTTTATTGAGGATTAACATGAACCCAATTGATAGATTTTTAAGCAAATTTGCTAAACAAAATTCAGGGAATGAATGTTGGCAATGGACGGCCTCAAGAACACAACAAGGGTATGGAATGTTTTCATTTCAAGGAAAATCTATACCCGCTCACAGGTTCGCTTATGAACATTATAAAGGTGAAATACCAGACAAACATATCGTTCATCAAGTGTGTCAAAATAATTGTTGTGTAAACCCAGAACACCTTATCGTCTGTACTAAAAGTGAATCAAGATTGAAATATAATTCAACCAGAATACACCCAGACGCTAAAAAATTAATACAAAATATTAAGGAAAGGGGCCCCGAAGAACTTATAGATGATTTTGGATTCAGCAAGGAAGTTTAGAAATAATTCCTCTGCCAATCATCAACCACTTGCCATTTTGTGCCTTCATTGTCTACGTATGTTTGGTCATCCAATCCATTATCAATAATTCCAAATGGTAACATATCCTGTTCCATAGACTTCATTTGGTCTTTATAGATTTGTTTGCGTATATCAAGATCAGTCATGTCTTTGAAATATTGCTGTTGAACTACCCACGCAAAAACCACCAATCCCATTGCAAGATCGTCATGGTGACCCTCTTCAGCTTCATAAGAATTATATTTTGAAGCAAATGTAGTTAATTCTGCAATAGTATCAAAATCTGGTATAATAAGTTTATCTGTCTCAATCATTTCTTTCAGAGCAGCACAACCAATCCTCTTGAGTTGTTTACTGGTTCTTATTCCTAGTTGGGCATTCTTCCCAAAACCCCCTCCTATTTTTTGACCAGATCTTCCGTGCATTGAACACATGAGAATATTTTCATACTCTAAATCGTGATGAAGAGATTCTGCTACAGATTGTCCAATATCATTAACCTCTACCAATACCCATGCTCCATTATATTTCATTCCTGTTTGATAAATCACATTAGGATAAATCATTGGAGAAATTTTATTATCTCTATATTTTGCGACCTGTCTATAAGGTATTTGTGTTATATCAAAAATAGAAAAAGCCGAATAGTCTTGCCCTTTACCATGAGAAGTATCAGCTATAAGAGAATAAGACTTCCCCCTAATTGGTTGTTCATAGATATCCAATCCTCCTCTTGACGCTATAGGATTCTGGAATGTCATTGTTTTTAGCTTAGATGGAGCTATAAGTGTCAATGTAGACCCTATAAATTCACACTCAAATTCCTGAGTAAACTGTTGCTGACTTGTATTCTTAATTGTCTCTGTTTTCCATTTATCATCACGGCCTGGTACTTCCCTCCAATCCACCCCAATTGGAGTGTAGTTATTTCTACCCTCTTCCGCATCAACCCATAATTTATAGAACATATTAAGTCCAAGTGGAGTTGATACGATGAAAACTTTAGTAGTTTCACCAGAAGAAATTGTAGGATAAACTGAGGTAAAGAATTGGTCTGCTATGTTGTTTGGAACGTGAGCAAACTCATCAAGAAAAATAATATTGAAAGAACTACCTCTGACTGCAGATGAAGACGTGGCCGCTGCTAGAATCTTAGAACCATTCTCTAGCTCAATGTTTCCTTTATTCCACACGACCACGCCTTGTTGCATCCACTTTGGTAGATGCTCATAAGCTAACTGTAATCTGGAAAGTAATTCACGAGCTGTTGCTAATTTATTTGCTAAGATAGCACAATTTACATTCTCATTAAAAAGGATATAGTGAAGAAGAAAACTGATAATGGTAGTTGATTTGCCCGTCTGTCTGGGCATTTTACATATTACAAATCTATCATTAATAAAGGAATGTATCATTTTTTTCTGATACGGATACATATCAAAACGAATTAATCCCCTATCTACATGAATCACCTTGACATAATTTTCTATGAAATGTTGAGGGTCGCCCATACATTTCTGATATTCTTGTATTGATTCCTCTGTCCACTCAGCAGATTGCCCTACTGCTTTGAGATTGGGATTGCCTAGATAAGTCTCAGCCATCGGTCTTACCTTTTAACAGTTTTTGAAGTTCTGCAGTAGACCCCACAAAAAGAGCATTGGTGACAGTAGTGGGCCCACCCTTTTCGGCTTTAATATCTTTTTTAGTTTTGTGGAGATTGATTAATTCTTTGTTGGTTGTGGTCAATTTGTCTATCATTTGACCAACCACCTCAAAAGCTCTGGGGTGTTCTGATTGTTTCGCTATTTCAAGGAGTTCGTCTAGCCCATCTTGACCGCGTTCAATAAGATTATACAGATTTTCACGAGCGTACTGAAAATCAGTATCTTCATCTTCGCCATTAATAGGCGGTTTTATGTTTTCTATCTTGACGATCTCTTTTTTCGGTTTCTCTATAATCCCCAAAACCTCATCTAAGTGATCGTCTATATTTGCTACTGTCATGTATAATCTTCGCCTGTCTCAGGATTAAAATTCTTACTAGGTTCAAAAAATTCAAAAGTTTCGCTGAACCCGAAATCACTATCAGCTTGTGCAGTAGTTGGGGATGGAACTACCGTATATCTTGACTTCACTACCGCATCTCCAACATCCTGACTTGAACTTTCGCTCATCAGTTTCTCATAATTTCCAGACTCTAGCAGTATATAGTCTGAGGAGGCCAAAGCATCTGCTGTTGTTTCCAGAAGAATATAGTCTTGAACCATTTCCGAAACATCATCATCTTGACCACCAGTAATTCTAAAATTAACCTCAATAGATTTAATAACAGCACCAGTTTTGATATCTGGATAAACAAAACCCTTCATCATAAAACTCAGAGTCCAGATAATAGTTCTTCTTGTAGCAAGTTCACCCTCATATTCATCACTCTGAGATGCTGAATTTAATACAATAGGAACATCTGCTTTGATTCCCATATCTGGAATCGTATTGATTGTGACAGTAAATTCTGGTGTAAAATAAGGAAGAATTTGTTCAAGAATCTGAGTTCCATCTTCAGCATTATTAACCAAAATAAAAAGTTCAAAATCAAAATTATAAGGAACAGGATTGTATTGAGTCATCAAGGAAGATGTTCCAGCTGCAGTATTTGCTGCAAAGTTTCTTCCTATTGTGTTTAATTTTCTGGCTGAATCGTAATTAATACCAGTAAGAGCAAATCCAATCCTTGGTAATCTTGTTGATAAAACTCTTCTATCTGTAGTAGTTTCCTGAAGAGCTAAAATCCATTTCTGTCTTGGGCCATATGCGAGTGGAATCTTAACTCTCTCAAGAACCGCTCCAGCTGAGTTCTTCCTTTCAATGTTGATATCATTGAACAGAGTTCCAAATGCTGCTACATATTTCCGTATTGTTTGGTGATAAAAGGTAGATCCTAACATCAGTAATTAGTCCCTTCACTAAATGGATTTCCTTCCGTGAAATCAAGAACCGAATCAGCATCTGTTTCTATCTGTTTGTTACTTGTAGCTGTATCAGTTGTTCCAGCCTCAATTTGTGCAAGAGTTTCAACAGCTTCGTCTGTTGTTTGTTTGGTTTCGTAAGTACCAGTTGCTAAACTCGTTGCACCAGTAAGAATTTCTCCTACCGCGAATACCCCTGTCATATTGATAAGGTATAGGTATCTCGTTGTAGCATCCCACTTTGCAACTTCTCCTGTCTTTGCAGAAGTACCACCTGTAACTGTCTCTCCTACTTGGAAAGTGCCTGGTGTAGGACTAGAAGCTAACTCAAAGGTACGGACAAAGGATTGTTGAACTTCAATATCATCAATCTCTTCAATTCCAGTATCAATTTTTTCATCAGAGTAAGCGAAGAGTTCACAAACTAAGTCAAATGTTTGAAGAGATCCAGTTTGAAAAAATGTATTGGTATCGGTAACAGCTAAAACTTGAAACAGCCCGTCTGTCAGAGGAAAGTAAATTAGATCACCAGATTTCGGCTCTTTATCTCTATCATTTCCTTCAAAACTGAGTTCAGCCCAGCGTCGTTTTGAAACTGTAAGAGTGATTTGATCTCTAACCTCAAGACCAAAATTTGAAACAAATGTACCCTCACCCTCAAAACCATCTACATTTTTGATATACATTTCTATGACCCGCGAATCTTTAAACTGTGACACACGGTCTTCGCCAAATAGCTTATCCTCATTGACCATAGTTCTGGGCATATAATTCACATCTATACCATAAACCTTGATGGACTCAATGATTATGCTTTCAAGTAATCGCTGGTCTGGTGTATTTGTTCCGTAGTGATTGAAATACTGATTAGTTGCCATATCAGCCCACCATAAAATCATCTGGAAGTTGATACTTCAGTTGAACCTCTTCTTCTATTTTGTCTATTTCTGTAACGGCATCATCATAGAGTTGTCGGCCGTTTAGTGTCACACCGCCGGGAAGTTGCATTCCCTCAAACTTGATTAGGTTTTGACCCCACTGTTTTTTGAAAAGAGATGTGACATATTTCTTTAGAAACATATCACCATAGACATCTGAATATGTAGCTGGATCTGTGATAACAAAGGCCTCAGAGACAATCCAATCATCAATTTTTACATCATTGCCCCAATCTATATCAAGATATAATCTGTCCGTATGTCTATTATATCTGAATTGAGGCATTCCATGAAATAGTTCATTAATCATGGAAAGTTTTTGCTGAGTCAATACATAACTTTTAAAATCTTGCATCGCTCCCATTGAATATAAATCAGAAAGAGCATATTGATAATTAACAGAGAACATATTTGAGGAATTGTTTGTATCATCATAAAATGGCATAACGCTTCTAATACCAATAATATTATTAGATATTGACACATATTGATTATCAAAATCACCAAATGCATTTGCATCAGACGCTGCTGTTGTAGCTGATGCTTCACTTGTTCCACCTGTTACTGTCTCAGCATTTCCAAATGTAGTAGTGGTATTTGCATAATATGTGTTTCCATCTCCTCCCGATTTCACCTCTGGATTCTTATAACGAATTGTAGTATTTGCGCTATGATATTCATGGACTGTAGCTCTTACCCCACTCGTTCCACCTGTAATCTTTTCACCAGCCGTAAAAGTAGTGTTTGACTGTATCTTTAGAGTAGAACTTGTAATTTGATGTTTTAAGAATGTCTTTTCAGTCCCATCAAAATGATATTCTTGAAAAAATTCAAGGGCATCATCCATTCGATCTTCCATCTGGTCATCATCAAGATTCAACTCTACTACTGGATGGCCAAGTTGTCTCTTAGCATAATCTTTAAGTGTTGCTCTGGTAGTTGGTTGTGTCATTTCGTCCTCAATAAGTTGCAGATGGTGAAACTGTTACTACACCCTCAGCAAGTCTTTCTATTACTGTTCCTCCAGATTGCGTATATTCAACATCATACACATATTGGCCAGGAGTAATGGCACCAGTTTGAGTTGCCGTCAGTGAAATGGTTACGTTTGACCCTGCATCTGCACAGGTAAAGGAGACTACATTATTTGATGTGTAATGGGATGGTCTGAGTTTACCGGCACAAGTTCCAGAAGAAATGGTGACATTCCCTCCGGCGGTATTCTTGGCTGTTATCACTTTCTCAAAGGTACACCCTTGATCTATGACCAGATTAACAGTTTGTTTATTGAGAGTGAGTGCCATGAAATCTCCTTATGATTATAAACCTTTCCATATATTTAGTAATGAAAAGGACTTAGGAGATTAAACAGAAGGTTCGTCAGGCCAAGAACTTGTGTCTAAATCCCTGAGATCGCTCAATGTCGTTGTTGCAGAAATTGCCGATTCATGTTCCCCCGCCTTAGTTCTTACAGCATCCCTATATGCCTGAACATCTGAAGGTATTGCAGTTCCAGCATCCGCTTTACGAACAATGTACCAATCATAAGGAACAAGTTTACTGCCCTGAATATCTTTTATTTGTTGAATGGCCTCCCACTGTTTACCTCTTGTCCTAACTTCAGGAGTTCCAGCAACGGTTGTGGAAACAGCTGGTGATAATGTGGAGCCATCAGAATTGAATGCTCTAAGTGTGTTAGAATTTGACCATGAACCTTTTGTGATTTCAACATCAACAAATCCATCAGATTTGGAAATAACTTTTCCTTGTTTTGCTGCAGAAGAATATGTAGAAGAACTTGCTACCTTCTGGTCTGGTACAAATCCATCTGAATCAGAAACAGGAATTGCATAAACATCTTTAAGTGGCTTTTCAGTACTTGTGTATGTTCCTGTTACTCCTGTTACATTATCGTCATCATCTTTGGTGACTGCATAAGCAGGAGTAGAAACATTGTACCAAGCCGAGTCTTCTGGGGAATTGGTCATCGTGATAGACCAAATATTTAAAGCCCTCAATTCAGAAGCAGTCCAAAGAGAGAAGATACTCGCTGGATATTGGACTCCATCAAGAGTTATTCCAATCGGTCTTGTGTATAACTGAGCGATTTCATTATCGTTGTTGAGTCGTGCCCACATTGTTATCTTCCTTTAGTATTGTGAATTACTGTTATATTTATAAACTTTGGTTATCTCGCGTTTGCATACTTGAACGGCATTTCTGCAAAGGCTATGTAAATATGAGTTTTGGCAGAAGTGTTCATACCACCATTAGATACCCTGACTTTAAATCCATTAGATAAAAAATCTACACCATTTGAAGTTCCGTCAGAATCAGCACCACTGGGATATACCTCATTCATAG
>PVBE012345316.1_pt1 | contig 18523 bp, 23 predicted proteins | sample 1631181 | NCBI WGS metagenome assembly PVBE01 (sample SAMN08397723, study PRJNA350692) | Marine metagenome, whole genome shotgun sequencing project. | isolation source: water | place: Pacific Ocean | collected 2012-04
CTTCACCCCTTCGACCGACAGCCCCTGGCTCCTGGATGTTCTGGACCTCGGTCCGTTCGAGATCATCGATGGTGCGGCAGAGTGGACCGACGGCTACCTCCTCGTCCGCGGTCCCGGCCTGCTCCACTCAGGTTCCGACGAGGGGCTATTCCTCATGCACATCGATCTGGTCGGTGACCGGCTCTCGTCCAGGACCATCGGTCCGGCCGACGGCGCTACGGCCATGGCCCTCCAGCACCACCGGCTCCTCATGCACTATGATTCAGGCGAGAGCGCACCCTTCCAGCGCATCCATCTCGTGAACGGATCCTACCTCCTGGAGCATACCGACCACCACTTCGGTAACCTCACATCGGTGACGGCTGACGGCGACCGTTTCGTGCTGTGCGGCCCGGACGCTCTCACCATCATGCGGACCGGTGCCTCGGAGGGCGTGGGACATCTCCTGCTCGACAACGGGACCGCTGCATGTTCGGGATACGACTGGATGGTCTCCGTCGTACATGTCGGAGGAAGGCAGGTCCACGTCCACAACGATACCTATCACCTGCCTCTGTGGTCCTCACCAGAGCTTGATGACGAGCCCACATCGGTGCTCCTCCATGACGGCCGTGTATACGCCGGTACGCCCCGAGGACGTCTGATGGCCTGGAACCTCACACGAGATCTGGGGGAGCGGACGCTGCCGGGGCACACTGGCCCCCTCCAGGTGCTCGCGGCCGATGACAGGTACATCTACTCTGGCGGTGCGGACGGTGTGATAAAGGTCCGGGAGGCGGAGATCCTGTTCGGTCGCTTCACGCTCCGCGGCCACACTTCGCCGGTGCTGGGGATCGTCCCCCTCGACGACCGTGTCCTGTCCTTCGACAACGGTACTGTGCGCCTGTGGAAGCGTCCCTATCGTCCAGAACCGGTGGTCGTGACACCGACGATCCGGCCTAACGTGACAGTGGCCCCGAACGTCACACTCGTTCCGAACGTGACGCTCCAACCCTCCCCCACCAAACCCTCTGGCAACCTGTTCAAGATGGTGTACGGCTCGTGCGGGGACGACGTGTGCGATACCGACGAGGACTCCGGGAACTGCTGTCGTGACTGCGGGTGCCCGCCGGGCCAGACGTGTACCGACGATGGATGCATCATCGAGGACCGTTCGATATCGGTGGTCCCGAGCGAAGAGCCGAAGGTCGTGCTCGAGGAGCCGGACGACCCCATGGACTACGATGCGACCGATGTTGTGAAGATAGTCCTCGTGCTGGGTATCGGAGCTTCCGCCCTTGCGGCCTCGAAGCGGCCCTAACCACTACACGAAGTCCAGATCGACCCATACACCGTGCTTTCGCAGGAGCTGGGCTGCCACGTCGGAGGCCAGGTCCGACACCTTGTCGAGGCCCTCTCGCACGTCCACCGGGAGGTCCTTGTCCTTGGACATGATCGGATCGAACACGGCATTGATCATCTCGAACACGCCAGAGGCCCGGATGAGATAGTCCTTCTCCTTATCGGTTCCGGCCGACTCTCCCGCCTGGGCGAGGTAGAGGAAGCCCGTGGCGTTGAGCGCCAGCACGGTGCTGAACAGCGTGTAGGAGCCGTCCAGATCGAGCGTATCGTACACCTGCATCCGCGCCCGCTTGATGAGAGAGAGCAGGTGCTCTTTCGCCGTCGCGTAGTCCTCATCCTCGGAGAGGATGACGACCGCCTTCTCCAGCTCCCCCATCATCCGGTGGAGCTTCTCAGCGTCAAGTGAGTCAAGTTCGCTCATTATGATCACCTTGCTCAGAAGTCGGACGATGTCAGCATGGCCATGAGTGACTGGGACAGCCCCTGCCGCTCCTCCTTGCACATGTCACCCGAGCTCGTGAGCCTGCCCTGGTAGAGCTTGAACTGATCGATCCGGTCCTTGGCCTGGAGGAAGAACATGAGGCTGATGGACGTCTGGGAGAGGTCCTGGAGGGACGCGCCCAGCTCGTGGAGCATCTTGATGTCATTGGGATTGGCCTGGAACCGCTGGGTGAGCGTCCGCACGACACCGTGGAGGCGCTTGAGCTCGGTCTTCCACTCCTCCACGTTGTTCTCCGCTTTCATGTAGGCCTCGGCGTCGCCAACGAAGAAGTCCTCGACGACAGCTGCCTCGTCGGTGGTGAGGGCCTGGTCCTGGTTGAGCTTGGTGATAACGGTCTGCATTTGCTGCTGCTGAGCGGCCTGAACGAACTCGCGGACATCACCGAGGGCCTCGTCCGCGGCCACCCGTACGTTGCCGAGCTTGACGCTGTCGCCCGCCATGACGGCGTTGGGAAGTTCTTTGATGATGCTGGCAAGCTTGGGTTCGAGGTTCATGTCGGACATGCCCTCTTTATCACCCATCAGATTAATGAAGATTTACCCGCCCGTGGCCCACGCCATGGCACGGATCGCCGCCGACCTCATCATCACCAACGCAGCGGAGCTGCTGATCGTCCCTGATGGGGGATGCCCCCGCACGGGTCCCGCGCAGGGGCACCTGGGCATCGTGCGCGACGGCGCCGTTGCGGTAGCGGACGGTCGCATCATCGGTATCGGAAGGACCCGGGACGTGCTCGGTGCCTTTTCAGGGGAGAAGCTCGATGCCAGCGGACGCGTGGTGATGCCCGGGTTCGTGGACCCGCACACGCACCTGGTGTTCGGTGGATCGCGCGAGCACGAGTACGTGATGAAGCTCGAGGGCAAGAGCTACATGGAGATCATGGAGGCCGGAGGCGGCATCTTCTCCACCGTGCGCGCGACCCGTGCTGCTTCCGAGGACGAGCTGGTCGCGCAGGCGCGCAGACGGCTCGACCGCATGCTCACCTGGGGGACGACCACCGTCGAGGCCAAGAGCGGGTACGGGCTCACCGTGGAGGACGAGCTCAAGTGCCTTCGTGCTGCCCTCAGGCTCGGGAGGGAGCATCCCGCGGACGTGGTGTCCACCTTCCTGGGGGCCCATGCGGTGCCCGAGGGGATGGATCCCGATGCCTACATCGACCTTCTTGTGCACGAGGCGGTCCCGAAGGTCGCCACCGAGGGCCTGGCCGAGTTCTGCGACGTGTTCTGTGAGAAGGGCGTGTTCTCCGTGGACCAGTCCCGGCGACTGCTGAGCGCAGCGGCCGAAGCGGGTCTCGCGCCAAAGCTCCACGCCGACGAGCTCTCACAGCGGGGCGGTTCGGAGCTCGCAGCAGAGGTGGGTGCCGTGTCGGCCGACCACCTCCTCATGGCCTCGGACGCAGGGATACAGGCCATGGCGCGCGAAGATGTCATGGGCGTGCTCCTTCCGGGGACGCCGTTCGTGCTGAGGAGCGACTACCCGCGGGCCAGGTACATGGTCGAGCAGGGACTTCCGCTGGCGCTCGCGACGGACCTCAATCCCAACTGCCTGACCGAGGGCATGCCGCTCATGGTGGCACTGGCGTGCGTCCAGATGCGCATGCTGCCTGCCGAGGCCATCGTCGCCGCCACCCTCAACGCCGCGTACGCCATCAACCGGGCCGACGAGGTCGGGAGCCTCGACATCGGGAAGAAGGCTGACATTATTATCCTCGATGCCCCGAACCACATCCATCTCCCCTACCACTTCGGGGTCAACCTTGTGGACACGGTCATCAAGGAGGGTGTGGTCGTCCGCGAGGGGCAGACCGGGTAACCTAACCGTGGTCCTGTAGCGAAGTGATATGATTTTGTATCAATTGATACAATTATGTGACGGTTGTGGGATTAAACGTGACCCTTGGGAACCTTTATATGGGAGCTCATCGGCCCGTTGCCTCCATCGGGAGGACATGACGTGCCGTACCTGGAGGTCGCATTGAATCCGGGAGATATCATATCGGACCTCTACACGGACCCCCGGATCACAAATGCGGGTGATACCTTCCCAGAGACCACTCAGTACTCACTTAAGGCCGCCATCTCCCCTGAACCGTACCAGAGCGGTGAGAGGCCCATCTCCTACGGTCTGACGGACGTGTACAGGATCGACGAGTACGGGACGTGCGATGTTCCGGACATGGACAGGTCCGTTTTCCAGGTAGAGGTCTGCCGACGGGTGACACGAGGTGACGACGGGCAGCCCGTGGTGCATGAGGAAGACGCGTACGCGGTCCTCTATCTCAACAGCCCGGACGGGACGAAGGCGTCCGCCGTGCGGTCGGTCGTCGTTGGATCTCCTGGCTACCGCGATTACAAGGTCTCGCATCTCGACGGTGAGCTACCTAAAGGGTATACGGAAGGGAACATGAAGGATGTCCTGACCGAGATGGATGTCGTCATCGACGACCGGGTCGACGGGTTCCTCAGCGATGTGCTGCCAGGGTACGCTTCCGCCGGGCTCGCGTGTGCGTGGGGCCGCCAAGCGACGACCGTCCTCGAATCCATCGCCTACCAGGTGGGCCCAGAAAGCGATCCTGACGCGCCGATCATCATCGAGAACTACCATGCCAAGCTCGATGTTGACGGTACCGATGATCCGTACTTCAACGTCGCCTTTAGAGTGCGGGAGGACGCGATCACCTCGGACTTCGGATCGGGTGAATGGTATGCCCGACGACACGAGAAGATGAAGCCGGTCATCGGATGTGGGCCTGGCGACGCAACGCTCCTCCTCGAAGGGTAGATGCTGAACATTCCAAACAATACCGTATAAATGATCCGGGTCACGTGAGGACAATCCGGATTCCGATTCCGCTCGTCGTAGGAACAACCTTTATTAACCCTGCCACGGTCTGACACGTTTCATGGACGCTCTTGACCTCGAATCGGAAGGATATGCTGCTACCGAGTCGGCCGATGGTTACCGACAGACCAACGACCTCTCATCCTACAGTGTCGCTAGCGGTGTCGCCATGGCGGGCCTCATCATCGGGCTCGGCGTGCTCGCAGAAGAAGCGGAAGCGCGCGACTGGCGCAATTACGACGTTGGCCAGGACGACAACGGGAACCTCCCCAACCAGCCTCAAGAGCCGCATTACCAGCCTCAGCCCGAGACCAATCATGTTCAAGAGCACGTCCACCAGCAGCCGAACATCAACTACACTCAGGACTCTGACGGCGACGGTCTATCCGACTACAGGGAGGTCCACACTTATGGTACCAATCCCCGCATGTTCGACACCGATCGTGACGGTATCAACGACGGGAGCGAGGTCAACTTCTACAGGAGCAATCCGCTCTCGAACGACACGGACGGCGACGGCCTCTGGGACGGGAAGGAGGTCTACCATGGGACGAACCTCACGGACTGGGACACGGACAACGATGGATGGTCCGATGGTGACGAGGTGCGCTACGGCACCAATCCACGCAACTCCCGATCGCAACCCCGTGGAAACAACAGACCCCACTGGCGGGACCGCAATCGCGGCTGGCGCGATCACAACGGACGATACCGCCAACCGCACTATCCGCATCACAACGGCGGGGGACGGCTCATAATCAGGCTACCGCGGCTGAACTTCACCATCAGATGAGCTGATTTTCACTCAGCGGTGACAACAAAAGGAAAACTTTATTAACAGACCGGGGGCCGGAAATCCCTCATGTATGGTCTTGACCTAGAAACCGATGGTATCGCGACCGCCGAGAAAACGGACGCCTACCATAAGACTGACGATCTCTCATCCTACGGTATGGCCGGCACGGCTATCGCTGCCGGTGCCATCGTGGGCGTGTTCGCTCTTGCAGAGACGGCCGAGGCCCAGGAGGGCTGGCGTGACAAGAGCGGCTCGTCCAACGGCAGCTGGCGTAACTACGATGTCAACGGTGGCGGTAACAACTACCAGGGCGGTAGTGATGTAGGCAGTAATGTCGGCAGTGGTATCGACACCGACGGTGACGGTCTGAGCGACCATGCTGAGCTCAACACCTACGGTACTAATCCGCGCCTCATCGACACCGACCGTGACGGGATCAATGACGGGACAGAAGTGAAATTCTACGGTAGCAACCCACGGGACATCGATACCGATTGGGACGGTCTCGCAGATGGTAAGGAGGTCTACCACGGTACGAACCTCAAACACTGGGACTCGGACGGTGATGGCTGGTCCGATGGCGACGAGGTGCACCGCGGCACCAACCCACGCAATTTCAGGTCGCACCCCGGCCCGCGATACCACCACCGCTGGAACGGCCACCGTGGTCATCACAGTGGTGTGCGGATCCGTATCGGCCTGCCCCAGCTCAACATTTCCATCAGGTAGTGTAGCGCTCCCGAGTTCGACGGGAACTCTTTGCTAGAGCGTCAGCGCCACGTCGAACCGTGAATAATCGCCAGTGGCCTCTTCCCAGGTGGTATGCACATCGTCCACCTTGGAGAGGCGCGGCCCCTGGTGTGCCCAGGAGATGAGGCGTTCGATCGCTCCACGGGGGCCTTCTACGATGATCTCAACGTCGCCGGTGCGTAGGTTGCGGACCAGGCCCGTGAGGCCGAGGTCGTCGGCGACATCGCATGCTGTGACCCGGAAGAAGACTCCCTGGACGAGGCCTGATACGATCACGTGGGCGCGCACGCATTCATCCATGCGTTCACCTCCTAGACGGGGTGTGAGGGGTATATCGAGAACTCGCAGGCAGATTCTCCTCGCGCAGCACAGCGTCGCTCCAGGCACAGGAAGCGCTCGTGGTAGTGCCCTTCGAACACTCCTGCGAAGAGCCCGCGCAGGTAGTCGCAGACGGGTCGTTGTGACTCTCCTGCGTGCTCCAGGAACGATACGGCGAAGAACGAGTCCTCGACCCTGAGGATGCCCCCCTTGTGGCCTGTGTCCAGTGATACCACTGTCAGGGTACCGACGTTCGTCTCTGAGAGAAAGGAGCCTGCCTCGTCGAGGGACGCCTCGAGACCTTCGGTCACCAGTCTCAGGCCCATCTCCCTACCGGCGTCGAAGGCGATGGGGGACGAACCGCGACCCGCCATGCGCTGGAACATCCGCTCGATGCGAGCGATGAAGTCACCGGTAAGGACGGCGGAACGGATGCCCCGCACCCGGATGTTCCCGGGGGCGATGACTGTGTCGTTGTCGTCGGCCATGATGTGTCCCATATCGGCGGCAGTTCCGTCCGTCCGATAGTGCGACATCCTCTTTTATTAACGTTTTGTCGCGGCAACGACGAGCCTACGGACGCAGTCCGCAGCAGAGAGCAAGGAACAGCCCGGCGGCGGTTATGTCGGCGGTCGTGCCGGGATTGCGGCGGTTCCCGTCCCTGCGGAGTTCGTCATCGAGCGACCGGACCGCATGCCACCAGTCAACGGAGAGCGGTTCGAGCCCGGTCACGATCGACCTGGCGGCGAGCATGACCTCCCGGGCCACCTCGTCACCGCCCTTGCGCCGGATCAGCGAGTCGGGGCGCTCGGCGAGCAGCTCCATGTAGGCGAGCACCACAGCCTCAGGCTCCAACCTCTCGCGCTCGAGGAGGAGAGAGCAGCAACGGCGGGACCGGGGAAAGCCCTCAACGAGCTCACGGGCCACGTCGTCCCGCGACACGGCCTCGCCGAAGGCGATGAGCGGAGTTACACCCTGGGATACCACCTGCTCGGCAGCGTCTGATGCCGTGGCGTCCCAACGCTCCGTCCGGCCGAGCCCACCGGGACTGGCCGCAGCGATGGCGCGGTAGATCGCGCCAGTGTCCTCCGATGTCGCCTCGCGCATGAGCTCACCGGTGGCGCTGATGAGCCCCTCGAGGGTACGGTCGTCAAGTGCGAGCGTGCGCACTGCGCCCGCTGCCAGGGGGACGATGAGGAATATGGTGCCAAGGAGGGTGTTCCCCCCATGGTGCCACCGCCCGCCCTGGAGCACGGCCTCCTCCATCGCGAGCCCGAGACCGGCAGCGGAGGGCTCTCCGGTGGCACGGGACGCCAGCCTGTGGAGCGGTCCATGGAGCGCTGATGCAGAGGCCAGGAAGTGTGCGTGCGTGATGTCGGGGAAAGAGGCGACCGGCGACACGTTCCCCGGCTTGGGATGGGCACTGACCTCGATGGCAGGCGCCAGCAGGGCCGCAGTGATTGCATCGTCCGGTCCCTCGAGGATGAGGTCGGTCATCGTCACGGCCAGGGTAGGTGGGCCGGGGCTTAAAAAGATTGCGAGGACGGAGTAGAGGCAACAGGAAAGTATAAAAACAGACGAACGGGCCGTCGACCACTAGAAGGCTCACGCTATGCTTCGAGACTATCCAGTCGAATCTGTGAGCAGCGCTCCGGGGACCGGGCGCCTGCTCTACGACCACCTCATGAAGCATATCCACGTCCCTGCCACCGCCAACCACGACATCTGGTATGCTGGTGAGGAGGCGAAACTGGCGGACCCTGATACATACTCCTTCCGCGGAGGGACACCCTATGGTGAAACCCTTGAGCTCAGGACCCTGGCGGGACAGGACCTCGAGGAGGGCGATAACGTCGTCGCCACCGACCATGGTACCTTCCTCTATACATTCCCGACCAAAGAGGACTACACAGCCTCCGACGAGAATGAGGTACCCGTGTACGCCAGTGACCTCTCGACCGCTGCCCGCAAGGGGCTGAGCATCCCCGACACGGCCCGCGAGGAGGACAAGGTCTTCAATCCCAACTTCCGACCGTACGAGGAGCTTGACCCGTTCACCAAGTACAGCAACGAACTGGCGTCCCTCTCGCTCCCCAAGTCCCTCTCCAGCTGGTGGGCCGGCCTTCAGGGCAAGGTCAACTACTCCGAGGCCGATGTGCTCTCGTACCTCGACGCGTGCTTCGACAACCTGAGCGGCCCGGAGATGACCCACCTCATGCATGGGAACAACATGGCATGGTCGGCCCTGGCCTACATCCGCGAGCGCGGTGCCATCGAGGGCGACCTGATGAAGGAGTTCCACGCCCAGAACCCGACGGACTTCTACATCAAGGACCTGGGCACCCTTCTCCCTGCCATGTTCTACTCCCTGGCCATGCTAGGCAAGGATCCGGTGGAGTACTACGAGCGACTGGACATCGAGATATGGGGCGCCAAGGAAGCGGCCGAGCACATGCAGGGGCTCATTCGGAAGCCAGTGGAGTAGGACGGTCAGTCCGCTTCGGCCGGTCCCTTGACATCAACGACCCGCACGATCTGTACCTTGACCTTGGTGAGCAGTGCGGCCAGGGCGCCCAGGATTATTATATGGGGCGCGAAGATCGTCAATGCGCCGCCCATCGCCACCCCGCCGGTAAGTGGTACTTCGAGAAGCACGTCGTCAGAGGATCGTCGCACGATGAGCCGGCGCACGTTCCCCTTGTGCACGATGTCCTTGACACGGTCCACCAGCTCCCCGGCATCGAGCTCATACTCCTCGATGCGCTCCTTCTTCCGAGCATCAACTTTCTTCGTCATTTCGGCACACCTGTCCTGTACGTTAAACGGCCGCTAAACAACTGGCAGTGGGATGCGTTCCATGAGCGAGGGCCACGGGGATCAGTGCATCCTCGCCCGTACCGGTGATGGGGGCAGCGTGTACCCTCCCCGGTCCTATCTCACCGAGGCACACGGGACACACTCTTCGTCCCTCCACGCGCTGGATGCAGGCGCTGCACACGACCGCTCTGCATCCACCGCATTCGAGGTACTCCCATTCTTCTTCAACAGCACTCCCGCAGACAGTGCATGTCCGTTCACCGTCACGTTCGGTCAGTAGGTCCATGTATCTCACCTCAGTCCTCGATGGCCTTCTTCAGGTCTCCTCCGCACTTGGGGCACCTGACGCACCTGTGGAGGATCGAGCTCTCGCAGTAGGGGCACACCTTCGTGCGCTCATCGTCCTTATCTTCGGTCTTGTCTTTGATCGCTTTCTTCTTTACGGTCTTCTTCTTCACGTCCTCGGTCCGGAGGCTCACGACCTCGATGTCCTCATCTTCCTCCTCGGAAGGCGCCTTCCGGACGGTCCTTCTCCGCCTGCGGTCAACGATCTCCTCGTCGCTAGAACCGTTCCCCTGGTCCCAGGAGAGTGCCACGGTGACCATCGCCCCGAGCCCGACTATCATGCCCAGGAGACTGATCCATTCACCCAGTATCGGCAGCCAGCGGAGGACTGTGAAGATCACCCATCCACCAAGGAACTGGACGTACCGGTTCTTCTCGGGCAGTGCCTGCTCACCGATGAGCACCGAGATGACCACCGTCGTCAGGAACAGCGCTGCGACGAACAGGAATCCCCCCATGATGGAGAAGGGGATGCCCACGATGGTGATCAGGAGGAGGATGAGGCCTATCGGTACGCCGATGAGCACCCCGAATCCTATTGCACCGGTGTACAGCGGCTCGTCCATGATGGCCTCCGAGGTACGGTCGAGAAAGGGACCTCCCCAGTGCACCACGGCCAGGCCGAAGGCGAGCGAGGCCACTACGAACATGATGGTGAGCACGAACAGGACCATAGCTCCGATGGCGAGGATGCCCCCGACGAAGGGGAGGTTGTGGGCGAGGTCCGAATCGTCGAAATCGAAGGGCAGGTTCTCGTCCATGTGCTCGACGCGCTCCACGCTCCCCCGGACGCGGTCCAGGTTCCCCGGTGCGTCCTCAGCGCTGTAGACGAGGTTGCCGCCGATGATGGCGTCGGGTGAGATGTCGAAGTCCCCGGCACCGATCTTGGCGTTCGCCAGTACCTTCCCGCCGAGCCTCACGGCCCCAGCGTTCGCAGTAAGGTCGCCCCGCACGATACCGTCCATGTCCAGTTCACCGCAGAAGGCGACGAGCTCCCCGTCGATCACGGCAGTAGGACCAACACTGACCTCCCCGCCAAGGGCCACGACCTCGCCGGAGACATTTCCGCGGATGTCGACCTTACCGCCACCGGTACGTACATCGCCGCCGACGGCGTCGAGGATTGTCACATGACCGCCGCCGATGAGTATGTCGCCACGGACCGGGGCCCGGACCTCGACATCCCCTCCGAAGACTATTAGGTCGCCATTGACGGGAGCAGTGACACGGACATTGCCCCCAGCGCTATAGACATTGTCGTCGATAGCCAGGCCATCACCTCCGATGGTGACCGTCTCGTGCTCTCCCATTGCCAGTGTGTATGCAGCGGCCGAGCCGATCATCACGAACAAGCAGATGATCGCAACCAGCATCCGGTTCATCGTTCGTTCCATCCTCATCCCTCCTGTTTGATGATACTCGCGTTCCATTTCAGGTACCGGACCGTCAGGCCGGCGAAGGCCCTGGCCAGGTACATATCGACCATGACGAAAAGCAGCCCACCGAGAGAGAGCCCGATCATGAAGATGAGGCCGATGAAGGGATGGCCCCCGATGGTGTAGCCATACCCGCCGATCGATGACAGGATGATTGCGACGATCCCGGTGAGGCCACCGAAGGTAAAGCCCACAGCTACCGCGAAGAGCGCGAAGAGCACTCCGACCAGGGCAAGGAACGGTCCGAGGACGAACACGAGATTGAAGAAGCCGAGCCCTGCCGCAGCGAGCACCGCCCGCAGGATGTTCTCTATCGAAGCGGAGTCCTCGGCCCGCTGGACCATGAAGTCCGCCTTGAGCTGGCGGGCCAACGCCTTCGGGCTTCCGAGGGCGCGAGCTATACCATCCTCGCTCCGTCCCTCCTCGAGCCCTGCCTCGAAGTGCTCCCGGTAATCGTCGAGAACGTCCTCGAGATCGTCCTTGGGAACCCCACGTAGATGCCTCCTCAATGTCCCGATGTACTCCTTCCTATTCATTATTGGCACCCTCCAGGAAATGATTCACACGCTCGACGAAGGTCAGCCACTCGTCGGTAAGCTCGTCCTTCATCGTCTTCCCTTCCGATGTCAGCTTGTAGTACTTCCGGGGGGGCCCCTCCTGGGACTCCTGTAGGTAGGTGGTGACGTAACCGTCATTCTTCAATCGGCGGAGAAGGGGGTAGATCGTGCCCTCGGAGATTGAGATGTTCTTGGAGATCTCGGCCACGAGTTCGTAGCCGTAGCAGTCCTTACGTCTCAGCTGGGCGAGCACACAGAGCTCCAGTACGCCTTTCTTGAATTGGATGTTCATGAAGTCATCACCTCACTAGGGTTTGTTGAATGCACAGTACCTTGTAGTACAAGGTACTATATATACCTTTGCATTGGAACGCAAGGTACTATATATACGGAGGTAATATGGCCCCTCGTGCAAAGGCATTTAAGGAGTGTTCCCCAACTCCGCCCGATGCGCCGCTTCCACGACATCGGCCTCCGGTACCCCGGAACACCCGAGGACGCCAGGGAGCTCGTCACCGAGGCGAAGCGCATGGGCTTCCATCGCGTGTGCATCAACGTCCCGGTCCGGGGCAAGGAAGGGATCAAGCTCCTCAAGTCGCTCAGGGACCAGGACCTCGGAGAAGGGACGCTCATCGGCGCCGATATCGACGTGATCGGCGGCTCCAAGAACGGTCTCCATAACCTTCTCGGCCGGGCGAGGAAGCTCGCTGACATTGTCGCGGTACTGGGCGGTGACCTGGCGATCAACAAGTACGCTGTCGAGTCGCGCGAGACCGATGTGCTCCGCGCCCCCTATCGCGGCAGACGTGATTCGGGCGTGGACAAGGTCGTAGCGGAGGCCGCTGCCAGGAACGGTGTAGCGCTGGAGCTCTCGTTCGCTGATGTGCTCGCTCCCAACAGCGGTCGGATCGGTCTCCTCCGACGGCTCGGAGAGCTCGTTGAATTTGCAGGAGCGTTCGATACCTGCTTGGTGCTTTCCAGCGGTGCCATCGATATGCTCGGGCTTCGGGTGCCACAGGACCTTGCCGCGTTCGTCACCTGTCTCGGGATGGACAATGAGGACGCCCTTGAGGCCGTAAGCACGGTACCGGGCGAGGTCGTGGACAGGGCATTAGAGCGAAAGGACGAGCGCATCATCGCGCCAGGAGTGCGGGTGATCGGATGAACGAGAAGAAGAAGCGGCGAGTGCCGGCTTACTTGCGAAAACGAAAGAGATATATAGTGTACCAAGTTTGGCCAGCCGGGAACCCTACCCCAGGGTTCAACGATGTGGACAGGGCCATCCGGTCGTCCGTCCGGTCATTTCTCGGCGACCATGGGGCGGCTCAGGCCGGCGTGTGGGTCATGAAGGACCGGTACGACCCCGCGACCGGGCAGGGCCTCGTCCGCTGCGTGCATGAACGGGTCGATCAGGTCAGGGCCTCTCTGGCCCTCGTGACCGGGATCGGCGATGCACGGGTCCGCATCGACACCCTGGGCGTCTCCGGTTCGATTAGAACAGCAAAGCGAAAGTTCACGGGTGATGAGAATGGAACTAATGACACCTGAAATGATGGGATATGATCGTGCGAGTACCGTCTTCTCTCCGGACGGCCGCCTCTTCCAGGTCCAGTACGCCATGGAAGCGGTACGGAGGGGCGCCACAGCCATTGGCATCGTCTGCAAGGACGGTGTCGTGCTTGCGGCGGACAAGCGCATCTCCAATGTGCTCATGGTCCACAGCTTTGTCGAGAAGATCTTCGAAGTGGACGATCACGTGGGGGTCGCAACCTCCGGACTTGTGGCCGACGGGCGCAAGCTCGTGGACGACGCGCGCATCGAATCCCAACGTAACCATATAGTGTTCGACGAGGCCATCGAGATCGCCTCTCTGGTCAAGCGCATCTGCGACATCAAGCAGCTTTTCACACAGTACGGAGGGCTAAGGCCCTTCGGTGTCTCCCTCCTCATCGTAGGTGTGGACGAGACCGGGCCCCGCCTCTTCGAGACCGATCCCAGCGGTACACCTACCGAGTGGAAGGCCACCGCCGTGGGAGAGGGACGCAAAGAGGTCCTCGAGTACCTAAAGGAGAACTACAAGGACGATATCTCCCTTGAAAAAGGCCTCGGTCTGGTGTTCAAGGCGCTCCAGCGCATCATGAAGGAGCCGATCGAGCCCGAGAAGATTGAGGCCGCGATAATCACCACCAAGGAGCGGAAGTTCACCAAGCTAGGGAAGGACCGGCTCGTCAAGTACCTCAAGAAGCTCGAGCCTGAGAAGGACAAGGACTAGGGGGTCGGCCAGCGTGGTCGACATCGACCGGGCAGTGATCGCCCGGCTCCAGAAGTTCGGATCGAACTTCGAGATCCTCGTGGACCCCGACGTGGCTCGGGAGTACAAGGAGGGCAAGAAGGTCGATATCGACAAGCTCATGGCGGCCCAGGACGTGTTCAAGGACGCTCACAGTGGAGACCGGTGCGGCGAAGAATCGCTGTTGAAGGTGTTCGAGACCACCAATCCATTCGAGGTCGCCAAGCAGATACTCGACAAGGGCCAGATCCAGCTCACAACCGAGCAGAAGCGCCATATGGCGGAGGAGAAGTACAAGCAGGTCGCAGCCCTCATCGCCCGCAATGCGATCAATCCGCAGACAGGCACTCCGCACCCCGTTGTCCGTATCGAGCGTGCCATGGAAGAGGCAAAGGTGCACTGCGATATCTTCAAGGACGCCGAGCAGCAGATGGCCGACGTCGTCAAGCTGCTCAGGCCGCTCCTGCCGCTCAAGTTCGAGACGCGAATAATCGCGCTGAAGGTTCCTCCGAGCTTTGCGAGCAACGCTCAGCGGGAGGTCCGCACGTTCGGTGAGATGAAGCAGGACCAGTGGCTCAAGGACGGATCATGGGTCGCCGTGGTGGAGATACCTGCGGGGATGCAGGACGAGTTCTTCGGTAAGCTCGCCGGCCTCACCCATGGCGAGGCCGAGACGCGCGTGCTGGAACATTTCCCCTGAGCACTGGTGACATCGATGGCCCGCATCCTTGTGAAACCTCGGCAGCTCGTCGTTCCCGGTACACCGCTAGCATCGGGTGTGGTGGGGGGCGCCGCCCCCGGCACCCGGCTCGATGGTGATACGCTCTATGCCACCGTCGTGGGCCTGGCGTCGGTGCGTAGTGGCGATGTGGGCATCATCCCCCTGGGAGGCCCCTACCTGCCGTCCAAGGGCGATATTGTCATCGGCATCGTCACGGCCGTACGCGGAACGTGGATAGAGATCGACATCAAGGCACCCTGGTCCGCGGACCTGGGGCTGGAGGGGGGTGACGACCGGAGACCGGAGCGTGGCTGGCGGAAAGGTGACGCAGTGCTCGCGACCGTGACCGGGATGGACGAGGAGAAGCACGCTATGCTCGACATCAGCGGAATGGACCATGGTCCGATCTCCGAGGGGCTCCTCATCGATGTACCGGCCCCCAAGGTGGCCCGGCTAATCGGGCGTAGTGGGAGCATGGTGGGCATGATCCGTGAGCTTACCGGCTGCACCATAATCGTCGGCCTCAACGGACGTGTCATGATACAAGGGACGCCCGGGGGCCAGCTCCTGGCCGCACGGGCCGTCGGGCTCGTCGAGGCCAATGCTCACACTCACGGATTGACCGATGCCGTTCGTGTGTTCCTGGAAGGTGAGCGCCGTGATTAATAGGCGACCCGAGAGCCTGTTCGTCGATGGAAGACGGCTTGATGGCCGAGCTCTCGACGCGTTGGGCACCGCTGTGGCCGAGACCGGGATAATCCCCCAGGCCGACGGGTCCGCAAAGGTGGAACGGAGCGGCACAAAGGTGCTCGCCACGGTCCGCGGTCCACATGAGCCCCAAAAGCATGAAGATGATCTCACGCACGTTCGCTGCACTATAGATGTCCCCTCGTTCAGTGGTCCTGTACAGCATGACGACCTCACCGAACGGATGGAGGGGGCCTTGTGCTCTCTGGTGCTCTTCGACGACCTCCCCGGGTGTGTAGTCGATGTGCGTATCCAACTCGTGGCCTCGGGCGCAAGCGTTCTCGCCACGGCCCTCGCCGCCGCTACTCTCGCACTGGCCGACGCCGGTGTGCCCATGCGCGATCTGGTGGCCGCTGTGGACGTGGTCATCGTCCATGATGCACAGGGGAAACGGTTCATCGCCCTGGATCCGTCAGAGATCGAGGGTACATGGGCCTCGTCCACGATCACTGTATGCTTCACCTGCCATAGGGGGGACCTCGTCCTTCTCTGTGCTAACGGCAGGCAATCACAGGACGAGCTTGAGAGCGCCCTCACGCTCGCAGCGCGTGGCATGGGCGCCGTCAGCGACCTCATGACCGACTCGTTCCTCCGCCGGTATGCGACAAGAGGTGAGGACAAATGATACCTGCCCGACTGGTGGATTGCACCGTGGTCCGTCGAACGGTACGACGTTCTCTAGCGAACGGTCAGCGGTTCGATGGCAGGGGTCTGGGCGATGTCCGGCCCGTGAAGGTCATGTGCGACGTGGCTCCCGTGGCCGAGGGCTCCGCTCAGGCGTTCATTGGGATGACGCATGTCATCGCCGGTGTCCGGCTCGAGGCTGCTCCGCCCGTGGCGGACCATCCTGTGGAGGGAGTGCTCCATGTCCATGCCGGCAAGGATGGTGCTCGTCTTGCCTGGGCCGTTGAGCGTACCCTTCGTGATACCGAGGCCGTTGACCTCATGCGTCTGTGCATCGAGCCAGGACGGACCGTGTGGCACGTGTGGCTCGACGTGCGCTGCATCAACGATGACGGTTCCCTGGTCGATGCCTGTGTATTGGCATCGGTCGCAGCTCTCGCCACGGCGCAGATGCCACGCTTCGACGGCGGGAGAGTGGTCCGGGACGAGCGGATAGGTCCACTGATGGTGGACGGCCTACCTGTCACCTGCACTCTTGGCCTGGTGGACGGAAAGCTCGTGGCCGACCTCACCCGGGAGGAGGGGACGGTGGCCGACGCCAAGGTGCGCGTAACCTTCCAACCGGACGGCGCTCTCGCACAGGTCATGGCTAGTGGTCGGGGCACGCTCTCGTCAGACAAGATATCGCAGGCCGTCGCACTCGCGAAGAGGGCAGCACCGACGCTCCGTGAGGGTGTCCTGGCCGCCGTCGCAAGGTTTAAAAAAGCCTAGGTGGTGGGCTTGGCGATGAGCAGGCAAAGGAAGCTCGTGCCGTTGGAGAAGTACCTTGTCAGTGGCGTACATATCGGCACCCGCCAGAAGATGAAGGATATGAGCGAGTTCATTTACAAGCTCCGTCCTGACGGTCTGGCCGTGATGAACATCCAGAAGATCGACGAGCGCCTGCGGGTAGTCTCCCGATTCCTATCCCGGTACGAACCTGGCGAGGTTCTGGTCGTGGCAGCCCGTGAGACCGCCAAGAAACCGATCCGCAAGTTCGCCGAGGCCACGGGGTGCAAGCCCTGCATTGGACGGTTCATGCCCGGGACCCTTACAAATCCTGCTTACGAGAAGTACACTGAGCCGAGGGTCGTGTTCGTCAATGATCCGATCGCCGACAAGCAGTGTATCACCGAGGCCATGGAGGTGGGTATCCCCATCGTGTCCCTCTGTGATACCAACCACATTAAAGAGAACATCGACCTGATCATCCCCGCCAACAACAAGGGGAAGAAGTCGCTCGGGCTGGTCTACTGGATCATCGCTAAGGAGATGCTCATCGAGCGCGGGGTCCTTCCTCCGGATGTCGAGTACGAAGTACCAGTGGAAGAGTTCGGAGGCTAAGATATGCTACGGCTCCCGGCAGTGGCGGGCCAGCATTACTTTGCAGATACTGATAAGCTCGAGCTCCAGATCAAGCACTGTTTCACCCATGAGCTCGGTCCCGGAGCGCTCCCTGGAGAGCGCTCGGACAAGCGTATACACGGCATCATCGTCCCCCACGGTGCGTTCATGTTCTCCGGTGCCTGCGCGGCCCATGCCTACAAGTTGATCGGTGAGTCCGCGAAGCCGGACGTTGTCATCATCGTCGGACCCAACCACACGGGCACTGGTGCAGGCCTTGCCGTCTACCCGGCCGGCGCGTGGAAGACGCCGTTGGGGGAAGTGAAGGTGGACGAGGCGTTCGCCAAGACCATCGTGAAACACGGTGAGATGCTCGACCTGGACGAGATGGCGCACCAGTACGAGCCATCCATCGAGACACAGCTTCCGTTCCTCCAGTTCGTGCTCCCCGACGTCCCTATCGTCCCCATCCTAATGATGATCCACGACATGGACGCCTGCGACGACGTCGCCTTCTCGATCGTCGACGCTGCTGAGGAGATGAAGAAGAAGGTGCTCATCATCGCTTCCTCGGACTTCTCGCACTTCGTCCCCGCCCGCGTGGCATCGGAGCTGGACGATCTGGTGCTCCAGAACATCGAGAAGCTCGACGAGGAGCGTCTGATGAAGACCATCGAGCGTAAGAAGGTCTCCATGTGCGGATTCGCGCCCGTGAGCGCGATGATGGTCGCCTGTAAGGAGATGGGCGCCAAGAGTGCCCGTGTGCTCAAGTACTACACTTCGGGTGAGATCCTAAACGACAACACCCAGGTCAATGGCTACGCATCGTGTGTCGTGGAGTAACGCTCGCATCATCTCCGAGACGTTCGGACGAGGCACCTCCTATACAAGCCTTATAAATATCAACGGGTATCAATACAGTACGCTCGGAGGGCGAGAACCATGGAGGAAACAGCGACCTGGCTCAAGGACGTTCTCGGGGGTGAGAAGCGGCTCCATGAGGTCCTCGAAAAGCTCGAGGGGAATGAGAAGCTCTCTCTCCATTGGTTCGAGAA
>PVBE010193423.1_pt1 | contig 18522 bp, 14 predicted proteins | sample 1631181 | NCBI WGS metagenome assembly PVBE01 (sample SAMN08397723, study PRJNA350692) | Marine metagenome, whole genome shotgun sequencing project. | isolation source: water | place: Pacific Ocean | collected 2012-04
ACCGGCGTTCGACTGGAAGGGAACGAGTCGGCAACGAACGCCGCTGGGCAGACCACCGCCAGCACCAACCAGACGGCCGCCGCGATCCAAAACACCGCGACCGCGGTCGCGGTGCTCGGCACCATTACCGCCGCCGACGACCTCGAGTCCGTGAACGGCGGCTCGATGTGTTGCTTCTCGGGCGCCGGCGCCTTCAACAACCTCGGACAGGAAGTGTCCGACATGGCCCAGGTCAGCATGATCAGCAGCGGCACCGTCAGCGCCTCGGCCAGCGGCCTGCCACTGGTCGACCTCTCCCTGGTTTCGTTCAGCGGCGGCACCACCGGTGGTGCCCTCGAGATTCCGGATATTTCGAGCCTGTCGATCCTCGGGACCTACGACTACTCGTTCACCGCCGACCTCTCGACCAAGACCTATACGATCACGGCCAGGGGCATCGAGTTCATATCGGGTTCCACAGGGTCTCTCTCGAATACGGCGACCTTGCCGACCAGCGGCTCCGGCTTCCTCGACTTCAGTTACCATACTGCGGGTGTCACTAACACCGATTGCGACGCCTGCTCCATGCGGAACGATCTGTTGACCATCAACGGCAACCCGCTCGGCGGCATTTCCCATCAAGTCCGAGCCACCGATGCCGAACTCGGGGGGACGCTGTTCGGCGCCGCCTCGCTGGTCTCGCAACAGAAGTAGACCGGCCCACCGAGGCCGGACGCACCTGCGGGTTCCTTCGTCCTGGACGGCCGAGAATTCGTGTGAGCCTTGACAGTCGCGACGGGCTCGCCGCAGTCTCTTCGCCGATGCAATCGTTGGAAATTCGATCCTCATGACCCGCAGACGCGTGCCCCATGTATAGCTACATCATGCGCCGCCTCGCTTTTGGCGCGATCACCATCCTGGGCGTCTCGGTCATCGTTTTCCTGATCATGCGGGTGATGCCGGGCGATCCGCTGACCGCCATTTTCGGGCCCGAGGGCATGACCAAGCTGACGCCAGCACAGCGCGCCAGCTACATGGAGGAACTGGGCTTGGCCGACCCCCTGGTGGTGCAATATTTCCGCTGGATGGGGGATATCGCCACCGGCGAATTCGGCCGCTCGTTCTTCCGCGCCGAAAGCGTTGGCGACATGGTGATGCGGCGCGGCCCACTGACGGCGCAGATCGGCATCCTCTCGGTGATCCTGTCCTGGATCATCGGCATTCCGGTCGCCATCATCAGCGCCCTGCGCCCGAACAGCATCGCCGACAACTCGGCCCGTTTCGTCTCGATCACCTGTTTGGCGGTGCCGGGTTTCTGGCTCGGCATGCTGATCGTGCTCGGCCTGTTGTTCGGCTTCCGCTACCGGGCGCCGCTGACCGGCGCGGCGATCTTCGAGGATCCGTGGACGACCTTCCAGATCGTCATCGGGCCGGCTGTCGTGCTGGCGCTGGGGCAAGCCGCCTATATCGCCCGCATGGCCCGGTCCAGCCTGCTGGAGGTCATCCGGGAGGACTATGTGCGCACCGCCCGCGCCAAGGGCCTGAACGGCCGCCTGGTGATCAGTTTGCACGCCTTGCCGAACGCCTTGCTGCCGGTGATCACGCTGTCGGGCATTTTGCTTGGTTTCGTGCTGGCCGGCTCGATCCCGGTCGAGCGCGCCTTCGGCACGCCCGGTCTCGGCTACGCCATGTTCACCGCAGTCAACGAGCGCGACATCTTCGTGATGCAGAACTTGGTGTTCCTCTACGCCGTCGTCTTCGTGATGCTGAACATCATCGTCGACATCACCATCGCTTGGCTCGACCCGAGGATTCGCTATCAATGACGACGCAGCCCGAGACCGCCTTGCCCCGCGAACCGGAATTGGGAACGGCCGAGCAAACCATCCGGCGTCGCGCCTGGAAGGGACTGACGACCTTCGCCCGGCGCTCGCCGTTGTCGGCCTTCTGGGGCGTCATCGCCGTACTGATCGTCGTCATGGCCGTCGCCGCGCCGGCGATCGCGCCGTTCGATCCCTTGCAGTCGGACTTCACGCGGATGCAGAGAACGCCGGATTCGATCAACTTTTTCGGCTCCGACCAGATCGGCCGCGATACCTTGAGCCGGGTCATTCACGGCAGCCGCACGTCGCTGACGATCGCCATCGCCGCGGTCTTGCTGGGCACCACGTTCGGCTGTTTCTGGGGTCTGGCGAGCGGCTATCTCGGCGGCCGCTTCGATATCATCAGCCAACGCATCATCGAGTTCCTACAGGCCTTTCCCGACCTGATATTGGCGATGGCCATCGCCATGGCCTTGGGCTCGGGCACCGGCACCGTGATCATCGCGATCGCCATCACCCGAATACCCTTCGGCGGCCGCGTCATCCGCGCGGTGGTGCTGTCGCTGAAGGAGATGTCGTTCGTCGAGGCGGCGCGCAGCCTCGGCGCTTCCGACCTGCGGATCATGCTGAGGCATATTCTGCCGCAATGCGTGGCGCCCTATCTGATCCTGGCGACGACGCATCTCGGCGTCGCCATCATCATCGAGGCCTCGCTCGGCTTCCTCGGCGTCGGCATCCCGCCACCGACGCCGACCTGGGGCAACATGCTGGCGGACGCTCTGAATGCGGGCCTGGTGCCGCCGTGGTGGCTGGTGCTGTTCCCGGGCCTCGCCATCACCGTCACCGTGCTGGCCTTCAACCTGCTGGGCGACGGTATCCGCGACATGCTGGACCCGCGGCTGCGCGGCTCGGTCTGATCCCCGTCTATCTATTCGCCGGCGGGTTTGGCCAGCGGAAACGTGACGCCGCCGTCGTGCAGGTGGCAGGCAGCCATGTGCCCGGGCATGACTTCGGTCAAGCTCGGCACCTCTTGCCGGCAGCGTGCCATGGCGTAGGGACAGCGCAAATGGAAATGACAGCCCGGCGGCGGGTTGATCGGGCTCGGCACGTCGCCCTTCAAAATCATCCGCTGGCGGCCCCTGCTCCGCGCTTTCGGGATCGGCACGGCCGAGAGCAGTGCTTCGGTATAAGGGTGCAGCGGCGTCTCGAACAGGCTGGTCTTGTCCGTCGTCTCGACGATCCGGCCGAGGTACATCACCGCCACCCGGTGGCTGATATGCTCGACCACCGCCAGGTCGTGGGCGACGAAGAGATATGACAGCTTGAACTCGTCCTGCAGGTCCATCAGCAGATTGATAATCTGGGCCTGGATCGAGACGTCCAGCGCCGATACCGGCTCGTCGCCGACAATCAACTCGGGACTGAGCGCCAGGGCGCGGGCGATCCCGACGCGCTGGCGCTGGCCGCCTGAAAACTCGTGCGGATAGGAGTGCATCAGTTGCGGGCGCAGGCCGACGCGTTCGAACAGGCTCGCGACCCGATCCTGGCGTTCCTGACGCTCGGCGACCCGGTGGATGATCAGCGGCTCGCCGACGATGTCGCCAGCGGACATCCGTGGATTGAGCGAGGCGTACGGATCCTGGTAGATCATCTGCATCTGCTGGCGGTAAGGCATCATCGCGGTCGAATCCAGATCGGTGATGTCTTCGCCATGCACGCTGATCCGACCCTCGGTCGGCTCCAAGAGCTTCAGCACGGTGCGGCCCACGGTCGACTTGCCACAGCCACTCTCGCCCACCAGACCGAGCGTCTCGCCGCGTTTGATGTGGAAGGAAACACCGTCGACCGCATAAACCTGACCGGCGACGCGGGAGAAGACGCCCTTATAGATCGGAAAATGCTTCTTGAGGCCCCGGATCTCGAGTAGTGGGCTGGCGCCGCGATCGACCGGGGGCTCGGATGCTTGCAGGCTCATACGCCGGCTCCCAGACGGTCGGTGTGCCAGCAGGCGACCCAGTGGCCGGGTCTTTGTTCGGCCAACGGCGGATAGGAGGCCCGGCACTGGTCGCTGGCGAGGCCACAGCGCGGCGCGAAGGTACAGCCCTCGGGCAGATTGGCAAGCGAGGGCACCATGCCCTTGATCTCGTTCAAGCGGATGCGCTGCGTGTCGGCATGCGCCGCCTCGTCGAGGCTGGGAATGGCGCCGAGCAGACCCACCGTGTAGGGATGTCCCGCGTGCTCGAACAACTCGTCGACCTCCGCCTCTTCGACCTTCCGTCCCGCATACATCACCACCACCCGGTCGGCGCTCTCGGCGACCACGCCCATGTCGTGGGTGATCAAGATCATCGAGGCGCCCAGCGTGTCCTGCATCTCGCGCATCAGCTCGAGGATCTGTGCCTGGATCGTAACGTCGAGCGCGGTGGTGGGCTCGTCCGCGATCAGCACCTTCGGATTGCACGACAGCGCCATCGCGATCATCACCCGCTGACGCATGCCGCCCGAAAGCTGGTGCGGATAGTCATGCGCTCGAAGCGCCGGCTCGGGGATATGGACCCGGCTCAGCATCTCGACCGCCTGCTCCATGGCCTGGCGTTTCGACAGCCCCTGATGCAGGACGATCGCCTCGCTGATCTGCCGGCCGACCGTGAACAAGGGGTTCAGCGAGGTCATCGGCTCCTGGAAGATCATCGAGATGTCGTTGCCGCGAATGGCTTCCATCTCGGTCTCCGACAGGGCCAAGAGATCATTGCCCTCGAAGCGGATCGCGCCGCCGACGATCCGCCCCGGCGGGTCCGCCACCAGGCGCAGGATCGACAGTGCCGTGACGCTCTTGCCACACCCCGATTCTCCCACCACGCCCAAGGTCTCTCCCCTACGCAGGTTATAGGAAACCCCGTCGACGGCCCTGACGATCCCGTCCTCGGTGAAGAAGTGCGTCTGTAGGTTCTCGATCTCCAAGACCGTTTCGCCCAGCGCCGAGCTTGCCTTCTCGGCCACTTGTTCGATATGCTCTGTTTGGTTCAAGACTATAACCTCGAGATCATGGCGGAATGGCTTGGGCGTTTCGGTGCAACAGAGACCCTATAAGAGCACACCGCCATCAGTTCCGAAAAGGCCTCAGGCAAAAGGGAGGGAACAGAATGACGAACCGGGGATTTGCGCCTCCGTGGTGGACGCGACGAGATGTTATGAAGGGCGGCGCCGCCTTGATGGCGGGCGCCTATGGCCTTTCCTGGGCGGCGGCCAACGCCGCGATCCCGATGGAATACGACGGCTCCAAGTTCAAGCTCGCGGCAACTGAGCCCAATCCCAAGTCGGGCGGCGTGATGCGCTATGGCATTACCATGCGCCCGCCACATCTGGATTTCCACCAATCCGGCACCGTCAACAACCTCGGCAGCCAGGGCTGCATGTACGACAACCTGATCCGGCACGACCCGCGCGACAGCGGTCAGTCGATCATCCCGGATCTGGCGCATAGCTGGGAAATTTCGAAGGACGGCAAGACCTACACCTTCTTCCTGCGCAAGGGCGTGCTGTTCTCCGACGGCGCGGAGCTGACCGCCGATGACGTCAAGGCGACCTTCGACCGGATCGTCAAGCCGCCGCAGGGCATCCACGTCCCGCGTAGCGCCCTCTTCCCCTCCGTCGCCGAGATCAATGTCCGCGACAAGTACACGGTCGAGTTCAAGCTCTCGGTGCCGCGACCGCCCAGCTTCATCATGGCGGCGATCGCCAGTGGCTGGAACGGCATCGTCCGCAAGAAGACGCTGGAGGACAACAACTACAACCTGCGCAAAACCCTGGACGTCCCCGGCACCGGCCCGTTCCGCAGCGTCAAGCGGGTCGAGCAGGAAATCTGGGTAATGGAGAAGAACAAAGACTACTGGATGGAAGGCCTGCCTTATCTCGACGGTATCGAGTTCTTGCATGGCTTGCCGTTCTCGCCCGAGCTCGGCTCCGCCTTCCTGGCCGGCCGCACCGACTATGCCCGTCTGATCGACCCGGTGACCCGCAAGGAGGTCGACAAGCGGGACGGCATGACCGCGACCGACTACTACCAGAGCGTTATCCAGGCGACCTGGGTCAACGCCAAGCGCAAGCCGTTCGACGATCCGAGGGTGCGCCGGGCGATGCATCTGGTGCTGGACCGGCCGGTGCTGGTGGAGGTGGTCAAGGACGTGGCACCGATGATGGTCGGCGGCTTCGTCTACCCGTTCTCCGATGTCGCCACGCCGAAGGAGGAACTCAAGAAGCGGCTCGGCTACCAGCCGGACACCGCCGCCTCGATCGCCGAAGCCAAGTCGTTGCTGGCCGACGCGGGTTACCCGAACGGCATCAAGGGGCTGGACTTCCTGGTTCGCGAAGTCGCCAGCTTCAAGCTCTGGTCGCAGGCGATCCAGGCGATGCTGCAGCAGACCCTCAACATCGAGTGCAACCTGCGCACGGTGGTCGAGGCGGTCTGGTTCGAGGACACCAACAACGGCAAGTTCGATCTCTCGATCGGGGCGATCGTGTCGACGCTGATCGATCCTTCGGACTACTTCAACACGTGGTACGGCAAGGGCGGCCCGCAGAACTACTCGCAGTGGGAAGACCCGAACTTCTCCGCCTTGCTGGGCAAGATCGACAGCGAAGTCGATCCCGCCAAGCGCCAGGCCTATATCCGCCAGGCCGAGGAGATCATGGAAACCAACCCGCCGTTGCTCCCGGTCGCTTGGGAGAAGATCAACGACGGCTGGTACGACTACGTCAAGGGCCACAATCCCTACAACTACTTCGGCATCTATGACGTGGTGCGGATGGATACGTTCTGGCTCGACAAGTAAGAACCGGAGCGGCGCGCGCGGGCATCTCCGCGCCGCATAGTCACGCAACGAGCCCACGCCGGTCGATCGCCGGCGTGGGCTTCGCTTTTGGTGCGGTCTCGGTATGATCGAATGGACTAGGCCGAGCTTTCGGGTCGTTGACGGATAGAGGGAGGCCGGAATGAAGGTGTTGGTGATGGGTGGCGGCGTCATTGGTGTTACGACCGCCTGGCAGTTGCTCAAAGACGGTCACGAGGTCACCCTGGTGGAACGGCTGGCCGAGGCCGCCGACGAAACCAGTTTCGGCAATGCCGGCGCCATCGCCCCCGGCCACGCCTATGCCTGGTCCTCGCCGAAGGCGCCGATGATTCTGCTGCGGTCCCTCTGGCGGAACGATCAGTCGATTCGCTTCCGCTTCAGCGGCGACCCGAAGCTTTGGTATTGGACAATGCAGTTCCTCGGCCAATGCTCGAGCGAGCGCTATCGCCAGAACACCCAGAACAAGCACCGTCTCTGCACCTATTCGAAGGCGATGCTGCACGAGGTAGTGGCCGAGACCGGCATCGACTACGACCGCACCGGGGGTGGCCTTCTTTATATCTATCGCTACCCCGCCTCCTTCGAGAATCGAATTCGAGAGATGACGATCCTGACCGATCTCGGCGAGGATCTTCGCGCCCTCGAACCCGACGAGTTGATCGCGATCGAACCCTCCCTGGCCGGTGCCAAGGAGAAGATCGCCGGCGCCATCCACGCCCTCGGCGACGAGACCGGCGATTGCCGCAAGTTCACCCAGGCCCTGGCCGCGCTATGCCAGAGCAAGGGCGCCACGGTGAAATACGAGACCGCGGTCACCGACATCGTCACGGCGGGCGGTCGGGTGGAGAAAGTGGTGACCGACAAGGGCGACGAAGTGGCCGACGCCTACGTCATGTCCATGGGTTTCGCCAGCCCTACTTTCTCGAACCCCCTGGGCGTCAAACTACCGATCTATCCGGTCAAGGGCTATTCGGTGACGCTGCCGATCGCCGGGCGCAACAATCCTCCGGCGATCAACGGTATCGACGAGAACAATCTCTGCGCCTTCACGCGGATGGGCGACCGACTGCGGGTCACCGCCACGGCCGAGTTCACCGGCTATGACAAGAGCCACCAGCCGTCCGACTTCACGCAAATGCTGGGGGCGATGCGCGATTTGTTGCCCGATGCCGCCGACTACGACAGCCCCGACTACTGGGCCGGCCTCCGGCCGATGACACCGGACAACTGCCCCTATATCGGGCGCGGGCGGCAGGACAATCTCTTCTACAACACCGGTCACGGCCACATCGGCTGGACGATGTCGAACGGCTCCGCCCGGATCGTCGCCGATATGGTTGCGGGGCAGACGCCAGCAATCGAGATGACCGGACTCGGCATTCGCTGACACTCGGACGCGGGGTTGGTCATTCGTTGTACCGGCGCACAGTTCGAACTTGTCAGGGGCCATGGTTATTCTATTCTGTCCGTAACGATATAAAGCAGCCGTGACCGGCCTGCCTCGTATTGGGGGCAAGGCCGGTTTTGATTTTCGGCGAAAACGCGTTGGAGGGTGCCTTGAGCGAAGAAGCCGGGACAGGAAAACGCCAGGCGGTCGAGCTCCGCCTGGAGGACATCTCCAAGCACTTCGGCTCCGTGGTGGCGGTGGAGCGGGCAAGCTTGACCGTCGAACCGGGCGTCCTTCTGTCGCTTCTCGGACCATCGGGCTGCGGCAAGACGACGACGCTGCGCATCATCGCCGGCTTCGAGGCACCCGACACCGGCCACGTCGTCATCGACGGCCGTGACATCAGCTATCTCGCGCCGGACAAACGCGGCCTCGGCATGGTCTTTCAGAACTACAGCCTGTTTCCGCACATGACCGTGGGCGAGAACATCGCCTTCGGCCTGAAGATGGCGAAGACCGGGCGCGCGGAGATCGGAAAACGCGTGGCGGAAATGCTCGACCTGGTCCATCTGCCGGGCCACGAAGATCGCTTTCCCAACCAATTGTCGGGTGGTCAGCAACAGCGCGTCGCGCTGGCCCGGTCGCTGGTGCGCAACCCCTCGGTACTGTTGCTCGACGAACCGCTCGGCGCCCTGGACAAAAGTCTGCGCGAAAACATGCAGTTCGAGCTGCGCCGAATTCAGCGGACCCTCGGCATCACGACGATCCTGGTGACGCACGACCAGGAAGAGGCGTTGACGCTCAGCGATCAAGTCGTGGTGATGAACGAGGGCCGGATATTGCAGGTCGGCACGCCGTCGGAAGTTTACGAATATCCCGAGACCCGTTTCGTCTCCGAGTTTCTCGGCACCTCCAACCTGTTCGAAGGCGAACTCGGCGCGGCGGCTGCCGACGGCGTTCGCGACTTCGTGCTGCCCTACGGCGGCGACGAGGCGCGTCTACAGGTTCTGGCCAGCGAGATCGATGCGGGGCAAAAAAGCGCGATGATCGCGGTCCGGCCCGAGAAGGTGACGGTCAGTGATGCCCGGTCCGACGCCGCGATTATGCTTCAGGGCCAAATTCAAGGTCACGTCTTTCGCGGCAGCTATCACGCCTACGAAGTGGCGGTAAGCGGGCGGGAAGGCCCGGTTTTCGTCTATAACCAGGCCCGCAGCCGCAGCGGCGAGCACGTCTTCGAGGCCGGCCAGAACGTCTTCCTGACTTGGAGCGTGCAGGATTCGATCGTGCTGCGCGATGACTGAGGCGCCGGTCTCGTCATCGCCGAAATGCCGTGTCGGCATCGACGTCGGCGGAACCTTTACCGATCTGGTGTTGGTCGACACCGACACCGGCGGGTTGACTTTCTACAAGGAACCGAGCCGGCCCGCCGAGCCGGCCGAGGCCGTGGTGCAAGGTCTCGCCGGGATCATCGACCGGGCCGGCGTCGCACCGGCCGATATCGGCCTCCTGGTGCACGGCACCACGCTCGGCCTCAACACCATCATTCAGCGCCGCGGCGCCAAGTTGGCGTTGGTGGTCTCCAACGGCAATCGCGATGTTTTCGAGATCGGCCGGTCGCGAATGCCGAGTTCCTACGACCTCTCGGTGCCGAAGGAGGAACCGCTGGTGCCGCGCGACCTGGTCTTCGAGGTCTCGGCCCGGATGCTGGCCGACGGCACCGTCGAGACGACGCCGAGGCCCGAGGAGTTGAGCCAATTGGCGGCGGAATTGCGCCGCCACGAGGTTGATGCCGTAGCAATCATGTTCCTCAACGCCTATGTCGACGGCAGCCTGGAGGAAGAGGTCGGCAAGGCCCTGGAAGCGGCCTTGCCGGACGTCTTGATCACCCACTCGGCCCGGCTTTGGCCGGAAATCCGCGAATACGAACGGGCCCTGGTCGCGGCGCTGAACGCTTATATCCACCCCTTGGTGAGCCGATACCTGGGCCGGCTTCGCGAACGGCTCGACGACATGGGCGTCCACGCACCGCTCTACATCACCTCTTCCAACGGCGGCACCTTGAGCCTCGAAAGCGCCCGCAACCGGCCGATCGACACCGTCTTGTCCGGCCCGGCCTCGGGCGTCGTCGCCGCGGCGCGGCTCTCGGGCGAGGTCGGCCCACAAAAGATCCTGACCGTCGATATGGGCGGCACCAGCTGCGACATGGCGGTCTCGCAAGCGGGCGAGCCGGAATACACCACCCGCACCACCGTCGGGGATTTCCCGCTGATCCTGCCCGTCGTCGACATCACCGCGATCGGCGCCGGTGGCGGCTCCATCGTCTGGGTCGACTCACAAGGCCTCCTCAAAGTCGGGCCGGAAAGCGCCGGTGCCGAGCCGGGTCCCGCCTGCTATGGCCGGGGCGGCGAACAGGCGACGGTGATGGACTGCTATCTGGTCACCGGCTACCTCAGATCCGAGGCTTTTCTGGGTGGCCGCATGACGCTCGATCGCGAGGCGGCGGTGGCGGCCCTGGATGCGATCGCCGATCGAATCGGACTCGACGGCGAGGACCGGGCCGTTCGGGCCGCGGAATCGGCGCTCAGGGTGGCGACGGCGAAGATGGCGACCGAACTTTACAAGGCGTTCGCGCAGCGCGGCCTGGACCCGCGCGAGTTCACCCTGATCGCCTATGGCGGCGCCGGGCCGACCCAGGCCAACATGCTGGCCGAAGAGATCCGGTTGTCGACCATCCTGATCGCGCCGTCGCCCGGAACGCTCTGCGCCCTCGGTGCCATCATGACCGATATCCGGCGCGACTTTCTGCGCATGGTGCGGGCCGAACTGGGCGACGCCGACGGCGCCACCTTGGCGGCGATGCGCCGGGCACTCGACACGATGGAAACCGAGGCGATGGAGTGGATCGCCGACGAGGGCGATCTGGTGGGCCGGACGACGCTCGGCTGGACCGGAGATATGCGCTACGCCGGCCAGGCCTATGAGCTCAGCGTCGATTTGCCCGACGCGTTGCGCCAGGAGCTGGATGCCGACAGGCTGGGCGAGCTCTTCCACCGCGTCCACGAGCAGGTCTACGGCTTCCGTGACGAGGAGGCCCGGATCGAGGTGACGGCGCTGCGCACCCGGGTGATCGGCAAGGTGCCGCCGATCCGTCTGCCGGCTCTCGACGTCGGTTCGGGGACGCCGCCTCCAATCGGCGAGCGCCGGGTCTTCCACGACGGCGCCTGGCTGACCGCGGCGGTCTATCGACGGGACGACCTGGCGGCAACCGACCGGCTGGCCGGGCCGGCGCTGGTCGAGCAGGAGGACACGACCATCTGGATTCTGCCGGGTTGGCACGGCACGGTGGACGGTCTCGGCAACGTCCGCATGGAAAGGGTTTAGGGCCATGAAACTCGATCCGGTGACGCTGGAGATCATGAGCAACAAGGTGCAGTCGATCGCCGATGAGATGGCCTTCACCTTGATGCGCGCCGGGCGCACGCTCTATGTCAAGGAGACCGCCGACTTCTCCACCGCGCTGGTCGACCTCTCCGGCAAATTTTTCGCCTACCCGGAGGCGATCGGCGTTTCCGGCTTCGTCGACCTCGACTGCCTGCCCTCGATCCAGGCGGTCGGCGAGCTGGAGTCGGGCGATATCATCATCACCAACCACCCTTACGAATCCGAGGGCCTGGCCACGCATACGCCCGACCTGCACATCATTGCGCCCTATTTCCACGACGGCGAAATCGTCTGCTACGGCTGGTCGTTCCTGCATTCGGCCGATGTCGGCGGCAAGGTGCCTTGCAGCATCTCGCCCTCGAACCACGAACTCTTCCAGGAGGGGTTGCTGATCCCGCCGACCAAGTGTCGGCGGCGGGGCGAATGGGACGAGAGCTTCCTGCGCATCTTCCGCTCCAATTGCCGCACCCCGGAGGAAAACGTCGGCGACCTGCAGGCGATGTTCGCGGCCCAGACCGTCGGCCAGCGGCGGGTCACCGAGATCATCGAGCAACACGGGCTCGACACCTTCATGCAGACGCAAGCGGACCTGATCGAATACACCGCGCGCAAGGCCCGGGCGGTGCTGCGCCGGTTGCCGGATGGCGTTTACGAGTTCTGGGACTATCTCGACGACGACCTGGTGACGCCGGTGCCGCTGCGGATCCGGCTGAAGATGACTGTCGAGGACGGTGCCGTGCACATCGACTTCACTGGCACCGATCCGCAGGTGATGGCCTCCTTCAACATTCCGACCGCCGGCAAGCGGCATGCTTGGCTGACCCTGCATCTCCTCAAGTTTGTTTATACGCAAGACCCCACGGTACCGCTCAATTACGGCGTCTTCCAAAGCATCACCGCGACCACGCCCAAGGGCAGCATCGTCAACCCGGAATTCCCCGGCGCCGTCGGCGTTCGCCACGCCACCGCGATCCGCCTCAACGACGTGGTTCAGGGGACGCTGGCCCGCGCCGTCCCGGACCTGATCCCGGCCAGCACCGGCGGCATCGTCATTCCCGTCGTCCTGGCCGAGCGCGACGCCGAGACCGGCCGCCAGAACGTGATCGTGGTGGAGCCGATGATGGGCGGCATGGGCGCTGGCCTTGGCCACGACGGCGTCGACGGCCGCGACAGCAGCATCTCCAACCTTTCCAACAACCCGATCGAAACGGTCGAGGCCTCGGCCGGCGCGGTGATCCGCCAGTACGCACTGAGGCGCGATTCCGCCGGTCCCGGCGAATGGCGCGGCGGCGTCGGCCTGGAGCTGACCTTCGAGATCGTGCGCGACGGCGTGCAGGTATTGGGCCGCGGCATGGAGCGCTTTCGCTTTCGCCCCTGGGGTCTCAGCGGCGGCCGTGCGGGCGCGCCCGCGCGCACCATCCTGAACCAAGGCCGAGAGGACGAGCAAGACCTCGGCAAGATCGACGTCCTCAATCTGAAGCGTGGCGATCGTCTGACGGTGTTGACGCCGGGCGGCGGCGGCTACGGCGATCCGCTGGCTCGCGCGCCGGAGGCGGTGCTGGCCGACGTCGCACGTGGCATCACCAGCGCCGAAGTGGCCGAACGCGACTACGGCGTGGTTGTCCGCGACGGCATCGTCGACGAGGACGCGACCGCCCGCATTCGGGGCAGCAACGTCCAGCGCGAGGGTGGCCAACTATTCCACTTCGGCCCCGAGCGCGATGCCTGGGAGACCGCTTGCGACGACGCGACCGCCACCCTGCTGGCCCGAAAACTCTATTCGGTGCCGCTCTCCGTCCGTTCCGAGACCCGGCGACAGCTTTTCGCGGAGGTGTTGCCCAAACTGACCGGGGCCGACAGCTCGATCCCGGAGGTCATCGGCGACGGCGCGGAATCCGGCGCCCGCTTTCGAGCCGCCGTCCAGGCCCTGCCGGATCCGGTCAGCGGGCTGGAGTAGGCATAGCGTTAGGTAGAATTTCGCCGAGAATACACAGCGGCTCCTTGAAAGACAGATCGGTTAGGATGGGTTAATATAGACAATCGTGGGTACCGCACTGCCATGAGCCATCGTCGATTGTTCGGGCACCGGTGCATCAGTGGTCTCGGCGCAGATATGCCGGGCAAAGGAGGGGAGGAGCGAATGAAAGTGGAACTTGCATTGCGGAACGGTCTGGTTGCGGCCGGAGTCATGGCGATGGGACTGGCGGTGGCCGGCACGGCGACTGCCCAGGACATCACCGTGACGTCCTTCGGCGGCATCTGGGAAAAGGCCATCAACGAGTGCTACGCCAAGGAGTTCAACAAGCGCACCGGCTTCAAGGCTAGCGTCCTGATCGGCAGTCCCGCCCAGTGGATGAGCCAGATCGAGGCGAACCCGGACAACCCGCCGGTCCACGTCCTCGTCGCCACCGAGCCGAACACGATCGCGGCCGGCGAGAAAGGCCTGATCGAAAGGGCGACGGAGAAGAATTTGCCCATCCTGGCCGACGTCTCGCAGATCTTCAAAGATGCGGTCGACGGTTGGGGCGCCTGCTTCGACTATGGCGCGATCATCATCGCCTACAACAAGGACAAGGTGAAGAACCCGCCGAAGACGATGAAGGAGTTCGTCTCCGGCACGGTCGCGGGGAAATGGATGGCGACGATACCGTCGGTCACCTACGCGATTTCGCCGGCAGCCCTGATCTGGAACTTCGCCGATATCTATGGCGGCGGGGCCGATGACATCGGACCGGGCATCAAGGCCGTCAACAGCATGCGCAAGAGCGGTAATCTGGTCACCTGGAGCAGCGTCACCGAGTTCCTCAACCAGATGCAGACCGGCGAGGCGGATATCGGCCTCTACTGGGACGGCCGCGCCTGGGCCTTTATCGACAAGGGCAACGACTGGATGGGCGTGCAGGTGCCGGAGGACAAGGCACTGATGTCCTGCGTCGCGATGAACAAGGTCAAGAACTCGCCCAAGTCGGTTTGGGAATATCTCAAGATCGTCTACGAGCCGGGCCCGGCGGCGTGCTTCTCGGACTTCCTGCAATATGGCGTCACCAACAAGAACGTGGTCTATTCGGACAAGCTGAAGAACCGGATCACGCCTTGGCAGGACACCCGCCACGCGCCGCCGCGCAAGGTTGCCGAAAAGGCGGCCGAGTGGATCGAGCGTTGGAACAAGGAAGTCGGCGAGTAGTAGTAACTGGCGTTGGTCGAGCCCGCCCAGGGCTCGACCAACGCCAGCGCCGGCTTCTCGACGATGGCCGTGGGCGGCATCCCGCCCATAGGCTTGGGGTGACGCTGTGACGAGTCGTAGCGACGATGACTGAGAAAACCATCAACGGCGAACCGTTCCCCGACGGCAGCTCGCGCGCCGGCTCGGACAGAAGCGTGGTCAAACGAAGCTGGCGCGGCTTCAGCGGCAGCGTCAGCCCTTGGTGGATTCTGGTCACCGTTGTATTTCTGATCGTTTTCTTCGTCCTGCCGATCGCCAAGAACCTGGCCAACAGCGTCAACTTGGCGACCTTGGCGGAACAGAAGGGCGCGGTTTTCTATTACATCAAGCTCTTCACCGATCCCTATTATTTCAACATCACCTTCGTCACCGTGGCCTTGAGCGTGGGCGTGACCTTGATTTGCGTCTTGATCGGCTATCCAATCGCCTTGTTTCTGGTTCGCCACGCGGGCAAGTGGTCCGGCCTCGTCATCTTTCTGCTGATCGCGCCGCTGCTGACCTCGATCATCATGCGCACCTTCGGTTGGCGGGTGATCTTCGCCCGGCGCGGCATGCTGAACGACCTGTTGCTCAGCTTGGATTGGATCGAAAAACCGATCATGTTCCTGAACGGACCCGGCTCCGTGGTGGTCGGGCTAGTCCACGTGCTGGTGCCCTTCATGGTGCTGTCGATCGCCTCGGTGCTGAGAAGCATCGACCCCAGCCTGGAGGAATCAGCGCGAATTCTGGGTGCGGGTAAGATCAGGACCTTCCTCAAGGTGACCTTTCCCTTGAGCCTGGACGGCATCGGCACCGGCTTCATCATCGTCTTCCTGCTCGCCAACGGCAGTTTCGTGACCTTGCTGCTGCTCGGCGGCGGCCAGCTCAAGACCCTGCCGTTGTTGATCTACCAGCAATTCACCATCAGCCGGGACTTCCAGTTCGCGGCGGCGATGAGCAACGTGTTGCTGGCGATCGCCGTCGGCTGCCTCTACCTGCAACTCCGCCTGATACGAAGACGCGGGGTCAAGGGATGAACGAGCACCTGAGATACGCCATCGCCAGCCGGCTGCCGAAGCTGAGCCTGATCGGCTACGTCATCCTCTTTTTCGTCTTTCTGCTGGGCCCGATCTTCGTCGTCGTCGCCATCTCGTTCACCGAGACGACCTACGTCGTCTTTCCGCCGAAGGGATTTTCGCTGCGCTGGTTCGTGCGTTTCTTCGAGTACGAGCCCTTCGTCGACAGCTTTATCGTCTCGGTCGAGCTGGCCGTGGCGACGGCGGTGTTGGGGTCGTTGATGGGGGTGCCGGCGGCGATGGCGGTGACCCGCGGGCGGGTGCCGTTCGCCAACTCGATCATGACCTTCATGTTGTCGCCGTTGTCGATGCCGTTGATCGTGGTCGGCTTCGCGCTGATGTTCTACCTCTCGGCGCTCGGTCTCGGGGTTTCCTTCATGTCGCTTCTGATCGCCCACACGGTGATCAGCGTGCCCTACATCATCCGCACCGTCGCCGGCGTCTATCGCGGCATCCCACCCGATTTCGAGGAGACGGCGGCGGTACTGGGCGCCAACCGCATGCAGATCTTCTGGTATGTGACGCTGCCGATGATAAAGCCGGGCATCTTCGCCGGCATGCTGTTCGCGATGCTGATCTCGATCGACAATTTGCCGATCTCTTTCTTCTTCGGCAGCGTCGATACCAACACCTTGCCCGTGGTGATGCTGAGCTACCTCGAGCATCAGTTCGACCCGGCGGTGGCGGCGGCCAGCACGATCCAGTTGATCGTGGCCGTGATCGGCCTGATCATCGTCGAGCGCGTCTACGGTCTCGATGCGATGGCGCCGGCGACCTGAATCGAAAGGCGAGAATCGATGGCAAGACTGACGAAGGACGACCTGGTCGGGATCTTCCCGGCCTTGCCGACACCGCTGGACGATGCCGGAGACGTCGATACGGCGGCGACCGAGCGGCTGGTCGAATTCTTGCTCGCGGCCGGCGTGCAAGGCTTGGTCCCGGTGGGCGGCACGGGCGAATATGCGGCACTGTCGCCGACCGACCGGCGCCGCATGGTCGAAACCACGGTGCGGGCGACGGCGGGCCGGGTACCGGTCGTCGCCGGCATCCTCTCGCCCGGCTTCAAGGAGGCGGTGGCGGCGGCCCGAGACTTCGAAGCCGCCGGCGCCGATGCCCTGATGCTCGTCACCCCTTATTACGTGCACGCCTCGGGCCAAGGCATTCGCGACTATTTCTCGGACTTCGCCGCCGCCGTCGAACTACCGGTGCTGCTCTACGAGGTTCCGGCGCGAACCGGGGTCGCACTGACGGCGGAGACGATCGCCGGCATGGTCGACGACGACAGTATCATCGGCATGAAGGCCTGCAACGGCGATTTCAACCAGTTCACCCGCCTGATCGACGCGGTCGGCGAGCGCATTGCCGTTATGGGCGGGGAAGAGCCTTACTTCCCGACCCACGTGGCGATGGGTGCCAGCGGCGGCATCCTGGCGACCGCGAACCTTGTGCCGGCACCCTGGTTGGAGATTTTCAGGCTCGCGAGCGAGGGCGACTTGCCGGCGGCGTTGCGGCGCCACGCAGCGCTTTTCCCGCTGCTGGACGCGATCTTCGCCGAAGTCAATCCAGGGCCGTTGAAGGCGGCGATGGGACTGGCGGGCATGCCCGTCGGCCAAGTCCTGCCACCGCTGCTGCCGCCGGGCCCCGAAGCCATGGCGCGGCTGGAGACAGTGCTGGCGGCATGGCGGGAGCGGCAGGCGGCCTAGCCGTCGCAACGAACAGTTCAGCGTATGGAGAAAGGAAGCGCGATGTTTTCCTATGAGGGCAAGAAAACCATCGTCACCGGTTCGGGGCGTGGCATCGGTCGGGCGACGGCGCTCGCTTTCGCCGGCCAGGGCGCCGACGTCGTGTTGGCCTCGCGCACCGAATCCGAGCTGGAGGCGGTCGCCGAGGAGATCAGGGCGCTCGGTCGCAAGGCCTGGGTCTTTCCCTCTGATATGTCCCAAATGGATGACGGTTTGGCGCTGATCGACAAGGCCAACGAAGCGATGGGCGGCATCGACGTGCTGGTCAACAACGCTGGCGGCGGCAGCAGCGTCAAGGGCGGCATCGGCCCGCTCGAGGAAGCGACGCCGGAGGTTTTCGACGGGCTTTATCGACTGAACGTGATGGTGCCGTTCTTCATGGCGCAGAGCGCCGCTCGGGTGATGGCGGAACGGGGCGGCGGCGCCATTTTGAACATCGTCTCGATCGACGGCACCTTTCCAACCCCGGGCGAAGGCCTTTACGGCTCGGCCAAGGCGGCCTTGATCAGCCTAACGGCGACCCTGGCGGTCGAGCTCGGCCGCCACAACATCCGCATCAACGCCATCGCGCCGTCGCTGATCGACACCCAGCTGGTGGCGCGTCATCTGAAGACCGAGGAGCAGCGCGCCGATCGGGCCTCTTTCTTCCCGATAAACCGCGTCGGCCGGGCCGAGGACATCGCCGGAGCGGCGGTCTATCTCTGCTCCGACGAGGCCGGCTGGACCTCCGGCGAGACCATGCTGGTGGCCGGCGGCACGAAAACGCCGGCGGATCTCTTCCGCTGGCTGCGCCGCGTCAACCCGGTGCCGGAAGACTCGAAAATCTAAGCGGCGCCTCAGTCCGAAGCAGCGCGGAGCGCCCAAAATCGTCATCGCGAGGCGCGTAGCGCCGTGGCGATCCAGTGTAGATTGCCACGCTCTCTTCGTTCGCTCGCGATGATGTCATGGAGCTTTCCTCATGCGGGGTTGTTTTCCTTCGGGAAAGCAGCCCCGCTACAGATCCGTTTGGCAATGGACAAGGA
>PVBE012044563.1_pt1 | contig 18520 bp, 11 predicted proteins | sample 1631181 | NCBI WGS metagenome assembly PVBE01 (sample SAMN08397723, study PRJNA350692) | Marine metagenome, whole genome shotgun sequencing project. | isolation source: water | place: Pacific Ocean | collected 2012-04
GCCTCGCCGTCGACGTCCAAAATCAAGCCGCCGTCGGGCTCTGGAATCGGCGCCCCGTCCGGAGGCGGTTGTGGAGCGGCGTCGGGGTTCGGAGCCGGCGCGGCATCTGCTTCCGGTGGAGCGCCCGCGTCTGGGTCTGGAGGGGCCTCGGCGTCAGGCCTCGGTCGTGCCGCATCTCCAATTTCGCCCGCGTCCAGTGAGGGTGGGCTCTCCGCGTCGGCCATGACGGCCGCGTCCAGGGGCGACTCGGCGTCGGGTACCACCGGAGCGTCCCCTGCATCGGCCGCCACGCCAAGATCGGCCGCCACGCCGAAATCGGCCGACTGCGCTGAACCATCGATGGCCGGGGTCGAGTCCGGAGCGCCCATTTCCGGGGCCAAGGGCGGCGCGGCGGACGCGTCACCCGGGCCCGCGTCCATGGCGGCATCCGAGGTGACCGCGGTGCCTTGATCAACGATGATGGTGCCGTCGAGCGCCACGCTCGCATCTGGTGGAGATGAGGTCGACGACGTGGTCTCCCCGCATGCCCAGAGACCGATAATCAGGACCAACGGATAGCTGAAACGCCCTACGCCCATGCGCGCCTCCCCGGATCGAAGGAGCGTAGTCGAACACATCCATATGGATGTCGCAAAACGTTGATGTGCAAAGATCTTTTCGGTTTATGAGAGTTCATAGAGCCCACAAAACACGCGGGTTTCGGACGACAGTCCCGAGCGCCTGAAACCGGTGCTCAAACCGTTAACTCCCCAATGAGTCCTCACACACCTCAGTTCCCGCCTTGCCCAAAGACCAAGACTTACGTATAGTTTTCGGGTCTGGGGAGGCACACATGAAGAAGATCTTTCGGGTTTCGAAGCAGGGTCTCACACGCTGTCCACGCTGTGCGCGCCACATCTTCCTCGAGGAGAGTTGGCGAGAGACGCAATGCCATTTCTGCGACGCCCACCTCTTGGCCGTCGGACTCAAGGGACCCAGCGCCGCGAAGCCCGTCCTCGGGCGCAGTCGCTCGAACTTGATCGCTGCGGGCCTCCTCTCCGCCACCCTCGGCATGGCCGCCTGTGACGACGCCGGCGAACCCACGGGAGACGCCGGACCCATGGTGGAGATGGGCGTCTTGGACGCCGCGCCGGACATGGGCGCCGCCGTCGCCTTGTACGGTGAGCCCCCCATGGGTGGGATGATGGCCGAGGTAGACGCCGCGCCGGATCCGGAGCCTCAGCCCGAGTACGGCGCTCCCCCGGACCCTGAGCCGCCGGTCATGGACGCCGCCGTAGACGCCGCCCCCGAGCCCGAGCCCCAGCCCGAGTACGGCGCACCGCCGGAGGTGGACGCCGAGGTGGACGCCGCCCCCGAGCCCGAGCCTCAGCCCGAGTACGGTGCGCCGCCCGAGCCAGAGGAAGAGTGAGCGGAACCCCTCTCGAAGAGCGTCCCGACAAGCTCCTCCGCCGCGTCGACACCGGCAGCCAAGACCTTCAGCCTCGCTACTGCGTTTGGGAGATCACGCTGGCCTGTGACCTCGGCTGCAAGACCTGTGGTTCACGGGCCGGGAACGCGCGAAAAGACGAGCTCTCCACGGCTCAGTGCTTGGACACGGTTCGCCAGTTGGAGGAGATCGGGATCCGGGAGGTGACGCTCATCGGCGGCGAAGCCTATCTCCGCGAGGATTGGGACGTCATCGCCGCCGAGATCACCAAGCGCGGCATGGCCGCCACCATGACCACCGGTGGTCGTCGATTGAGCGCCGAGCGCATCGAGCGCGCCGTGGACGCGGGCATCACCAGCATCTCCGTGTCCATCGACGGCCTATCGCGCACCCACAACCTCCAGCGAGGCGCGCCCAACTCTTGGGAGGCCGCCTTGGCCAGCTGCGAACGGATCGCGGCCAGCCCCATGCGACTGACCACCAACACACAGGTCAATCGTCTGTCACTCCCCGAGGTGCCGGCCATCGCGCAGCTCCTCATCGATCACGGCAGCAAGGCCTGGCAGATTCAGATCACCGTCCCTATGGGGCGCGGGGCAGACCGACCGCAGATGCTGCTCCAGCCCTATGACGTGCTCGACTTCTTCCCCCTCTTGGCGTGGACCAAGGACAACCGCCTGACGCCCGCAGGCGTCGGCCTTTTCCCCGGCAATAACGTGGGCTACTTCGGCCCCTTCGAGCAGCTGCTGCGATATGGCGGTGGCCAAGGCGCACACTGGGCAGGATGCGGCGCAGGGAAGTGGTGTATCGGGGTCGAGGCCGAAGGGAAGATCAAAGGCTGCCCTTCCCTCCCTTCCGACGAATACACGGGCGGTTATACCCAAAACGACTCGATTCTCGAGGTCTTGGACGGCGCGACAGAGGTGAACCAAACACGGCTCCGCACCGTGGATGACCTCTGGGGTTTTTGCCGAACCTGCTACTACGCCGACGTGTGCAAGGCCGGCTGTACCTGGACCTCCCACTGCACGCTCGGGCGGCCGGGCAATAACCCCTACTGTATTCATCGGGCCACCACCTACGAGGCCGACGGCAAACGAGAGCGGCTGGTTCATCGCCGCGCCGCCCCCGGCGTACCGTTCGACTACGGCATCTACGAGCTCGAGCTGGAGAATCTGCCCTCCGCAGAGGACACGCCGACCACGATCCTGGGTCACCCTTTGGAGCGAGTCCTCAACCTCGATTGGCGGGCTGGCAGCATCTGGGAAGACGCCGAACTCAAAGGCATGCTCCAACGGGCGCCCAAGCTGTTCGGGATCAAGTAAACGAGGGCCTGAGACAAATCTCGGAGAATCCGAGGGGCCGTGGCAGAATGCCTCCATGAGCGTTGGACAGATCTGGGATGAAGCGGCCCTCGAGGCCTTGCCGACGGGCGAGTCGACACACCTGGAGTTCAAAGGCAGCTTAGTCCTCGACCGGCAGCGCACCCCCGTCGACAAGCTCCGATTCATGCTCTCGAAGCAGATCTCGGGCTTCGCCAATTACGACGGGGGCCTACTGATCATCGGCATGGAGGATCCCGAGCCCGGCCAGGCGGCCCGATGTGACGGCGGGGTGCCCCTGGTGATCAAAGGGCGCCAATCCACGCGGGAGTGGCTGGAGAGCATGATCCCCGGGCTGGTGGCGCCCAAGCTCCGGGACTTCGACGTCCACGTCGTCGCCGGCACGGAGACCGGCGAAATCCCGATGGATCGAGGCGTTGTCGTCATCGAGATTCGGCCCAGCTCACACGCCCCGCATCAGGCCCGCGACAACCGATACTACGGCCGAATCGGCGGCACGACACAGCCGCTGGGTCACCGCATGGTGATGGACATCGCCAATCGACGGGTGCACCCACAGGTGGAGTTGGGCGGCTTCTTCTTCGAACGGAACACGGCGACCACCGGCGACGGGACGCCCTACGAGGAGATCCGACGCCTCCGGTTTGCTTGTCTCAACACCGGCCGGATCGTCGCGTCCAACATCTCCGGTGCGCTCTATCTGCCCGAGAGCTTCGTGGTGGAGGCCTTTCGGGATGGTTTCAAATCCACGGTGGATGACGAGCGCGTCTGGGTCTTTCTCTTCTCGAATTTGACCAATAAGCCGCGCGCTGTGCCTCAGGGGGTGGCCACCTATCCCGAGGGGCTGAACACCCACCGCCCCGACTTCAGCTATTTCGAGCCGATCCTTCCCGGGACCAAGATCGACCTCGGGATCAAGCTGCAACGGATTACGCCGTCAACGGACTGCGACGAAGTCCTTCGCTGGGAGGTGTACGCCGACGGCGCGGCGGTCAGCAAGGGGCGGGTGAACTTGAGAGACATCGATCTCCGCGACATCGGCACCATCACCAAGGCGCCGAACCCCGACTCATCCCCCGCGACGGACGAGCCAACGAGCTGGTCGTAGGATTTCGGCCAGCACGAGCGCGATGTTCCACGCGTCGTCATGCCCGCGATGGTGGGTCCCCACCAGCGAGTGCCCATGCCGCGCCAGGGTGCTGACAAGCTCCTCCTCGCTCTCTAATCCGTAGACCAAGGCGTGTAGATTCTTCACGTTTAGGTGCGTCCGGCCCATGGGAAACGGAATCCCGCTCTGCTCACAGCATCGTTGGAGCATTCTCCGGTCATAGTCCCCGAAGCTCGCCCAGGTGCGGCGGCGGCTGAGGTAGGTGTCCTGCAGAATTCGGCACGCCTCGGCCAGGGTCATGCCGGCGTCGACCTCGGCCTGGGTGAGCGTGGTCAATTCGGTGCAAAATTCGCTGACGGCGGACCGTTCTGGACGCACGAGAAGGCTCCGTTTATGGGTCCGCTCAAGGGTCTTTAGATTGAGCACACAGAGCCCAATCTCGATGATCTCCGACGATTCGCCGGGGGGCGGATCATCGCGCCAGCAGGTGGCTTCGAGGTCGATGATGAGGATCTCGTCCAAGAGGCGCCCCTTCTTCTTCATGTGATTGACGACGACTTCAGGCGCAGCCTCGGGCGTGGGCGCCGAGCTCAGTTCGGGAAAAAGCGGGCCGGACCGCACCCGAATATCGACGGCCGGTGGATCCACCGGGTCGAGATCGTCCAGCTCGCTGTGGTCCTCGTCATCCAGGCTCTGGTCGTAGGTGGAGGTCACCGAGAATCCGAGCTCCTCGGCGGAGAAGCCGATCAAGGAGCCATCCTCCGCCGGCGCGTCCTCGACCACCTGACGGGCCAAGGTGCTCAAGTTCATGCCCCGCTCCACCTGGGAGACCCAGGTACGAGGGAGCGACTCCACGCCGCAGATGGCGCCCAAGAGTGCCCCCGCCAGGGTCGCGATGCTGTCGCTGTCGCCGGGGGTGTTGGCCCCCTCCAAGATGGCGGCTTTGGGATCATCTGGGTGCCGCGCCACGAGATAGACGGCGGCTGCGATGGCCTCGTGGGCCGCCCAGCTGCGGAGTCTGTCGAGGGTCACCTCCGGGTCTACCCCGCGACGCGCCTCGTCGATGGCCTCGGACATCATATCGGCGGTGACTGCGCTGTAGCGACGGGCAGCCTGCACCATGCTCCGCAGAATCCCGTCCACATTCCGGCCTTGAAGCGCGAGTCCGATCCCGACAGCCATGGCGCCGCAAGCCGCCTGGGCGATGGGGTCCCCATGGGTCAAATAGGAGTGGGCCACCGCCCATGTCTCCGCCAGCTCGAGGTCATCGGCGAAGACAAGGCCGAAGGGATAGGCGCGCATGACCGAGCCGCAGCCCCCGGCTGTGGGCCCGCCGGCCTGAGACCAGTGAACGCCCTCCTTGAGCGCGGTGCAGCCGTCCAAGCAGGCGTTCCCCGGTGCGCGATGCCCCCCCTGCGGGCTGTCCATCCAATCGACGAACAAGCCCGCAATTCGGCGCATCGTGCCGTCGAGGGAGTCGCCGACTGACCGCCCGTCCAAGAGCCCGATCAGCACACACTCGGCCATTTGGGTGTCATCGGTGTAGGGGGCGAAGCGACGGCCTTCTGCCTCCCAAAAGAGGGTGAAGTCGGTGACCCCTTTGGGGCCGTACTTAGCGTGAATGTCCTGCATGGAGAGGAACTCGGTGGGGTGTCCCATGGCGTCCCCAATGGCGCCGCCCAGCACCGCCCCCTGGCATCGACTGATGCGATCCACCTCATCCTCGGACCCGGTGACGGGTTTGGGGAACTCCTCGATGAATCGACGCTGCGCCTCCGTCTCTGGACACGTCGGACCGCGAGCTGAGTTGAGGGCGTTGAAAATCGCCGGCGATTCTATGCCGCGGCCGGCCATCAGGCAGCCGGCGATGGTCCCCGTCCGGCCCAGCCCCCCGAGGCAGTGAATGGCCACCGTGCGGCCGCCCGCGAGGTGGGATTCGACGGCACGGACGAGCCCTTGCGCTTGGGCCAAGGTGGGCACGTGCTTGTCGGGGATGGGGGACCGAAGAAGGCTGATACCGGCCGTCTCACAGGCCGAAGCCAACCCTTGGGTCTCGATGGCCGCCAGCTCGCTGTCCGTGAGGAGGCTGACGAGCACCTGGATGCCATACTCGCCGGCCAAAACGGCCAGATCTGCGGTCAAATCTCGGGCCCAGGGTGCGCCCGTGCTCGATGGACAGGTCTTCCCCGGAGCGAATGTCAGGGCGACGCGCGCCCCGTCGGGGAGGCTGATCCAGCCGACTTCGATGGGGTCTGTCTCTGATGTTCTCGACGTCACGCGGGCCCCTCGGTGGAAGACAGTGAGATCGATGCCACCGCGCTTTGGGGCCCACGTCAACTATCATGGAACCAATACGAGCTTCCCCACGCTCTGGCCCGACTCGATTCGTCGATGGGCGTCCCCGACTGATGCCAGGGGGAAGCGCTCCACCGCGGCCGGCTGAATCCGGCCCTCGGCGAGCCAGCCCATGAGAGTGTTCATGGCCTCCTCCAAGACGTCGAGCCGGTCGAAGAGATAGCTCAAATTGAAGGCCAGTACGCTGCGACTCTGAGTGGTCATATCCAGTGGGTTGAAGCGGGGAGTGCGCAGATAATCGAAGATCAGTTTGAGCCAATTGGGGCGGCCGCCTTTGCGCGGGATCATCGTGTGAAAGCCGTACACCACGAGCTTGCCGGCGCGGCGGAGGTGCCCGTAGCTGTCGGCGAGGGTAGCGACGCCGTTGGCATCACAGATGACGTCGTAGCCATCGGGCGCGATGGCTTCGGCCCGCGTCCAGAGGGCCTCTTGGGATTTGTCGATGGCGTGGTCGACCCCCAGCTGCGCGAGGGTCTCCAGCTTATGAGCCGCGCCCACCACCCCAGTGACCTCACAACCCGCCACCCGAGCCAGTTGAACCAAGGCACTGCCCACACCGCCGGCGGCGGAGTGGATCAAGATCTTGGCGCCTGGACGCGGGTGCGCCAACTCGAAGAGGGCGAAGTACGCGGTCAAGAAGACGGCGGGGAACCCTGCCATGGCCACGGGGTCGACATCGGGCGGGAGAGGAAAGACGTAGGGGCGCCTAACGGCCACTTCGGTGGCGTACCCGTTGAAAAGGGTCACGGCGAGCACCGGGTCACCCACGGCCAGATCCTGGACCTCGGCCCCCACGGCGGCCACGCGACCGGTGACCTCGAAGCCGGGGGTAATGGGCCAGCCCACAAAGTCCTTGGCCGATTGATACAGACCCATTCGGACCATGCAGTCGGCGTAGTTGACCCCGATGGCCTCCACCGCCACCACCACCCCGTCCAGCGGGGCCTCCAACGCCGGCGCATCTTGCAGCGTGAGGCGTGAATAGGACCCGGGACGATGGATGACGATCTTGCGCATGGGACGCCTCCTTGGCCGTCGAGCGGGATCGGTCACCGCCGACGTCGCTCAGTGCGAACCCGCATCATGCGCGGCTTCGGCCTGCGCTGCCAAGGGTGCCCGACCGGAGACTACATCCGCTCGCGAATATCCGCGCAAGAGGCGGGGCCGTCCATGCGCTCCAGCTCGAAGGTGGCCGACTCCACCTGGAAGGCGGGCATATTGCCGTCGAGCAGATCGGTCTGGGCCGCCGTACACTGCTCACCATCCTCGCGAATACAGCCGAAGGCGCGCTGCTCCAAGATGAGGGAGGCCGCCCCTGCGGCGGAGGTACAGGAGTTCAGGGTCCCGTTGAAGCCGATGACGTTGCGCAGGCCCAAGAAGATGCGTTCGGCGCGCTGAGTGGCGTCGAGGATGTCGACGCGGGGGTTGGCGTAGTCCGGACCCATGGCGGCGTAGGAGGTCACGCCGGGGAAGCCGTCGGCGTCGTGATCCACGTTTTGGAGGTCACGGTGGCTGCGCGGCCAGGGGCCGTTGAGGTCATTCATCGAGGCCCCTAGCAGCATGGGCGTGGCGTTGACGGCGATGGTCGCCCCCGGGGCCTTGGCGCTCAATTGAATGGGCAAAATGGTCTCCGGCGCTCCCTGCCACGCGTCTCCGGGGATTACGGTCCCGTGGGTGTCTCCCCCGGCGAGCGCGTTGGTGCGGAAGTCGGGGACCTCGGTCTCACAAACGTAGCCGGACGCGTTGATGACACCGTCAGCGTTCTCCTGGAGGTTCGCTCGGAACCAAATGTTCATGACGCCGGAGCCGGCCTCCATGGCCAGGGTGGCGGGCCACGTCACCTGCGCGACGATCTTCACCGCAGCGACGCCCTCGAGGTCGCAGGCCTCTCCATCAACCGGCGGGGTCGGCGGGGTCGGCGGGGTCGGCGGGGCCGGCGGCATCGGAGGAGGGTCCATGGTGACGCCGCCGGCGCCGTCTTCCATCTCCTCCGGGAGGCGCCCAGTGTCCACGTCCCCGCCACCGAGGTCACCCTGCGGGGTGTCCACGATGGGTGCGCTCGTCTCCGGTGTATCCGCACAACCCCAGCCAAACAACGTCATCGCCAGCGCCAAAATCTTCAAAGTCCGCAACATGTTCCCATCTCCTCGTAGATACTTGAGTAACGAGCCGCCCAGGTTATCCGGGGCGCTCATCCCCCCTATTTAGCAACCGGTGTGCCAAAGAGTCTCAAAGAACAAAAACGGGAACGGTCGAGCCTATCCCCCTCCCTGGCGCCCCCAGTGCAACATATGTACCGTTCCGTACATGTCCCAGGGTGGGCCAATAAAGTCACACCCGGGTCTGCTGACCCCGTAAGCCCGGATCCAAGTCCTTGAAAAGCCACTCCCCAAGTCGATGTTGCGGGGACATGAAAGGTCACCCGACGCCCCCTCGCTGACGTCACCCGACGCCCGCCCTACCCTCTCGAAGGAAGACGCCTTGAACGATTCGGATTGGGATCTGTAGAGTGGGCCGCTTCACGCTGATCTGGGGAAAAATCTATGGCGCGTCGGCACTGCCTCCTCTTGGCCCTCGGGGCCCTCGTACACCTGGGATGCGATGACACCTCCACACCCGATGTCACGTCACCAGACGCCGCCGTGGACCAAGGCCCGCTCGTGGATATGGCCATGGATGCGACGCCCCCGACGCCTGACGCGGACCCCGCCGACGCCGGGATGGTGCTCCCGGACGCCGCGCCTATAGACGCCGCGCCGCCTCCACCGGATTTGGGTCCGGATCACAGCCGTGACAATGTCCCGGCGCCCACGGCGCGCCTGGTGGCAGGCTACGCCGAACACACCCTCGGGTTCCCCATCGGGATCGGGACCGTGGGCTACGCCCCGCAGGTGGGGGCCACCACCCCGTTTGCCGGACTCTATCCCGGCACCAACGCCCAACATACGGACTTGACCGCCCGGGCTCTGGTCCTGCGCAATGGCGGCGAGGCGGTGGTCCTGGTGCGCACCGACTCCGTGGGCATCTGGCAGGACATGGTGCGTGACGTTCGCGTGCGCCTCCGCGAAGAGGGGCGCGGCGACCTGGCGGACGGACTCATCGTGGGCGCCACCCACACCCACTCCAGCGGGGGACGCATCTTCGACCATTTCGTGGGCGAGGTGGCCGTCGGCGCTTTCTTGCCCGGGCTCTATCTGCGGGTCCGGGACGCCGTCGTGGACGCGGTCCTGGCAGCGGACGCCGCCGTGGTCGACGCCCGAGTGGGCCACACCCTCCTCCAGGTGCCCCAACTCCACAAAGACCGGCGGTGTGAGAACGGCGACCAGCAAGACGACACCATGGGCGTCATCAAAGTGGCCAAAGAGGACGGCACCCTCCTGGCCTTGGTGGTCAACTACGCGATGCACGGCACCATCTTGAACACCGATGATTGGACCCTGTCGCGGGACTCCAGCGGCGCCGTTGAGTTCGGCATCGAGTCTCGGCTCGAGGCCCCTGCACCCGTCCTCTACTTTCAGAGTTGGGCCGGAGATATGTCCCCGGAGACCCCGGAGAGATACATCCTCGACGAGGGGCACGCGCTGCGAAATGATTTCACGCGATTGGACGCCATCGGCGCCGCCGCGGCCGACGCGGTGATCCCACAGCTCGCGGCCATCGAACTGTCCGACGCGGCGGAGATTCAGGCCAAGACCGTCGCCGTGCCGCTGGTGCCCGAAGAGATCAACCCGGACGGCAGCTTCGACGACTACCGCTATGGCGGAATCTACTGCATCGACGGAGACGAGAACTGCGCGCCCGACGCCCAACCCTACACCGCCGATGACCTAGCCTGCGTGCCCATCGCCGAAATGTGGACCGTAAACTACACCTACCTCACAGCTGCGCGCATCGGGGGCTTGGGTCTGGTGACCCTCCCCGGCGAGCCCTTGACCAGCATCGGAGTGGCCCTCCGGGATGAGGTGGCCCAAGCCACGGGGTGGGACGATGTCCTGGTGGTGGGCTACGCACAGGGATACTTGGCCTACCTGCTCCACCGCCTCGAAGACGCGGATATGAGGCGGCGAGCACGCTCATGGGGCCTGGATTCGGGCTCTTTCTCATCAACCGAGGCGTCGCTATCGCCCGCCACCTCGCCATGGGCACCCCCCTCGACTTCGAACCCATGGCCGAGCCGCGCGTGGAGGCGCTCCAATACGACCCCCTCGTCGACGAGGCCCCCTTGGGAACGCCCGAGATCGACGCTCAGAGCGAGCGGGGCGCCGACACTGTTTGGGTGCGTTGGCTCGGTGGCGGCCCCGTAGATGACGCACCGCGGGTCACGCTGGAAAAGCAGGTCGACGACACATGGATCCCCTTTACCTACCCACACGGCGGCCCTGTCCATAGCGGCGGACCGGAGATCGAGATCCTCTTGGCCGTGGAGCCGAGCTATGACGACGCCCTCGAGCTCGAAGCCCGGACCTTCCGATGGACCGCGCGGATGCCGAGCCGCTTCAAGGTCCTGCCCGCCTTCGGCCAACCACAGGGGGTCTTTCGTTTCGCCATCGAGGGACAGCACGCCGCCCCGTATCGACTGATGAGCGAGCCCTTCCAACTGGGCACCGAATAGCCGGAATTCGGGGAGCGACGCGATTCGCCTACATTGAGCCGGCCTTGGTACGGACCCTTGCTGATGATGGGGACCGGTGCTCGCGAAGAGCGCGCCGGGACGGGCGCTGAGTCGCCGATATACGCGATTGAGAGAGGAGCGAACTCATGTACTCGAACACCCGACGCTTGTGCACGCTGGCTTTGGCCGTTGCGCTGTCCATGGGCTGCAGCCCGTCGGACGGCGACGGAGACGCTTCGGACAGCTCCGATGAGATGGCGCCCGAGGGCGGAACGTCCATGATGGGTGCCGGCGGGTCGGACGATGTCATCCCCGTGAATTCGGGGGACATGGATAATGGCGAGCCCATGGATCAGCAGGGGGACGACGAGCCCTCACCCCCGCCGGACATCCAAGGTCCCGGCGGTGACGGTCAAACCCCCACCCCGCCCCCCATGGGGAACTGCGACCAAAGCGGCTTCCAACCCAGCGTCACCGGGGCCGCTATGGAGCAATTTGGACTCCAATACACCGCCGAAGGCGGCGACCCCGCAGGCAGTGAGCGGTTCTGGGTTCAGATCTACGGCGACTTCGACGGCCCCACCGAGCCGGGTCGCTACACGGTGGAGAACGAGAACTTCGCTGACTGTGGTCTCTGCCTGCTCATCTTCTCCGGCTGTGACGGACAGTCCTGCGAGAAGACCTTCTACGCCGACAACGCCACGGTGAACATCACCGCGCTGGACGGCCCCGGTGGGCGCTTCGCCGCCACCATCGAGAGCGCAGTCTTTCAAGAGGTGACCATCGAGCAAGAGACCTATCGTTCGGTCCCCGTCGCCGGCGGGGAGACCTGGTGCGTCGGCGATTACGCCTTCGACGAAGCCGTCGGCGAAACCATGGCCCCGGCCCCCGGTGGCGGTGGATCCCCGAACAACCCCGACATCTGCAACCAGCAGGGGGTCAACTGCGTGGGAGACAGCATCCCTGACTTCGAGCTCCTCAACTGCGAAAGCGGCGAGATGGAGAACGTCGCCGGCGGCGACGACGACCGCGCCGTCTGGCTGATCATGACTGCGGGCTGGTGCCCGGCCTGCGCCGACTGGCTCACTCAGGTCTCCATGATCGCCGCCGATCCCATGACCCAGGGCATCAAGTTCGCGTTCGTCTTCGGCGAGAACAGCGCCCGAGGCGAGCCGACCCTTCGCCAGTGTCAGCAATACGCGCGGGAGTATGGCGGCGCCGCCAACTTCTACATCGATCACGATGGAGAGGACAGCTTCCGCACCACGTTCACCAATCTGTGGCCTTACCTCGGGCCCAACGGTGAGTTCGGCCTGCCCTGGAACGGGGTCCTCAACGCCCAAACCCGCGAGTACGTCCACGGCGACAACGCCGGCACGGATCTCCGGGATGCGCTCATCAGCCTGCTCCAGTAAACACGTCGCCCGCCCGTCACTGGGCGGAGACGCCTCACCAGCCGCGCACCGGTCGCCAGACGTCTACGACCTCCCCGTGTTGGACCACGTGTAGGCGATCATAGAGCGCCGTCACCAAGCAGCTGTGGTTGGGTAGAATTCGCAGCCGATCTCCCACCTTCACCCCCGTTAGATCTGCGGGCGTGGAGACGCGCACCTTGCCGTGCTCCTGAGACAGACCCACCAATCGAAGACCTGGCAGCGCCACACCATCGAGGCCGCAGACCACGCCGAAGCCCCCCTCCGGCGCTACGTGGCGAGGGCCTGGATCTTTGGACAGGGCGAGCGCGCCTGCGTCGATCAGGATCACCCCCCGATCCCCATAGACGCCGATGACCTCGGTCACCACCGAGAGGGCGATGTCGTCTACGGTGCAGCTCCCGATGCCGGCCTGGTAGAGATCGAAGAGGGCGTAATTGCCCGGTCGAATCTCCGTAACCCCGGTCAGGTCCTCCACCCAAGACGACGTCGGAGTCGAGCCCACGCTGACCTCGGCCACGGGGATGCCCGCAGCACGGAGACGCTCGGCGAACCCCACGGTCACCGCGCGCTCTGCTTCGGCCACCACCCGGATGGCCTCGACCCCCACACAGTCATAACTGTGACCCGCGTGGGCCAACACCCCTACGAACTCGATGTGCGGTGAGTCATGGAGTCGACGGGCCAGGCGGAGACCTTCGTCGGAGAGAGGATTCACGCCCGCGCGGTGATACCCACAGTCCACCTTCAGATAGACGGCGATGGGCGTGGTCGACCCGGCGGCCTCGAGGGCGTCGATGGAGACGTCATCGTCCACGAGGAGGTTTAGACGCTCGATTTGCCGGCCGATGGCCAACGCCCGCGGCACGCGGCCGGGGGCGATGGGGACGGCGAAGGTGATGTCTGTAAAGCCGGCGTCCGCGAAGTGAGCGGCTTCGGCCAGGGTGGAGACGGTGATCCCGCCGAAGTGGGTCGCAGCCTGTAACCGCGCGACGTCGACACATTTGTGGGTCTTGACGTGGGGGCGTAGCCGAACCCCGAGTTCGTGAGCGCGGGCGGCCATTCTATGGGTGTTTTGGAGAACCCGTGACAGCTCGATGACCCCCGCCGGGGTCGAGATGGACTCGAGCCCGGCAGACGGCGACCGGTCAACCACGGTCGTAGTCCGTCCGGCGCCGCCGAAGTCGTGCGACTCTGCCCGTACCGGCCAACGCCCCGGCCTGCCCCCGCCGAATCTCCGCGGCGTTGGCCTCGTCGGTGTCCACGTGCATCTCGAGGGCGTAGGTGCTCTTCACGCGCACGAGCACATCGCCGAAGATCAAATCCCGCCCTTCGGAGTCTACGGCCACCTCGACCACATCCCGATCGGCCACGCCGAATCGCGTCGCGTCGGCGGGCGTCATGTGGATGTGACGACGGGCACAGATCAGCCCCTCCGTGAGAGTGAGTTTGCCGGCGGGCCCGACCAAGGTCACTCCAGGCGAGTTGGCCACGTCTCCCGAGTTACGCACAGGGGCGTCGATCCCGAGGGCGAATTCATCGGTTCGGGACACCTCCACTTGGCACTTGGGTCGGACCGGGCCCAACACCCGCACGCCCGACAGCGTTCGCTTGGGGCCGACGATGTCGAGCTTCTCCTCGCAGGCGAACTGACCGGGCTGACTCAGCGGCTTGTGAGGCGTGAGCTGATGACCCACTCCAAAGAGGGCCTCAACGGCCTCAGTGGTGAGATGAATGTGACGGGCTGAGATGGCGATGGGGATCTGGAGATCGGTCTCCACTGCGTCTCGAGACTCCGCCAGACGGGCTGTGGCCCGGGCGATGGCGTGGGCCTCATCGGTGGCCGCGATGAGTATCCGAGTGCGGCTATGGGGCAGGGAGACCGCCGCCACGGGAGCGTCTTTCGAGACCCGCGCTTCACGATTGGCCTCCTCATCCAGACGCGCCCCCAAGAAGTCCAGACGCTGAGCCACCCGATGCCGGATGAGGGCGCTGTTCTCGCCTATGCCTGCGGTGAACACGATGACGTCGACACCGCCCATGACCGCCGCGTAGGCCCCGATGTACTTCCGCAGGCGGTGGGTGAAGACTTGGAGAGCCAACCGGCACCGCTCGTCTCCCTCGGCGGCGCCCGACTCGATGTCTCGCAGATCATTGCCGCGCCCGGAGAGGCCCGCGAGCCCTGAGGACCGATTCAAGAGCGTATCCAAACCCGCAGCGTCGAGCCCCTCTCGTCGCATGAGCTCGAGGAGCACGCCGGGATCCACATCCCCCGAGCGGGTCCCCATGACCAAGCCCTCGAGGGGAGTCATCCCCATGCTGGTCTCGACGGAGCGGCCGTACTCGATGGCGGTGACGGACGCCCCGTTGCCCAAATGGCAGGTGATGACCCGTAGATCACGCAGATCCTCATCGAGGAAGTCCGCGGCCCGGCGCGCCACCCACTGGTGACTGGGGCCGTGAAACCCATATCGGCGCAGTCCATGTTTTTGGCTGAGCGCCCAAGGCAACGCATAGGCCCGCGCCCGGCTGGGGAGCGTGCCGTGAAACGCGGTGTCGAAGACGGCCACGTGGACCGCGTCGGGCAGCAGCGCCCGAGCCGCCCGGATGCCGGCCAGATTGGCCGGGTTGTGCAGGGGCGCGAGGGACGAGAGGGTGTCGATGGCCTCCACCACGGCGTCGTCAACGCGCACCGGGCGCGTGAAGTCCTCCCCACCGTGAACGACTCTGTGGCCCACCGCCCTCACTCCGGCGGTGGACGTCATGAGCTTGGGGAGCGCGGTCTCCAGGGCGCGAGCGTGGTCGGCGCCGCCCATGGACACCACCTCTTCTCCGATCCGAAGGCGCGCCTCGGGGGTCCCCAATCGTTCGGCGCGGGCGCTCACGCGCCGGGCGCCGCTCTCCGCGTCCAGTAGATCCAGCTTTAGGCTCGAGCTCCCGCAATTGACCACCAAGACGTCCATTTGACCCCCAGACCTGATTGGTTTGAGGGAGACGCTACCGATACCAGCCCAGTTTTTGAATGGTCTATGGGGGGAAGATGGGTGGTCGACGATGACCGACGGTCATCGTCGACGGGGCGTGAGAGCCCCGATGGCGTGGGGGAGAGGTGGGTAGAGGCCTTGGACTCAGCGGCGGCGACGGACCCGCATCCCGTAGAGGGCGAGCAAGAAGAGCGCGAAGGGCACGCTGCCCCCGGTCCCCGTGCTGCTGCAGCTGAACTCCTCAGCGGCCGCATCACCAGGGCGGACATCGCTGCGGTCGAAATCGGCGACGCAGGCGCGCCCCTCGAGACGAGTACCCGGGCCACAGCGGAGCGTCTCCACGTCGTTGGAGATGCAGCGAGAGCCTTGGGGTCGGCTGCCCTCGGGGCAGTCACGAACACATTGATTGCCCTGAGGACGGTAGCCGTCGGCACAGTCGGGCACGCAACGGGCGCCCTCGGCGCGGAAGCCGGGCCCACACTCGGGCACACAGCCCTGCTCTTCGATGCGGAAACCATCGGGACAGACGGGCACGCACTCCTCCCCCTGAGGCCGGAGGTTCGCGCCGCAGTCACGGACGCAGATGTCACCGGCTGGGACATAGCCCTCATCACACTCGGGGACACAGCGGCTGCCGGCGGGGATGAAGCCGTCCTCACACTCGGGGACGCAGCGGTCACCGACGGGGGTGAAGCCCTCGCCGCAAGCGGGCACGCAGTTATTGCCCTCCACCAGGAAGCCCGGGTCGCAGTTGGGAATGCACTCGCCGTTCTCGTAGACGAAACCTTCCTGACAGGCCTGGACGCACGCGTCGTTCTCCCATCGCTGACCCTCTTCGCAGCGGGCCTCGCAGCGCCCGTTGACCCAGTGGCTGTCACCGTCACACAGAGAGACACACTCCCCACCGGCGTAGCGGGCTCCTTCTTGACAGATGGGCACGCAGCGATCGCCGTCGGGGGCGAATCCGTCGTCACAGTCCGGGACACAGAGCTCCCCGTCAGCCATGAAGCCTTCACCGCAGTCGGGCACACACTCGCCTTCGACCTCGATGAAGCCGGGCACGCAGAGCACGCGGGGGGAGCGCAGGCGGATGTCGCTCAACTGTACGGAGATGTCCATGAAGCGGTCGGGCACGACGGCGTCGAGCAGGCCGCCGCGGCGCTGTCGAAGGGTGGTGCCGAAGTTCAACGTGTCGATGCGCGCCTCAGCGCCCCGAGGGGCCTGCATGACCAAGAAGTACTCGTGATAGGCCGGGTCCGTGTCGTGCTCGGGGTCGAGGGCGGTGAGGAACCAGTCCATATCCGTCGCACCGGCTTGAACCTGCATGGCCCAGCGCCAGAGCGTGATGGTGTAGCGGGTCGAGACGCGGGCCTCTGCGTTGAGGAAGCCCTTGGCCTGGATGCTCACGCCTTCGGTCAGGGACTTCATGGCCGTCCCCTCTGCGTTCAGCCCTGCGGTGTAGGACTGCTCGACCTCGATAACGCGCGCCGGCTCCCAGCGATAGTTCTGGAAGGGCGCTGACCAGTCCCAGCGGATGGCACCATGCTCGCCGGAGCGATCCACCGAAGCGCGAACGCGCTGGGCGGGCCCGATCTCACGGAAGAGGATGTCGTCGAAGATGTCCGCTTCGGTCGCCACGCGCCAATTGGAGTTCGGCAAGGGCTCGGAGTTGACCTTGAGCACCACGACATAGAAGTCGCTCTGGCGCGGGAGGGAAGACTCGAACCAGTAGAACTCGGCGATGGCGTCGACCCGATTGCCGGTGTCCTCGTCGATGGCGCCCGTGAAGAGGGAGTCACCGGACCAGTACGCGTAGTGATCGCGATTGTCGACGTCGCCGTAGAGGCCGGTGCCGAATCGCTCGTAGCTCACCTCGGTGTCCGCCCGAAGGAGGCGCGCGCCGTTGAAGGTGGTCTGGGTCTCGGACAGCTGGGCCGCGTCGGGACCTGCGCTGGGGCCGTTGTTCGCGTTCGGCTCCTCGACCTCCTCGACCTCTTCTTCGTCTTCGCCGTCCTGGGCGAAGGCCGCGCCGGGCAAGATCATCAGTGCCGCGAGGAGAGCGGCGCGAGTCCGCCACCAGTTCCAGCGAGTGTTCATCGAAGCATAACCAGCCATGAAAGACCCCCATTCGGCCCCGCGAAGTCCATCTCCGCGCGGCGTTGAACGACGCGAGCATGAGCGCCGTGGGTTAATTTCTTGAGTGCCGCCGATTGTACGGCTTTACCCTGTCGCCTGCCACCGCAGCCGTGATCGTCTCCTTGTTTGGGGACCCTCGCGACCTCCGCATGCGGTGATTCTAAATCGGCACGCGACAACTGCCGCGCGAAACATGCAATCACCGGGCCAAAGGATCCATGAAGCCGTAAGCGACTGTATTTACGTGATTTAGATCATACGATCGGCCCAGGTGGGGCATGTTGACCTCGCCCGGTGGGGTCCACGGCCCCGGGGATCCAGACGCCATTGCTACCCGCCGGTGGGCTAGGCTAGGGTCCGGCCGACTCACGGTGAAAACAATGACGCGATCCAAACGTACCCTGCGCCCGCGAACTCTACTCCACACCCTGCGCCGGTTGAGCGCTCCACGGTTCGAGCAACGCACGGACTATATGAAGTTGGCAACACCCCCGGAGCAACTGATCGGACCCGATGGGCGCTATCGTGCGGGATGGTATGACCGGTTCGACGGGGCGCTCAACGTCCATCAGGCCGACGCGGGAGGAAGACGGTTTCAGCGGTGGTTTCACCTGCACTTCGACAGTGACCGCTATTTCGTAGTGACCAATATTGCCCACCTCAATCTCGGGGGTAACGTCGCCCTCTTGGTGCTGGACAAGAAGACCGGGGAGTTCCATGAGGCCGCCGACACCCGGATGCTCTGGCGAAACGGGATTTTGGTGGACGATCACTGTCGTCGATTCGACGACCCCCACACCGGATCCTGGGTGGAGCTGTCTCCCGATGAGACCACCGTTCGCTTTCGAGTGGCATGTGACGGGCTCGTGTTCGAGGGCGTCGCCAAGGCGCTCTTCGAGCGTCCGTACGTCCAGTGCACGCGGTACCACCGCGGTAACGGGAGTCTCCAGTGGTGGGGGAATTTGAGTCTCGAGACGGGACGTTTGCTCTTGAATGGGACCGAGATCGCCCTGCCCACCGGGACTTGGGGTGGCTACGACCGCACCATCGGACATCGCAGACCCGTTCAGAACTGGAATTGGGTAGCGACCATCGGGCGCGGCGTAGACACCAAGACGGGCGC
>PVBE010016554.1_pt1 | contig 18519 bp, 10 predicted proteins | sample 1631181 | NCBI WGS metagenome assembly PVBE01 (sample SAMN08397723, study PRJNA350692) | Marine metagenome, whole genome shotgun sequencing project. | isolation source: water | place: Pacific Ocean | collected 2012-04
ACGTCATGGCAGGTAATCACCTGGGGTCTATTACGGACTCCCAACAGCCGATCGGTGTAAGGGGAATAAATCACAGCCGGATCGGCTTCTGCTACCAACTTCCGCGTAGGTACGGCATGCTGCACGAGTGAATTTGCCTGTAGCCAACGCATGCGTCGAGATTGCTGCTCCTGTGGCAACAGCGCATCAACGACTAATTCAGCCTGACCATCAACTCTCAGTCGTATTTGCTTTGGAAGTGACTGACCAGTCGCCGTTGGCCAAGCCATAAGCATGCGCTCCACATAGCGGCTCAGACCTGTTGGTGCAGGTCTATAAAGAAGAAGATTGAATAGAAATGGCGAATTCATCGGCACATCTGACAGGCCAAAGAAAGAAGACAAAGATCGAACAAATCAGCTTGCGAGCGATCCAATTGCTGCTGACTTCGCCAAGTCAAAGTCGCCTGAAGAATTTCCTCGCTGAAGGGATGCATCAACAGCTCCAACTAACAAGCCATTCTTAGGGTGCACTGTGCAGGGCGAAGCGCATCGCAGCATTGCCGCCAAGCTCACCTAAACCCCTTGAGAGCGTCTCCAAAACAATTTCTACTGAAGCCAATGCATCAACCACCAAAAGACCAATCCACACTATCCGGCATGAAATCAATACGACCAAGAGATCGAATGCATGGCGAAGAACAAACACCAATTAAGATTCATTGAAACCTAGCTTTGAAGCAATCCATGCAAAATGTGGTGAATGGTGGCTCGTCAAATGCTCTCCTAACTACTTATTAAGTTGTTCAAATGAGTGACTCATATCAGCAATTTCTGCGGCCGCAAATCGAATTGAGAAAAGGGATGGACAGTACACCTGAGGAACCTTAAAAGAGTCAGTCAGCGTTAGCTAGCCATCACGATAGAAGAGAACTTTCTGGAGCCAATTTTTGGAGCAATGCAGTCAACAAAGAACTATCAAAAACCTGCTACCATAACAGCAGAATGTCGCCATGGGGCCTCCAAAACCAAAGGCCCTCCACACGCAAAGGCGGCCCTGATTCACCATGCAAAAAGCGCACAACTCCTCCAGCAAGATGCCTGATAATGCCTACGCAAACCTCTGATCAGGGTCAAGCCGTTTGCGAATCCCTTGAGCCCGCCAGACCTGCAAGACCGACTAGCCACTTAGTCGTTACGCAAGCAGGACAATGATTAACTTGCTTCAGCCAGAGAGAAGATCTAATTGAAGCAACTTCTGTCGCCAAACCGCATGGGCGAATTCGTGGTCATAACGATGAATAGCCTGCTGACAAAGCCGGGCGTGCAGCCCTGGGTTGGCAAGCACCTTCTGCAAGACCGCAGACAGATCATCAGGAGAACCACTCCATGGCAGTTCCGGCAAAGCACTCACCCAGTGCATTCCCGATTCGGGTAGGTCATAAGCCAAAGAAGGTATGCCACTGGCCATGGCCTCCAACTGAACAATGCCAAAGGCCTCATTACAACGATCAGAAGGCAGCACCATTACATCAGCCTTTGCCAGCAGCTGAAGTTTCCTTCTCTCACTCACCCGGCCCTGAAATAGCACCTGCTGGTTAGAGCGGCGATGCAAAGCAGCGAAATCTTCTAGACGAGAGCGATCTGGACCATCTCCCAGAACCAGCAATGTCTGAGCAGATTCAGTAGACGCGAAAGACTCCAATAACCAATCGACCCGCTTATAACTTTCAAGACGTCCGATAAAGATGATTGTGCCGCTAAGCAGCTGAGCTCTACGATCTCTCCGCAGTAACAACAACTGCTCCTCCACCTGTGCAGGCAAGGCGCAGGGAAGCACCTTGATGCTATCCGCGGCTACTCCATGAGCTATCAAGGCTTTGTTCAAAACCGGCGAGGTGGTGATCACCCGACTAGAACGCAGGCTTTTAAGTGCCAAATACAGATAAAGCAATTCAAGGCGACCCACCAAGCCTGAGCGCGGGCGAAGAAAAGCATGCCAATAAATCGTGATGCGTCGCTGTGGATGCAGCAGCCTGGCCAGCATTGCCAGCAGCAAAACTGTTGGGCAAGGGAGGTGAGCAAGTAATGATTGCCGCCGCCACATCAGGCGCCAAAGCTGCCAAGAAGGGAAGGGGACATACACACGCCCCAAGGCCAGTGATGGCAAACACTTACGGCTATATTCAACAGGGAGTGGGTCACTATTCACAGCAGCTGAGCGACGCAAGCTGAGCACAGGTGCCAACAGCTCCGCCGAAATGCCGTGAGCAACGCGCTCTACCCCCCCGAAGCCAGGCGGCCACTCCCGCAAAAACTGCACAAAAGGAGCATCAGCTTCAGTTCTCAATTCGGGATGACGGCGGCACAAGCTCATGCTTAATCGAGAAAACTCTTGAGAGATTGAATATTTCCTGGTCGGAATCATTATTCTCCAGGTTCTCCTGAAACATCAACCGATAGGCCTCAGTTGGATAATGCCTAAAACAGGCAAGTGAACGCAATATATCCAGGCTATAGGCAACATTGTCGATTCCAATGGCGACACCATCACGCGGAAGAACGAATTCAAGCAACCTACCCATCAAACCTCCACCAAGAAGATCAAAAACACCTCAAAAAAGGGGCTAACCGCATCTCCTAAATGGGGACATCTTTCAGGAGAGCAATAACAGGGATCAGCCATCTTCACCCAAAAAAGATCGCTCCTAAAGTAATGATTGTGAATATTGTGGAACAGCATAAAGCATCAAATAGAGAGCCAAAAGCTGAGTACCAACTCATTCACAATGGCACCAAAGAAGGTCAGCCCTAGAGCCCTAGATCAGCACTTAAAGGTTAATACTTCAAAAAATTACCAGAACAATGCAATCAACTTCAAACCACAGCATCTGCAGTAATTGGCCTGCAATGGCAACGGGAAAGCTGCTCTAACGCCGTAAAAGAAGTCAAACTACAGGGATCGCAATCACACTTCTACTGAGTGAACTGGCTCAATGCAATGTATTTACGAAACCAATCATACAGCTGCTTCCTGATAAGAGCCAGTCAACGATCCATTAAGAAAAGCCTTTGAGCCATCGCTTAAGTTGCACTCCCAAATCATAATCATCCTGCACACGGCGAAGCAAAGAAAGCGCCTTGCATTGATTAATAATCGAAGCAAGGCGACTATACAATCTTGAATAGCCATTCTTAATGCTCTCGAGATTATCTCAAGAAAATATGGCGTCTATCTCCCTTTGATTACTTTAACCATAATGAGCTGAAAGAGCTTTCGTTTTACTAGCTTGAAAGCATCGATGCCACGGCGCAATGGTGCTGTAACACGCCAAAAGAAAGCCTGCTGCATTTGCTCAAGTCGTTCATTACTAAGGCGCAACTCCTCTTTCAGCAATGATGCTGAATCATCAGGCATTGACGATTCTTCCATGGCATTCACCTGTTTCTGGAGACCATGGAGCGTATCAAGCAAATCAGCAAAGGTTGAGATTATGGTCTTATCCCTCTCGAACTGTCCTGTCTGACAGTCAGCCGATAAAGCCTTAACTGGCTTACGAAAGGATTGAATCGCAAAATTACGACGAAATTCAAGAGAAGGTTCACCCTCAGACAAAATCTGATCGTATTGATCGATCAAGAAAGAAGGCACTTCGTGAAACAGCTCGCAGAAAAGATCAGAAGAAAAACTACCGGACTTAAGTTGGCCATATAGATGTCTGCAAAAAGAGGCGAGTTCTCCTTGACTAGAACCTTGATTAAGAGCGCTTACTTCTGCAAAGTTACCCAGCTGATTACGGCGAAGATTCGGGCGAGTGCACTCAGCATGCTTGGCGAGAACATGCCGGCGCACATCCACATCAGGCTGCTGCAGGCTTAACGAGGGTGCCACAAAAGAGATGAACCGGTCGATCTGATCAGCTTGCCCTTCCATAAGGTTCTCATAAGAAATCAAAGCATCGAGAGACGAATCAAAGAAGAGGGAACAGCCACGGTTGTAAAGCAACCAAAGCAATAAACCCTTCTCTATAGAAAAACCATCACGCCAATGCAAAGACTGAGCAACATCAAGGGGGTTGCGCATTGGCACTAGACAGGGAACCCGCTTAAGCAACAAATGCTGAAAAAGTGGAAACGTAATTGAAAGACGAGGATCCTTATCTACCCAGCCAACCTCAAGTGCATAGGCTTCAAAATCCTGCTTCCGCTGAATAACACAATGCAGGTATTTTCCCTGAGTCCACCACACAGGCAACAATGGTGGTCGATCCCAGGCATATCCTGCCAGTTCAAGCAGCTCATCATTAAATGGACGCAGTAAAGTGGACTCGAAGTAACCACGAGGATTGTCAACAGTTCTATCTAGATCTGAGGGTCGACGCCAATTCATAATGGCTGTCAACAAGCTCGAGACGTAAGACGTACCCGAGCGATGGCAGCCAGCAACAAACATTTTTTACTTTTTAGCCTAAAAAATCAGATTAACACATCATTTCTTGTAGCCTGTGATTCATAAAACTGAAAGCAATAAGCTATCGCTAGCTCTACTCACAGCCACTATGAATAGCTTGCGATGCTTAGGTTAACGTCACAATTCCTGCCAATTTGCTTCGATCAACTGGCTGGCAGCATAAGGCCTCACTGGGAAATAGGCCCTTCCCAAAACAATGCAGCCAAAGCTTATGGCGAATATTTATCTGTACCTATTCCAGATCAACACATAGCAATCCATTGCCATGTGTATTACCTAGATCTTCTACCTACATTTATCGATGCATGGGGAAACGTTCCTAATCGCTGGCTTTTGATCAATACGGATACAACCACCAAAGCCAGAGTTATCGAAGCCATGCTGCAGGCTCGCAAGGAATCGCACTATCGCATTAAAATCTGCCCGAATCGGGGGCGTGATCTTGCCCCCATGTTGATCAGCTGGAGAAAGGAAATTGAAAGTTGTGAGCTATTAATTCATTGCCACACAAAGAAAACACCACATGCTGATGGAATCTTTGGCAAGAAATGGCGCCGGTCGCTGCTTCAAACCACCTTCCCAGAAGAGAAGCATTGCATCTTATTTCAACAATTATTGCAGCAAAAAAATGCCGGTCTGATCTTCCCCTGGCCGCATCGCTTTGTGGCTCATAACGTGAACTGGGGGAACAACTTTCCACAGATCTACTCCTTGATGAAAGCGATGGGATATGAAATCAGCAGAGACACATTCTTATTTTTTCCAGCTGGCTCTTTTTTCTGGGCCCGAGTCGATGTTCTACAGCCTCTTTTCAATCTAGAACTAAGGAAAGAAGACTTTAGTCCGGAACCAACTGGAGGTGATGGATACCTAGCCCATTCGATTGAACGCTGCATTGGTCTTTTGCCCATGCTGATGAACCGGCGCAACTATGCCTACTGGGTGAGCGATGCTGTACATGAAATCGATTGTGGAGTTCATGAAGACCTCTTGGCTGAATTACCACTCGAAAACGAAATCACGCCATCCTCTACATCCTTATTCAAACAAGGAATGTCTCAAGCACTCGCTTCACCAGGGCCAAGAGATCAGTCCATCCCGTTGCCGCAATACCAGCCGCGAATTTATTCAATGGGATGAATTGCTATATCTGTGAAGATTATTTGGCACACAATTGGGACAGGAATGAGTGATGCTTTTTCGAGTCTCGCAACACGCACTTCTGAGTGAGTCAACACCATATCAATATGGTGAGACAAAGGCTAGTCACCAATATGGGCTTACAATCCAGAGGTGAAGCTGATCGTGACAATACTGCAATACAATTAGCCGCCGCCCAAACTCACTTGGCAATGAATATAGGGAAAAGGAACGAATGATCATCAGTCAAAGTGGAACACGCTTTATAGATCATGAAGACAAAGGAAATATATCAGAACTGTGCATCCTTATACACCGAAACATGACGCAACGTCAGATCACGAGAAGGATGACAATGCTGTGATAGAAAATCTAAAAGTGGTGACTAATATGCATCTGGAGGATGAAGCAGCAAATAGCTCCAACTGCACCCTACCCACCTAAGAAGCTGATCATTGAATGCCGCCAAGCGACTGGATTGACAAAAGCAAAGCGGATAATCAAAAGAATCAATGGTTTAGAATATCAATAATCCATAAGACTGAGGACTTCTCCCAAGAAAGAAGCTAACAGTGAAGTTACTGAGCGATAACAATCGGTGAAAAATATGAACGAGCCGCAGAATAATTTTCGTGGAACAATCAAGAGTTATGCCCAAATATTAATCATACTTAGCGAATAAATGTGAGTCTAACAACGGTTCACCGGCTATTCTGAAGATCTTCAGTGCCTTTGGTAAATACATCCGTCAGCAGAGTGATGACTGGACGCTGACGCACAATGATATTCGTAGATACTTGCATCCCTGGAGCAAGACGACTCATGATAAATTTCTTATCCTCATTAGGCTTTAGCTCAACAATCATAGGAAAAGTGTTTGGCCTGCCTGAACTCTCATTATCCCGAAGAGAGTCAGCACCAATTCTCAAAACACTTGCCTTTAAGTAACCATATTCACCTGGGGGGAAAGAGGAGACAGCAATTTTCACAGGCATACCTTCCCTAACAAATCCGAGGTCACTATTAGAGAGAAAAACCTTGGCTTTCAAACCACCATCGGGGATAATCCTCATAACCTCAGCTCCATTGCCAATCACGCTGCCAGGAGCAACCATGAGGTTAAAGACCGTGCCTGATTGCACCGCTTTCAAAGTGAGATTACGTCGCTGCTCTCTAAGAGCTACAAGCCTGGCCTCTAGATTGAGGATCTGGCGGTTGTTAGCAATGATCTGGCGGCCTGCTCTTGCAGTTGCAGAATTGATTTCTTCCTTTGACTGAATAGCGCGAGATTCAAGCTGCTGAAACTCATCAACAGATCCAAGGTAACTAAACCTTGTATAACCACCTTGTTCATAGAGTGATTTAACAGAATCTAACATCTCCTTCTTGATCTTAAGAGTGCGATTTTCCGATGCAAGCCTTTCCCTCAACTGCCGTAATCGAGATGCTGTCTCCTGAACAGTGAGCTGCAGAGATCTGGTTTTATCCTCATCAGCAATCAACTCAGGAGGAGCTGGAAGTTCGGTACTCGCATAACTACCTTGTTGATCAAGGAGCAAGTTATACAACTGATTCTCATAACGATAAATAGCCAACTGTTTACGAGTGGCTGCCAACTGGGCCTCAGTGCCTTCGTTTTGCACAACCATGAGAGGTTCTCCCAAAGAGACCTTCTCACCTTCCTTCACGAAAAGCTGCCTGACAATGCCGCCAGTAGGAGTTTTCACGGCTACCTTCCCAGTCGCTGGTTCCAGTGTTCCTATCGCCCCTACAGTCTGATCCACCTTGCCTATAAAGCCCCAAACCACTGCTGCTGTTGTGCCAACAGCAATCGTCCAGATCACCAGCCCACCCCAATGATGAGCCTGCTCTAGCAACCCCGGGCTATCATAAAAAACTGACTTACGCCGATCACGCTTGATTGGCAAAATACGAGCAAGTAGTGCGACGCGTTTTGACTTCTCAAGCCCCTCCTGCTCAGAGAGCTGATCGGCGGATAGACTATTTTTTTTAGATGTCAAAGCTGATTCAGAGGAAGAGTCAGAGTCAGGCAATTGAGGCATCCTGTTGTCGATAAAGGGAATAATAAAGACCCTTACGGGCCAATAATTCCTGATGCGTTCCTACCTCCTGAAGCAATCCATTCTCCAACAACATGATCGAATCAGCTGAACGAATTGTGCCCAGTCGATGGGTAATAAAGAATACTGTGTCTCCTGCCAACTCCCTACGTAAGTTCTCACATAAGGTTCGCTCAGTAAGATAATCGAGAGCACTGGTAGCCTCATCAAGAATCAGCATCCTTGGGCGACTAAGAATGGCTCGTGCAATCGCCAAACGCTGACGCTGGCCACCAGACATGGATGCACCACGCTCTCCGACGCGAGAGCCATATCCCTGAGGCAAATCCATAATAAATCCATGGGCACAGCAAATACGTGCTGCATGAATCACCTCTTCATCGGAAGCATCAGGTGCATTCAGAGCAATATTTTCACGCACAGTGCCATCGAACAACATGGAGTCCTGAGGAACGATGCCGATCTGTTGGCGCAAGGAATCAAGGTCAACTTTAGCAATGTCGTAATCATCAATGCGAATCACACCTTTCTCAAGACGATAAAGACGTGGGAGGAGCTTCATAATCGTGCTTTTGCCACTGCCGCTCTGGCCGACAATGCCGACAAATTTGCCGGCATCGATGCAAAAACTTACCGACTTCACCACAGGTGGCATATGGGGATTGAAACTAAAACTCACATCCTCAAATTCCACCTTGCCGCTAATCGGTGGCAGAGCAATCGGATTCTCATCAACAGGTTGCTCGGTGGGTGCATCAACCACATCGGAAAGACGTTCAATAGAAATCTGCAGACCCTGAATTGTTTGCCAAGTCCCCGCAAGACGGATGATCGGACCAACAACATTTCCGCTAATAATGCGGAAGGCAATCAACTGACCAATCGTCAAATCGCCCTTAAGCACCAAATAGGCTCCCACCCAAAGCACCGCTAAACCTCCGACCTGCTGGAAAAACCCACCAATTGCACCTGAGGTCGCTCCAATCAATGAGGTTCGAAAACCAGCGGAGATCGTACGGGCGTGACGCTGTTGCCAACGCCAGCGAAGAGTCGTTTCAGCATGCTGAGCCTTGACCGTCTGAATCCCAGTGAGGGATTCAATCATCAAACTCTGTGCAGCAGCAGCCGATTCGGCAGCAATACGAAGCTGGCGCTTAATGATCGGAGCGACCAAATACACCATTGCCAGATAAAGAGGCACCACACTTAGAGAGACAGCTGTCAAAAGACCGCTGTAACTAATCAGCACGAATAGATAAATGACCCCAAAAAGCACATCAAGGATCAAGGTCAAGGCTGTTCCAGTGAGGAACCCACGGATGCTGCCCAACTCTGCAATACGTGTTGAGATTTCACCAATCGGTCGCTTGTCAAAAAATTCCAGTGGCAGCTTAAATAAATGGGTAAAAATATTGCCAGTTGTCGCAATATCGATCCTGTTGGTCGTATCAGTAAAAAGAAAAGTGCGGATCAAACTTAAAATATTAGAGACAACGCTACTACCAATAAGAAGCACGCCAAGGAAGTAAAGGGTATTAAAGTTCTGCTGACCAATGACCTTATCAATAATCTGCTGGATGAGCAGTGGTTGAGCCAAATTGAATATTTGCATGAAAAATGAGGCTACAAATACCAATACCAGGGATTTCCTATACCTCTGCAAATAAGGGAAAAAGTAGGTAACATCGAAACGACGGGTGGCTGTATTCGGGCGACGGCTGATCGAAACAGCACGAGCAGAAGGATGTTCTTTTTCAAGACTCACCAAGTCGACATAACGCTCACCCTCACGGGGATCAATGATCCGCAACTGCCCAAGTCGTTCGCCTGTTACGAGAACAAGAGCATCCTCATCAGGGAGTTCAAGCAAGGCAGGCAATGACATCCGCCCAAGATGAGCCACCGGCACATTCATCAACACAGCAGAAAGTCCAAGACTGTCTGCGATCTGACCAAGACACTCAAGCGTGGGCGAGGGCTTTTCTCCCACCATGCCCTTCAACATTCGATCAACAACATCGCGACGGAAGGGCACGCTGAGAGATTCACAGATCATCTGCAATAGCGCGATTCCCTGCTCAACTCCGCTGCTGCCAAAAATGGGTTTGACCAGCAGGCCCTGCCGATCCTTGCGAGGACGAGGGTTCTCCTCCTGCATTGCTGCCTTCAGCAAGGCTTCACCATCAGGGTTCTGCCATTCGGGCAAGGCTTCGACAACCTCCGCATCTGAATCAGGCGAGCTATTTGTCTCCAACACGGAGAGAACCATGAGCTCCTCCAAAGCAGCAGCAGGGCAACCAATCAAGCGAAGACCATGGGTCGATCGCTCCAATGCCTGAAGCAAAGACTCTCGGGAGAGGCCTTTTTGCCCCTGCAAAGATATATCTGCTAAAAAGTGACCGTGGCAGGGCAATAACCAGCTCGTGCCGTCATCCGATGGCAAGCCATCGAGATCGGAGGGGCTAAGCAACTGCGCCGTTGTGAATGAAGACTGGAGATGATCCAGCTCATCGAGGATGGTGCGCTCCTGACGGGGTCTCTCCACGAGCAAAGGCCGCAGAGCCGCATAAACATCCTCCCGCTGTGGATGGGACTCCACCCAAGCCGTCAGTGATGGCACCTCCTGCCACCAACGCTGCCACAACTCCAATGGAACTGCTAAAAGTTTGGTTGGGCCGGTGGTGCGGCAGGTCGCCGAAGCAACTCCCTGCAAACCGCTCCAGAGGCCCCACCATTCGCCAGCGTGAACTCGCCGGATCGTAAAAGACTGACCCATAGCATCCCTGCCGCTGAGGCGAAGGGTCCCCTCGACCACAAGACAAACATAAGCAAAAGGAACATTCTCAGCGGCTAGCTGCTCACCTACGTCCAACTGCCAGGCTTGAACCTGATCTTCACTGGAGGCGAGCAACTCTGGGTCTACCCGATCCAGAGGAGCAGACCCAAGCAATAGACGCACCCTTGACGAAATGGATGCAGTCATAAGGAGGGAAGGTACTCAGGAGGCTCAATGCTCTCACCCGACTGAAGAGCGCTCAGCTGCCGAACTAGCCACTCTTGGTAAAGCTCGTCAAGTAATTGCTCTTGCAGCTTTTCATTAAGACGGGTAGTGATCCGGGTATCAAGCCGCAACAAAATGTGGGAATTATCAAGAGGGAAGGGCCCGATCAGATCACCCTCATTGGCCTGCTCCAGGCGACTATTCACCTCAGCATTACCTGTGTTGGGATGGATAGGGCCCACACGACCTCCCTGCGCACTTTCCGGCCCCTCAGAGAAACGAATAGCGGCAGCGGCAAAATCCAACTCTCCCTCACGAATTGCTAGGGCAAGCTCTTCAATGCGGGGCAAGCTACTGCAGCGAAGCAAAGAAAAGATAATTCGATCTCGCTGACGTTTGGTGCGACTGAAGTGCTCCTCCACATGCAAACCAAAAGCCGAATCACGAAACAATTTAAGACGCTCGTTACGATAACTTTGCTCATCACCAAGCTCATCACAACGTTGTTGACTGAGCGGTACTAGTGCTGCAATCAGATCCTCTAACCAAGCTGTGAGAAGCACGCGTGTCCGACCCGTGCGCTTCATCAATTGGCAAGAAGGAGTGTCCAGTTCAGGCCAACGCCAGCGACCAAGTTCATCAAGGTCTGGTGGAATGGCTGGACTTGGTCCCTGCCAAGAGAATTGGGATTGACTTGCTAAATGACCCTGATTGTCGACCGATTTAATACTCATAGGGCAATAGTCATATTTTGATTTTAGCTGTTTCATTCTGTTCGCTAAGAAGCCTGACCAGACGTTCCCTAACTTGTTCGAGAACACTACTCCAATCGCCCAGTCGCCTCTGCCGTATTAAAGTCATCGAGCGATACCAAGGACTGTCCGATCTCCCACGCATCCAGCGGAAATCGGCATTGTGCTGAAGCATCAACCAAACTGGCTTATCCAGAGCTCCAGAAAGATGAGCGACAGCCGTATCAACAGTCAAGACAAGATCCAACTGACTGATCACGCAAGCCGTGTCAAGGAAATCATTCAGATCCGCGGCATGGTCGACCACCCCCCGCTCCCCTAACCATGGACAGAGCTGATCAGCATCGGAACCAATCTGAAGCGAATGAACCACCACCAATCGCTGCTGCCGCCAATCTTCAAAAAGCTGCATCAGCGGCTCTAAAGCCATCGATTTATCCTCATACATATCCTTGTTATCTGCTCCTGAAGCCCAAACGAGGCCAATGTGAATAGCGAAGGGTTGGCGTTGCACACACAACTGCTTGGGAACTTGACTTGGCTCTCGTAAATAACCAGGCATCATCGGCACAGTGTCGCGACTCGTACCGCAAAGCCGAGGCAAGCTCATTAGAGCAACATGATGACGAAATCCCTGCAATTCCTTGGGTATGTGCTCAATAATCGCCGGAGTATGGGGCACCAAGCACTCACGCAGGAGCGGAATCAAAGGCTTGCGGGTCGACAGGGTTACTTGAACGCCTGCCTCGATCAGAATCGGTATATAGCGTACAAACTGGATATTATCCCCATAACCCTGCTCAGCCCAAACCAATAATTTCTCACCACCTAGTTTGTCGATGTCACCATCCCACATTGGATCAGGGAGTGGGGTTTTGACCTTATCGGGCAATTGCAATCGCGTGTCATAAAAGTGCCATCCCTCTTCAAATTCACCAATTGTGAGCAAAGTCAATCCAAGATTGAACTTGGCGTCATTGCAGCTTTCATCAAGAGCAACCCCACGCCGCAAGGCATTGCAAGCCTCTTCAAAACGCTCCTGAACGGAAAGCGCACTACCCAAATTTATATAAGAAGGAGCATGCTCGCTCTTCTGAGCAATCGCAACCTCAAACGCATTGATGGCCTTATCCCAACGTTCCTTCAACTGCCAAGTGAGGCCCCAATTGCAGTGCATGTCTGGGTTGTGATGTTCTAATTCATCCGAGCGGCAATAGTGGGCAAGAGCCTCATCAAGACGTTTCTGATCACGCAGACAATTTGCAAGATTGTGATGAGCAGAAGCATGTTTAGGATTATTCTCCAAACATCTCTGGAAGTTATTTATCGCCTCATCTAGCTGATCTAATTCACTCATTGCATTACCGCAGTTGTAATACACATCTGCGAACCCTGGCTGCAAACGGATCACCAATTGATAGGAACGGATCGCCTCCTCGAGACGACCAATTTTGCGCAGAATTACACCATAGGTATTCAAATATGTTGCATTGGCTGGATCCTGTGCGACAGCAGCGCGGATAGCAAGCTCCGCTTCTTGCCCACGTTCAAGCTGATGCAAGCATGCAGCCTCCAGATGGTGCATCTCTGCTTTGAGTAAGGAGGCTTGCATATCCACATCCGCTTTCTTTATAACCAGCCTCGACTCCTCTAGAGCCTGCTCCAGCCGCCCGGAATGATAGTGATCCAGAGCTACCGATGCGAGAGCATGGATTTCAGTGCTAGATGCGGTCACTGGCGAAGCTGCTTCATCACAGTCAATTATCTATAGAAGCGCATGGGAAACTTACTGAATCGCGAATCGGCTCTGTGAGCAAGAAGGGCACTTCCCGCAAAAAGGGCACTTCCAACAAGAAAGGCCTAAAGGGATTCGAAATTACAGCAGTCACATCATCAGTTTCATCAGCTGGTCAAGCAAACCAAGCTGAATCGTTTTTCCAAACAGCTTGTCTAACTCACCAAAAGGGCGACCTTGGGAAAGCTACTGAAGCCTATAAAGCCACTGTAAAGGCTGATCCAAGTCATGCGAGTGCTTGGCGAAACCTAGGAGCACTACTACGTCAACAAGGCCAACTTGCACAAGCCAGGCAATGCACTGAAAGGGCGCTTCAGCTTGATAGCAAAGACGGCTCGCTTTGGGGTAACTATGGGAATGTTCTGCGTGATCTAGGCCTACTGGAGGAATCTGCTGATGCCTTCCGCAGCGGACTGCAGCGAAATCCAAAATCTCACGGACTACTGCACTGCCTTGCGATCACTCTTGGTCACAAAGGTGAACACCAGCAAGTTGTCGAGCTGCTGACTCCTGTTGTCGAAACAAGTAGTAACCCAATAAACGGAAGCAATAGCCTTGCCGAGTTACTGCTCGAGCTGGGCAACGCCCAACATGCTCTTGGCCAAAAGGATCTCGCTCTTAAATATTGGCATCAAGGTACCCATGGTGCCGAAGGTGAGAAACGCCTATTCATTGGTCTGAACATTGCGCAAGTACTCTGCGGCCAAAAGCGATTTGAGGAGGCCAGCAAAATCTGCCAAAGTCTTGATCCACTATTCCCCGGCAGTGCCAACCTCATGTATGCCGAAGGCGTTATTGCCAAAGGCCAAGGGCAATACGAGAAAGCCATCAATCTCTTCGAACAGTCCCTAAAACTAAATCCTGTCTATCCGATATGCCTCAACACTTACGGTCTTCTACTTCGGGACATTGGTCGAAGCCATCGAGCTAGGGGCTGCTTCGAGGAAGCATTGAAACATGATCCAAGCTTCGGGCCGGCTATGAACAATCTGGGCTCGGTGCTCAAAGACGTTGCTCGTTATAAAGAGGCTTTGATTTGGCTGCGCAAAGGAGCAGCCGCATTAGACAATCCGGCAGCCCATTCCAATGTGCTGTTCACCCTGGTTGGCTATGAGCTCGAGCCTGCTGATAAACGCTTCGCCGAAGCCAGTCGTTTTGCAAAACGATTTGGGAGAAGCGTTTTCGAACGCTGGCGCGATTGCCTTCCCGACCCCGCACCCGAACGTCTGCTGAAGGTAGGGCTGATCTCTCCTGATTTCTGTAGACATGCGGTCAGCTATTTCGTGGAACCGCTCCTGGAACATTGGGATCGCAACGAAATAGAAATCACGCTTTACTCCTGCGGGGAGCAACAGGATGACTACTCAGCACGGCTCAAAGAGAAAGCCGATCAATGGCGCGATTTCCGCGGACAAAATGATGAGGCCTTCATCGCCCAAATCCAACGAGATGAAATCGACATTCTGATCGACCTTGCTGGGCACACCGCCGGCAATCGGCTCACGGTACTAGCCGCCAAACCTGCACCAATTCAAGCCACCTATCTGGGCTACTACGGCACCACGGGACTTCAGGAGGTGGATTACTGGATTACCGACGATGTCATTCATCCCGCAGAGGCCGATGACAATGATCCTTGCAGTGAAAAACGATGGCGCCTCACACGTTGTTATGTGAGCTATCGACCACTGAAAACGGCACCACCGGTTTCACCACCACCCTGCCTGAAGCAAGACAAAATCACCTTTGGTAGCTTCAATCAAACCCGCAAAATCACTGAACAGACTGCCCAGAACTGGTTGGCAGTTCTGCAGAAGGTACCAAATTCATGCTTGCTTCTCAAAAGCAAAAACCTTGGCGAAGAAGTGGAGCAGTCAAGAGTTCGACAGCTTTTCTCAGCACTAGGCCTAGCCCCAGAGCGACTTGAATTGCGTGGACATTGCACCAGCCTCGAGGATCATCTGGCCACATATCACGACGTGGACGTTGCTCTAGACACCTATCCCTACACAGGATGTACGACCACTGCCGATGCCCTTTGGATGGGAGTTCCTGTACTAACAGTTGCAGGTCAATCAATGGTCAGCCGACAAGCAGCAGCTGTACTCGCAGGAGTGGGCTGCGAAGACTTGATCTGTTCAGATGCTGCAGCAATGGCTTCCCGAGCCTTCGAGCTATGCAGGGATCGCGAGGCTCTACTCCATCGGCGCCTAAGACAACGTCAACAGGTAGCCGATAGCGCGCTTCTAGACCACAAAGGTCTTGCTCAGGAACTATCTACCAGTTTCCGCGAATGGTGGCATCGATGGCTGAACACACAAGGCTGGAACAATTCTGATAGCCAGCTGTCGCAACCGGCCTGGCCCCTCGCCTACTCATCAGCCAGTGCAATGGCTTTAGATACACCTACTTCAAGCCAGCAACTGCCTATTTGGCTTGGAGCAATGAACGCCAACGAATCGCAAAGCTGGCAAGACCAAGGGATAGAAATAGTGCAAATACAAACACTTAGCCCCTGGGGTGGAACTGTCCAGCTATTCCGGCCTTACCACAAGCAACAGGTTCTTGTCTGGATGGAGCAAGGTTTGCCTGAGAAAGACCTGAACTGGTGGCAGAGGGTCTACCCCCAGTTGCAATGGGATCTTCAAGGTCCCCTAAGCAGATAATGCGCCTTTTACTGGTCCATCAAAACTTTCCTGGCCAATTCAGAGATATATCACCTGCCCTTTGCGACAAGAAGCATGAGCTCAAAGCTATCGGCTGTAGCCAGCGCCCATGCGATAGCCGCATCGAAGTTCTCCGCTACGAGCATGGCAAACATGAGCTGACAGGTATTCACACCCAGACGGAAGAGTTGGATGACTGGATCCGACGGTCTGAAAAGGTAGCTGAACTAGCCATGACCCTGAAGCAACGAGGCTGGGCACCGGATGTGATGCTGGCTCATCCCGGCTGGGGCGAAGCGATGCTGCTTCGCCAAGTCTTCCCGGCTAGTCCCCTGATCATTTGGCCTGAGCTTTGGCTACAAGCCAACCATCTTGGCTTGGACGCAATGCATCTATCTGTGCAGCAGATGCACTACTTACGCACCAAAAATTGGTTAGTGGACGGCGCCATGGCAGATGCAAATGTAGCCATCCTGCCAACCCGTTATCAAGCGAACAGCTTCCCCGCCCGTTGGCGCGACAAGATCCGAGTCATCCACGAAGGTGTACCGGAAGCGCTGCTTAATGCTCCACGACTTCAACAACTATCGCTCGGGAATGGAATCACACTTGGGCCTGAGGTGCCTGTAGTGACTTTCATCAGCCGTAATTTGGAACCAATGCGCGGATTCCCTACTTTCATGCGAGCTTTGCCAACTTTGCTGCGACATCACCCTGAAGTGCAGATTGTGGTAGTAGGAGGAGATGAGGTGAGTTATTCCAGTGCACCTGATGATGACAAAAGCTGGCGACAGGTGATGCTGAATGAGCTGAAGGGACAGTTCGATCCCCAACGGGTGCATCTATTCGGCCGAATCCCTCATGATCAACTTGTCAAGCTCTATCGCCGCAGCAACCTGCACGTCTACCTCTCCAATGCTTTCGTCCTCAGCTGGAGCCTGCTAGAAGTGATGGCCTGCGGCACTCCTGTTCTGGCGCAAGCCAATCCAATGATGGAGGAACTTATCCAGCATGGAGTCAATGGTGCCTTATGGCGCGGAGATCATCCCGAAAGCCTTGCTATGGCAATTATGGAGCTGCTGCAACAACAGGAGCAGCTGAAGCAATGGGGGGAAGCTGGCAAACAGCATCTGCAGCCAACTTTTCTACAATCTCACTGCGTTCATCAACTGGAGACGTTACTTAGAGAGCAGGCCGCTTGCTTCTGACGCAGCATCAACTGCAGCTGCTCAATGAACATGCGCGGCATGGAATCCCCATCACATACTGCAGAGGATCGAACCTTTTGGGCAAGTTCTCTGCGCGATGCAGCACTCAGATAGCGATCAGTTAGCCATCGAGCTTGGCTCGATAAATCACCAGCATCTCGACAAATATGATCACCCAAACCGGCATTTTTTAGCAACGCTGCCGAGATAGCACCGGCGTAGTAAGGGGTCGGACAAGTCAGTACCGGAATGCCCATAGCTAATGAATCCAAGGTTGTAGTCGTGCCACTTACGGGATGGCTATCGAGATGTAGATGAATGTGGCCGTAATCAGCCATCGCCTCACTAGCGGAGCTCGCATAAGGGAGGGGCTGCAGCTGATGGGGAGAAACACCGGCATCCTGAAAGCGAATCAAAAAACGGCGGCGAACAGCAGGATCATGAAATGAATGGCTGCGGAATTGCAGAACCGCATCAGGAATGTCATGCAAGATCGCACCGTAACGCTGCACCGTTGAAGTCGTCAGTTTGCGGGTGTGATTAAAGCTGCCAAGCACAGGATGCTGCGGCTCGCTATAGCGAATGGATTCAACAACTGACAAATCATGAAGCTGTGGCAGATAACAAAGGCTTGGGCCGGGCAAAGGCCAGAGAGGCTCAGATCCTGGATATGAAGAACTGATCCATTGCATCAGTGCCTGATCAACGATCCACCAATCACAACAGCGGGCATAGGTGGGGCCAAAAAAACCTAAATAAGTTGCCTGCACCGTCGCTAAGCGCTTAGAAAGAAACGCAGGATAGTTATCAGCTGTGTGGCCGCCAAGATCAAGAAGTAAATCCGGTTGTTGCTGGCAAATCCTTGAAGCCATCTGGGGCACCTCACTCGCCTCCAATGGCCACCATTCATCTGAAAGCTGGCGAAGCTCGTCACGGATCGGGTCGTAATCACGAGGGTGACCAGCAACACTGATCACCTGAAAGTGCGACTTAAGCTTGCGAGCAATTGGCAGCCAGAAGCGGCCAACAGGATGGTTTCGCAAATCAGAAGAAACAACAACCAAAAGTGGGCGCTCATTAATGGTCAGCCTCTGTGAAATTGGCTCGGCTATATGCACTTGTTCGGATTCCATAGGTCCGAGCATTTTTTGGGCTAGATCATCAAAGTGCCTGTTCAACCGCTTCAGAAATTCATGAGGTAACTCCTCTAAACCCATAGACATGAAGAGCAGATTGCTTATCGAACCCATAGTGAATTCACCAGAAGATTCCTCATAGATCCGGCGGAACAGCTCAAGGCATCGTGATGCTTCTCCGATAACAGATAATGCTCGGATATGATGGTCGCTGATAGCAAAATAACGCCCATCATTTTGGGCCGCTGCTACTGAAAGCCACATCTGTTCATAACGCCCCTGCGACCAAGC
>PVBE010181998.1_pt1 | contig 18519 bp, 14 predicted proteins | sample 1631181 | NCBI WGS metagenome assembly PVBE01 (sample SAMN08397723, study PRJNA350692) | Marine metagenome, whole genome shotgun sequencing project. | isolation source: water | place: Pacific Ocean | collected 2012-04
AGTCTGTTTATTAATTTACGAAGTTAAGAGGCTGGTTGTCAGCATAATGTCTTGTCTCATCTGCCAGGTTGTAGGTTGTCCCGTTTGTGTGTTATTGCATTGTTGTGTAGGTTGCATTGTTGTGTAGGTTGTAGGGTTGTAGGGACATTTCCCAATCATGGTCCGCTTCCTAGCTGTAGGATGCATTAGGCATTTCCCCACATCGTGGCTCTTCCCACAGAGCAGCATGTTAGTATGCCATGTTACTGCATTGCACAGTCTCGTTTGCTTGTTACTGCATTGTCTCGTCTGTTTGTCATTGCATTGTTGTGTAGGTTGTCTCGTGCTGTGTAGGTCGTAGGCCTTGTTATGTGTTATGGCTCAAGTTTCAAAACCTCAAGCAAGGCAGAGCTTCGTCAAATGCAGCTATCAGATTCGATTGGTTCTCTGGATGATCCTGCGCCTTCATTGCCTGCTCCATCGGGCGGAGCCATTGCATCTGGGCCAAATATACTGGACAGTTTTGGAGACTTGGACTTGGAGCTTGAGAAGCTTCCGCCGCCTCGGCCTTGGAGCGGCAGAGAAGTGCACCAGCCGGATCCAGCAAGAGTAGCTGATCGACGAATGCCGTTGCCAGAGTCGCAGCCTCTCAAACATCAGTCGAAGTGTGGTCGCAAGAAAGGATCGACAGCCGAATCCATTGAGTTGAAGCGCTTGCTGGCCAATCCTTCTGGCAGACCGGCACCGGCCTCGAGCGGACCACCACGCTCTCGCCAGGACATCTGTCGGGCTGCAGGGCAGGCGAGGCAGCGAAAACGCAAGGAGACGTCTACCGACAAGCTGTTGCCACGACCTTCCCCTTCATCATCGTCGAACTGTGAGTTGGCACCTTCGCAAGCTCTGGTCCCGTGGTCTTCGCTTCATCAAGGCGAGCAGATTGCTCTGTTCAACAACGTTGCTGCGCAACAACAGATGGTGAACTGGCAGCCTCAGCGTCCTCTCAGGAAAAAAGAGTTGAAGCAAGGTATCAAAACCGAGGCGGGAATTTTGCAATCGGGCCTCACTATGATGTCAAAGACCCAGTTGGCTAAAAAGCTCTCTGTCAGCAGAAGCACCATCACGAGGCGTCTCAGGCTTCTGGCTGTGTGCACGTTGCTTGTGCGCAAGCTGCGGACAGAAAAACGGTTTGCTGAATTATATCAGATGCTGAGGATCATGAACGCAGGATGCGAAGTTTCCGTCGAGCAGATGTTATTCATCGTCAAGTATAAGTACGATGAAATGGCGATGCGACTCAATGCCCTTGTCAATGGCAAAACCGAGACGAGCGTGACAAAGATACTTCAAATCCAGTTGTTCTGGACTGCATTGTGGAAGATCGAAGATCAGTATGTCAGATACCGAGCTCAGCTTCCCACTTGTGTGACGACAGTGGAGAGCGCCAAGACAGGGACGTTCCGGAAAGCCATGGAGTCGCATGTTCTGTTTCCAGAATGCGCTTCCGGCTTCACCCGCAAAACTCGCCTTCCCATTTGCGACAAGCACTCCACCAACACTGCGGTTGACTATACTTTTGCTCGCGACTTCGCGGACGAGAAGCTCCACAAATTCAATTGCATGGCGCACGTGGAGCAAAGAGTCGCTGACGGTGTCTGTATCGTGTACCCGAACGAGAAAAAAGGCCTTCTCCATTCTGGCCTTGCCATCAACTATGCTGGAGCTCTGGGCAAGATCAAATCTTCGTTGAAGAAGGCGAACCGCGCCAACTTCACATGGATCGATTCCGCGACCGGACCTGGAGAGGAAGCGGATCGGCATCGAGAGGCAGTCTTCGCACACTGCTGCCAGCCCAGGGAAGACGATCACAGAGAGGTCTCGACAGAGAAGCTCGTCATGTTTCACAGGCGAGCCGCCCTCTGGAATGGCAGGTATAGCCGATTTGGGAAGACCGAGCACTGGTGCAAGTCACGCGCATGTTGCCGTGATGCCGAACATTGCCTTACGAAGATGGACGCGGCCATCGACGACGAAGCTGGGCCGGGTGATTGGTGCCCCAGTCGCTTTATGCGCATTGAGGACACGGTAGATTGGGAGCTTTACTGGCAATCGAACGGTGGACTCCTGGAGATAGCGATTGACGACGCGTGGGGCGACTCTGTGAAGTCCAAGCCAGAGGACAAATCACACATCTCTGCGGCTGATGCTTTCTTCCTCGATGGCGGCCCTTTGGAGGCGATAGAGGACGACGAAGCCCATGAATGGCACCTGCCAGAAGACGACATCGGCCTCGCTGAGCCGGTGAAGGACGAGACTCACCTTCAGAGGCAGAGCACCTTCAGGAGTAATACAGTGATCTGGGTGCGCAGCAAGCCCTTAGGGCGTCTGTGGTGCTTTAAGTCTACCATTCGGTGCCAGCAAGCTGCTCAGCGTTACCTGGTGAAACACGCTGGACCGAAGTGGATGGCGAAAGAACTGCGGCGACGCCAGGAGGGTAAGAGGCCGACCTATCGAGTGGTGATGGCCGCTAAAGGAGACTTCCACAAACCGGCGATGCAGGCTTGGAGCGAACTTATGAAGAGCGAGGACGCTTGGGACGGACTTCCTCGACATTTCCGGCGGCATGATCTGTCCATCCACGCGTACCGCGGCTTGGCGACCGCATTGTGCACCAAATATCAGCTTGAAGTTGTTGTACTGGAAGGGCATCCTTGCAAAGGATACCTCGTCTTGGATGACGAAGAGCTGGGGACAGCAGAGTTCGCTGCGATGGAACTACAAGAGGAGTTTGAACAGAACCCTTGCCTCTTCGACCCACAGTGGTTTGCACACTGCGACGAGTTCCCCACGGCTGAAAAACTCCGCAGTCCAGACAGCCTTGCGATCATCTCATGTAGGGCCGATGAAGTCGAACTGGACAACTGGGGAGTGGAGGTCCATAATGCCAACCTCTACCGGACAATTAAACGGGCTGTCCAGCAAAAGCTGGCAAAAGTAGAGGACGTGAGTGCTGGGTGGGTCCTTCGCTGCGATCGACTTATTCACACTTATCTATGGGGCGATCTCGAGTACCCAGCGGATTATGTCAACACAGGCATCGCTGCAGTCTGCAAGGGCATGCGCGGCGGAGGCGGTGGCATCTGCCGAGCATTCGTTTCACTGCTCGCGCCAGATCATGTTCGAGAAGACGGTCGCACTGACTTCGCTGTTATCATGCAGAAGTTCAAGGAGGAGAAAGCCAAGCCTGTCAGCGAAGTGCTCGAGTCTTTGAAAGAAAATGGCTTGGAAGCCACCCAGGCCAGACGCGAGCAAGTTGCTCAAGGCAAACGGTGGCATATGTCCGCTTTCGGCAAAGTGCGACCGCAGGCTTTGAGAGCTGATGCGCGCCAAGCCGAGATGAAGAGCATCATGGATGCGGTGAAAGCGTCGAGCTCGCCAGCAGAGACTAGGGACGCTGCTGCTGGACAGATCGTCCCTGTTACTCGAGATCCAAGCCTCTCTGGTAGCATCGTCGCAGTGGCTGGAGCAGAGTTGCCCAATCAATTGGCTCTTCTCCGTAAAGTTGGCCGGCAAACAGCCACTGAGGATCGAAAACGCCAAGAACAGGTTGAGAAGGAGGTGCATGAAGGTCTTCGAACATCTAAGCCGCTGTTGGGTCGAGAGCTCCCTGTTGCTGAGTCCTCCAGGCCGAATTTGAGGACGCTTGCTACCGACCAGTTCTACGACGTCTTTTTCCACGAGGATGTCTGCAGTGACGTCATGAAGAAAGTCAAACTTATGTCCAAGACAGCCCCTATGGTGGTGAAAGCTTGTGAGACTCTCTGGCGGCGAGACCACAACATGGTTACAGACGCAGAATCGCCCGAAGTGGGGCCTATTCCGGCGAGCGCCAAACCGACCTTCTGCCACTTATACGGCGGGGGGTTGTGCCTCTGTAAAGGCCGCGGCCTGCTTGCCAGGTTAATGGCTACAAACCTGGCTCAGGCAGTGTGCTCAAGAGCACCCAAGGACAGCGAACTGAGGAAGCTCCTGAAGACAGCCTTCATCGTGATCCACCTCGGTCCAACATCTTATGCAGCCAGGGCGCCCAGGATGTTGATAAAGGGTCTGCTTCGGGGAGCTTGTCTCTCTAGCCGCAGATGTCTTAGTAAACTCGCCTCAGTCAGTTCATTCTGTGCCTCGGGTGCTGCGACAAGAGAAACAAGCCCCCCGAAGCAGACCTCCATACCATGGATTTCCAGAGTGTCCATGGTCGATTTCTGTCCATGCTGTGCTATCGCGAGGCCTGCAACCAGGTGGGCTGTGGCTGCACGTGGGTTTACAATATTTCCGGCCGCGTCGACCCACATTCTTACACCTGGATCTGCTACCCGATCGAGTGTGGCAACACCGCGTTGTCAAACCACGTTACGCAGCAAATGGCGACGCTATCTGTCTCACTGTTTATCAGGCGATGCTCAAACTGAACTTTGATCTAATACACGAGGTGGAGCTCTTCCGATTTGTGGTTTTCGATCGTGCTCTGCCGAACTGGTCTCCAGACCGTCTGCTGACGATTGGTCCATTGTGCGACTACATCAAGTTCCCGTCATCGCTTACGATTTGGAAGGGTGCGGAGCAGGAACTGAAGTTATATCGCGAGAATTTGGCCAAAGCAGCGGCTGCTGCTGCAAGAGCCCCGAGACAGAAGCAATCTGCTAAAGCTTCCGGTGCCAGGGCGCCAAAGAGACAGAGAGTCCCAGCTAAGCAAGCCGCAGCTGCAAAAGCGGCCGCTGCCGCCAACCCAGAGCATCAGGCCATGTTGGCCTTACAAGATGACCCTGGACTGTTGGGTAATGGCGACGACGCTGAGTTTTGGGCAGGCGTGTTTGACGAGAGCGATGAAGAGGCGAACGGCGAGGAGTCGGACGGGGAGCTGTTTGCCGCAGACGAAGTAGGCCTCGATGCCACCTTGGCGTCGCTCAAGCATCCCGAGAAGCTGGATGACACTTTCGACGATAGTTCAGATGCTGGGACGATCAGTTTATTCCAGTCAAGCGAGGATGCTGGTGATGATCGCAATGCCGGGAAGACCCCTGCCTTGCTGACAGTCCGCAAGCTTGGTGGCAAGCCAGATGCAGGGGGTGAGGACAAGAGCGAGTCCCCTAAGTATTCGCCAACTTCGAGAGCGAGCTCTGGCGCTTCCACCTCTTCGGAATCTGCTTCAGGGAGCGCCAAGTCAAGGGAGTCCAGCCACGATGCGGACAAAGGGAAGCGCAGGCGGGCAACCGGGACTCGGGCTAAACACACTGCTGAAGCCTTCGGTGTTCCTGCTGGCTGCACGCTCCGCAGGTACGAGCCTGCAGACAAATCTAGTTTTTGGTTGGGCACGTTGCCCAAAGGCACCACAGATAGAAAGGGCAGACACACAAGGCGTCGTGCCTACAGGGAAGGGCTGCGAACAGAGGCACAGGCTCAGTCTCTGGTGGAGCTGTGGTTGGAACGAGTCATGGAGGATAGAGATGTATCGAGCAGCAGTTCTGCTACAAGTTCAAGCGAGTAGCTGCCAGTTTGCAGGCAGACAATTTTGCGCATCATGCCGCAGGTAAGACCTGCGCAATCTCCACGTGATCAGTGTGTGGTGTGGACTGCAACGCCTTTTTGTATAGTGTCAGCGTTGTTGTTCGCTCGTTAAAGTTAGGGATGGTCTGTATTTCGCTGTGAACCTTCAGACATGTGAACACAACATGTCCGGACATCCTGTTTGTCTTTTTGGATGGTTCTGAGCAAATTCAAGCAAGCATGCGTAAGGCGTGCTCTATTTCCCACGTGTTGCGTGGTGTCGTCTTTTGCAAGTGTTCGCCGTCACATATCTTGTTTTTAGGTACTTGTGCAATGTTGGTATCTTTGTGGAGTTCCGTGCAATGTGTTATTTGGACTGTCGCTTTTTGGAGTTGGTCAGTCGGAGCAGAAATATTAAAAAAGGCAGTCGTGTGTGGGCATGACTCCTGGCTGGCCTGATTCTTGGCCCGAGAGTAAGTTCAAGTGTCAGTGTCTGTGTGGGCGGGACAGGTTCCTTTGCTAGATTGAAGTCAAGCACCCCAAAGGCCCTAGATGATCGAAGTTCGAAACGAGCACATTTTAGACATGTTTTTGAAATCGTGGTTTGACTGGTGGACAGTGGGCGGATCCAATTCAGGAATTCCAGGAAATAAGGTTTTTTAGCGTGAGACTGGCTCAACTCAAGGTTCCTGTTGGCACGTCGCAATCGGTGTGGACTTGTGAGCATGCCGAAGTCCAGCTCTTGGTCCTCGCACCCTTGGTCCGCACAGTTGGTTGAGAGTGCGTGCCACGGGGCGGTGACATTGCTTCCCCATACACGGGCCGAGGACCTCGAAGACATGCCTCTGTGGATGCTGTCTGCGTATCTTGATGCGCAATCTCCTCAGGACTCGAGCAAGAGCTGCCAGTCGGATGCCGAGTCGCCCGTGAGCGCTTCCTCTCAAGCTGCAACCGAAGCGGGCGCCAGCCAGGCTTCTGGATGCGCTTCTTCACAGGCATTCCCAGTTGTGCCTGAGAGCCCGCCGTCTTCTTCGGCAGGTGAGGGGTCTCAAAGCAACGTTGTTGTGGTGGACCTTGGCAGCGACAGCGACTGTGTGGAGCTGGAGCCTCAAGAGACACAGCCTGCCCCGGGTCTTTACCGCACCACACCTACACGTGACCGCTCCCATTGGGATCCATCTTGCGGTGGACGCATTTTTGACCACAAGGCGATTCGAAAGCGTCTCGCTCAATCCTTCGAGGATAACCCTTTTGCAGCAGACGACTACTGCCGCTACTTTAAGCGCCCCTTAAAGCGCCGTCGTGATATGTCATCTCGGCTTCTTTAATTGCACAATCGTGCGCGCATGTGCGTTCCATTTGTTCCGACTTTGATTGCCTGACGATCAAATGCCAACTTCTGTCAATCCAATTGAAACATCGCCCTCTGGCTCGAACTTGAATAAAGACATTGTTTGGTTTCCACGAGTTAGTGCCGAGAAAATCTGAAATCCGCACGTTGATTTCTCTGTCATGCTGGCAAATCGTTGCAGTGTTTCTGTGAATCCTAACCAATTGCCTGTCCGTGGTGTCTGGTGGTCGATTCGAGGTGCCCCGAGATAATCAGAATTATGGATTCAAAATCTGAAGTTCATTACAACCATTTGAAAAAGGCAGTCGTGTGTGGGCATGACTCCTGGCTGGCATGATTCTTGGTCGAGGTAAAGTTGTAATCGCGCCGCGCCTCCTGCTTGAGCGTAAGTTGCCGCTTGAAAGACAACAGAAAATTGGGAGTGTCTCTGGACTCTCGTTAAATCTCAAGCATCCTGCGCCTGATGTTTGGCTCAAATTGGCAGGCATCTGCTGGGGAGCGATGGCTTCTCAGTCAGATGTCAACAACTGGTGTTCGAACCTTCTTGGTGAGGCAGCACAACCTGTCGCGGCCTCTGGCTTTCTTGGCAACATTTCATCGCTCAGCGTCGACGACATCGACGAGCTTGATGAGCTCTGGAACCCTCAGGCCCCCCCTTCCAGCGCAGCTGCAGTGCCCCCACCCACACCGCCTGTACAGTGGCCCTCGGTCCTTGGTCCTGCAGATGGTGAACCAGCTCCTCGTGGCCCACCAGACCCTCTTCCGCGACCAGCACCGCTTCCAGCTCCAGGCCCTGGAGAAGATGATTGGGTGATTCGGGATTCAGTTTATCGCCACTGGGTACCGAAGATCAAGGAGGCTCTGGCCCCCCTGGTGGCTTTGAGGGGGCCTTTTACCCGGGACGTGATCTGTGCTGCGATGTTCGACGGAATGCGCTCGGAACGACAGGTCCTGAAATTGTTCAGCGTTCCAACAAAATGGGCCTTCGGCATGGAAAGAAAAGAAGCCGCCGTGTCGATGGGACATGCTCTTCATCCGCCAAAAGACGATACAGAGCACCATTTTCTGGAGGCCAAGAGCTTTGTAGATGGCACCTGCGGAGAATGTTTGTACCACGAGTTCCAGGAGTGCGACATCGCGAGCCTGGATCCGTTCTTCATTGACGTACTTTTCTGTACGTTTTCATGCTGGCCTTACACCAAGGCGAAGAAGGACAGGATGAAACCAGGTTCTGTTCAGAACCACCCAGATGCATTTCATTTGGATGTCATGTACAATATCCTTCGTACTGTCAAGGCCAAGGCCGTGATCTTTGAGAACGTCTATGGATTCTGCCTCAGTACCTCGATTGAAGATAGCGAATCACCATTGAAAAAGATGTTGAAGCGTGTCCGAGAAGAATTTCCAGCATGGTCTATCTCCATTTTTGTGACCGAGGGCTCCACATATCTCATCTTGATCAGGCATCGGCTCTTCCTGGTCTTCATTCATGAATGTGCGGGTGGAGAGGAGGTGGTCGCCATGCTTCGCAACGTGGTGGAGGCGTGTTTTCTGAGAACTAAGGATGAAAAATGAATTCCGAATTCTAGAATTCGTGAATTTAGCGGGGCTAGTGTGCTAACTATAAGGCTCTAATCCGTCGCCGGATGAAGGAGCCCAAGGTGAAGTTGAGCGACATCCTCTTGGATGACGACCATGAGGCCGTGCTGGCCGACAAGCAGCACTGGGAGGCGCAGACGCATGAGGCGACATCGGAATGTTACAAACTCGTGGGAATCATCTGGTTTGATCTAGTTCGACCTCGACTCCTCTTCAGGACTGTCCTGAAGAGGAGTCGAGGTCGAACTAGATCGATCTCGCCTTGTAGACCGTGCAAGCGTTGTCAGAAAGCGAACTAGTGCCCCGTGAGAGGCAGGGTCCTCTTGTAGCGCGTGAAGGGTAATCCACATAATCTCCTGAGAGCATTTTAGTAGCACGTGACACCCCACTTAGTAGCACGTGACACAGTCAGTAGTAGCACGTGACACCTTAGTAGCACGTGAGCGTCACTGTGACGCTAGTCCCTCGTGAAGACGGGCGTGTGACATGTGTTAGTCCCTCGAGAGGTCAATGTTGGGTGCGCTAGTCCCTCGAGAGGTCAATGTTGGTGTGCCGCGGATGGTTCCTGGAGTGTCCCTTTCCGTTGCGGTTTCCTCGCGTGGCCTTTCCTGGCTCGCGCCTTGTGACGGAATTTGTTGCTGATGGGCTTGCCCCTTCGGCTTGCGGTCAAGCCTTTGTCTGGCGTCGTTTTGCCCCTCTACTCAGAGGACCCTAATCCCTAATAATCGTCCTCCCTCCCCCTAACGAACCGTCCCCCCTAAAAACAGTGAAAAACTTTGACACGCATTTTTTATAAAAAATGCGTGCCAATATTTTGCGCTTTTATGGCTCGAGTCGGGTGCTGCGACTACACTGGCTTTTCGTCGGTCCCGTGCTGTGGTGGTGTGCCTTTGAATGTTTGTGGTGTGTGGGTTGTGTGGCGGGCGTCTCTCTGTGGGAAGCTCTTCGGGCTTTGGTGGCTGTTTCGGCCACGGGCTTGTGGGCTTTGGTTCGCGGGTGGCTTGTTTCGCGGTTTGCGTGTTTCTGTGTCCTCTGGCCTTGTGTGCGTGCCGGCTGCGCGCCCCGCGTGCGCGCCTTGCATTGTGTAGGTTTTTCCATCGTGTGGTCTTTGCGTGTGGCTGTCTGGTTGCGGGCTCTTCTTGCCCGTTGGGTTGCCGATTGCCCTCCGTTGCGTCCTGTGGGTGTTCGGTTGGCTGGCTGCCGCCTGGGGAGTGCAGGTGCAAGCAAGCCATTGCTCGGCGTGTGTGTGTTTGCGCGCTTTGTTTGGGTTCCGCTGGGCGTGTCTTGGTGGGTTGGGCGGTGGCGCCGTTCGTCTGCTCGACATTGTGCGCGTCGATGCTCTTTCTATGACAAAACACACGAGCACACCCTAGATTGAATCTAGCAGAGTTCGGTAAGAACACTTGTGTGCCCAATTTCTAGCCCCTGGACCTTCAAGAAGGGTCCAGTGTCTAGAAATTGGGCACACAAGTGTTCTGCCCGAACTCTGCTAGATTCAATCTAGGGTGTGCTCGTGTGCTAAGGGTAAAGGTAAGTATTGGATTTCAAGGGTTCTCTGGCGAGAGCAGTTCATGTTTTTTAGCAGTTCGGACGTTCCGGGTGAAACCTCGGAAGGACGGCAAGCCGTTGATCTGGCAGAAGCACTGCAAGCTGAAGCGTGACAAGCTCGGTGTTGAGGAGGACGTGCGCCCGTGGAGTGCGCGGCAGGATGTCAAGCTCCAGGGCATCGCGAGGCAACTGTCCGTGCCCAACTTCGTCGGGGAGTTGCTGGATGTCCATCTGATGATGGACAATTGTCGCCTCAACAAGCCGCTCGGCTCCGATCCGCGCGACGACCTCATGGTTGACATCACGCAGGATCTGCAGTATCAGACGCAGTGCGGTCCCGCGTGTTTACTTGGGGATTCCAGGTTGTATTTCTACTCCCGGGACCGTACTGGGGCGCCAGAGGAGAACCTCCGGCTGAACGGCTGGGGGGACGACGTGGATTCGGCTGCGGTGGATGAGGACATCATCGGCACCATGCGCGAGTTGGTCTCTGGACCTCAGAAGCGCCGCAAGGGGAAGAAGGTCCTTCGCAGCACGAAGGTGCGGGACCTGGCCGGAAATGGCGAATGCCTTCCGGATCTGTCTTCCATAGCTATACCGGTGATCTATTGTATGAATGCCGGGTATTTTGCGAAGACGTTGACGATGGGCGACATCTCTTTCGGCGACATCAGCGGCATGACCTCCGGGCCCAGCAGCTCGCACGAGGCGCCACTGACGATCATCTCGATTCCAGTCGACATTTCTCAGGAAGAGTTGGCTCAGGCGGCCGACCGGAGCTTCAAGGTCGCAAGTGCTGTTGGAGTCGATGCAGGCGGCGAAGAGGGCGAGGAGGACGAGGAGGACGATTGACGTTTTCCCGCTTCGCACGAGAAGGTTGGAGAAGGTTAGAGAAGGATAGAGGATCAAAGAGAAGGTTAGAGAAGATTAGAGCGTTTTCTTACGAACGAGCGTTTTCTTGATGAGCGATATGTGCCCGTGCGCACTCGAAGTTGCGCTCCGCAGTTTGAGGAAGGCACATCGGCGTGGAGCTTTCTAGGCCCTCGATGCGTTCACCGGCTTTAGATGTTTTTGCTTCGACGCACAAAATGTTGAAACCGCACCAATAGTTTCAAAGAGAAGGTTAGAGAAGATTAGAGAAGGTTGGAGAAGGTTAGAGAAGGATAGAGGATCTTCTTTAACCTTCTCTGATCTTCTCTAACCTTCTCTATCCTTCTCTCACCTTCTCTAACCTTCTCTAATCCACTCGGACCTTCTCTAATCTTCTCTAACCTTCTCTATCCTTCTCTAATCTTCTCTACCCAGTCCTCCGGAGTCGTTTTGCGGTTTTCCCGCTTCGCACGAGCCCGGCTTATCATGTCGGACACCGATGCCGCGTTGGAGGCGATTGAGGTTTCAAGGTTTGCGTAGACAGGACGATCTGCTCGATTTAGTCCATACCGTCCTATCCAGGGTTTTCGGAGTTGTTTTTTCTGGGGTCTTCCTCGGGACAAGGCAGGATGTCCTCCGAAAGGTGAACTTAGCTCTGTCGGTCTCCAGAGAAGGCGCCGTTGAGGCTTGAGGGTTGAGGGTTGAAAGCTGGGCCGCCATATCTGCTTTTTGGGGCCTGCTGTTGGCTATGGAGCTGGATGCTGACGTCAGCGGTCCCTCGAAGTCGGATGCTTCTTGGTTTTCCTGTCCTGCAAAAGAGGAAGCTCCCATGGAGTGCGGGACGCCAGGAGGTTCGGGCATTCCTTTGTCAATCGAGTTGGAGGACGGCATCGGTGTCTGCTTGGTCTGCGACCAGACTTGCGAGGATATGCTCGGTAGCGCTGTCTTGTCGAAGTTCATCTGAGCTCAAAAGAGCCGTAGGGGCTTTGTTTTTGTTTGATGGATCTGGAGGCTTCCGGTAGCCAGTTGGAATCTCCAGCGAGTGCTCTCTAAAGTCACCCCATGTCCAAAAGTAGAGCGGTTGTGAAGTCTTCAATCTCGCTTCGCCCTTCCTCCCAATGCTTCATTTTGGCATCGAGGTGGTCTTAAGGTGCTTGTACAAGTTGTGCAGGATGATGGTGTCGAGTTCCCAACAACCACTTCGAGCTACCAAGACCCGCAGTCTGGGGAGCTCGTGAGCGTCGATGTGCCTAACAGCAAGTTCTGCGTCCGGTGCCGGTCAGCTTGCTACGCTGGCTTACCGTACCTCGATGACGAGAAATTGGAGAGCGAAATCAAACAGTCACCGGCAACGAAAGAGCTCTGCGTGAAAGTCGTAGCCATCCATTACAGCAACGAGGCGGTGGCGCACACCGATGACAGTGTCCACACGACAGATGGGTGCAAGCAGACGCTTGTCCACATCGTTGATGGCTTCTTCCGCGATGAGTTCCCCGAGGGGCATGGCGGCTGCACTCCGGAAGAGCTGAAGATCCCGGCTAAGGTTTACACCGATAAGGGGTCGGGCCGTCAAATGGAGATCTTTTGGACTCCAGGAAAGCCATCGTTCCGCATGTTCACTGAGATCTCATCTGCATGCTTGCGACAGACAAACCAAATGCCATCATTGGTATATTCGGAGCAACCTGCGCACACGCATCGATATATGTCAAACAACCTGGCAGCGCCAGCTGAGTTGCAGTTGTTTGCCACCGGCCCTTATCTCACGAGGAGCTCCGTGAACAAAGCCATCAAGGACGTCCAGTCTGCAAGGCCTTCCAGAACAGGTGCTCGTCCTGGCTTGCCTCCATCAGCAATGCCGGCGCCGCATGTTGCGGCCAGCACCCCTGCTAACTCGTCGCTGCCTTCGTTCTTGGCTGGTGGGAAGGTCTCGATCGAGCCGCCTGTGGTATCGCCTCCACAAGGCGCTCCTACTTCAGGGCCAGCTGCGAAGAAGCCAGTCTTCAAGGTCAAGCAGGAGCTTGCACCGCCCACGAGCGGTCAAGCAGCACCAGCGGCCGCTCCCAGGTGCGCCAAAAGTTCCGCCATGACCAGGCCTCTGTCACTTGCAAGCTTTGCCAGGACAACCGAGTCGGTCGAGACTCCCGTTAAGATGGCGCGCGCTCTGCCCGTGGGTGCACCAGCAGCTGCTCCACCTCAGATGGCTGCTGGCCTTCCAGCTCAGAGCCCGCCCACCAAGAGGTTGAAGCTGGAGGTTCCTTCAACTCCACGGGGCTCAGGTAAAGACCTCACTGCTGGCTTGCTCGGGGTCTCTGCGATGGATCTCTCCAAGTTGCGCACCGGCGCCAGCACGTGGGACGCTGGCATCGAGGCACCCGACACAAAGGGGATGAGTAAATTCGAGAGGGCCCACACTTTGGTCAACCTTGGACGTATCTTGATGGGCGAGAATCTCGAGGCCCACATCGTCGAGCTGCGTAAGAAAAACACTATGTCGCAACGGGAGGCGCCAGAGTGGTCCCTGAGGCTGGACAAGCGCTTGAACGCTAGCGCTGGCGCTCAGCAGCTTCAGGTTGTGAGGATGATGCTGGCCAAGAAGTTCGCAGACCTTGTTGCCATTGCACTGGCCGTGCAGGAAGACCTACCAGGCGAAATTCTCACGAAGTTTGCTTATGCTGACTTTTGCTTGGTCTTCGTGGCGATGCGATGCTTGCCACCATGGAGCGTGCAGCCTGAACTACTTCGTCTCTTGCAGGAGCTGCCCCTTGTTGGTGATCAGGACAAGGACTACGACTTGGAGGCGCCTTCATTCTTATGCACCCTCTTTGATTTCGACGATCTCAGTACCGGAATCGTACCAGCCCGGTTCTGTCACTTTATTGAAGTCTACGTGCTCTCACCCTTCGTCAAGGCCGGGGATAAGAACCAACAGATGTTGTGTGAGTTCCTTTCGGTGGGTCTCATTCCCAAGCTCAACGCTTTGCCTGAGTCGCATGCGGCACCGTGCTTCAATGAATTGAAGACGAGAGCTTTGGGCTTCCTCTGCTTTGCTGGCGAAGTGCCCTACATGATGAACTGCTCAGCAGCGCACGCCAGATCTTTGAAAGATGACAAGTCCAACGTTTTCGCCAAGACTGTTCGGGAGACAAAATGGACGTCAACATTATTGCACTGTGTGAATATGGTGAATTCAGGGGAGCGAATTGCATGGCCCAAAATCCAGCAGTTCGGTCTGGAGCTCAAAGCTTCCGAGAGCGGCTCAGCGGCAGACAGAATCGCCATCGTGGAGAAGGCGGTCGCTCAGTACCCCACTTGGAGGAAGCAAGTTCGCTCAACTGGTATGGCTCGAGGACTCCGCGTCCCTTCATTGAGCTGCTTCGTGGACGTGTTGCGTTCCAAGGAGAGACAGGACATCGAGGAAGGCGTCGACAAGTTCGACCATGAGGACAACGACGTCGCCAAGGTCTTGGAGGTCTTGCAGACGATGAAGGCCCAGGGTTGGGGGGAGTCTGAAGTGGACAGCTCGTTACAGCTCTTGTCCATTGTTTCGAGCCGACTGGTCGCGCAAACTTCTTCAGATAATCTTCTCCAGGCTTTCTCAACCTTCGAGGAAGACTCAATCAAGGATGCTTCTGACATCGTCCCGTTTGTTGCCCGTCTTGGTAAAATCGTTCCAGAGAAGCCCGCTGCAGTTCGCATTGAAGGCGACGCCAGGCTCCGCTTCGTGAAGCGCCTAGAGTTCCTCGGGCACCTCTTTATGGAGGCTTGGCCAAACGAGGAGATTTTCTACTTTGCAGGCTTCGTTGTCACGCGGCTGGAGGTAGCCAAGGATCCGCCATTTGCGGACCCCTCTGACAATCAGATCCTGGCACGGGCACAGCTCAGGTTCAAACTGTTCCGTCGCTTGCAAGGTTGGTGGAAGCACGTGAACCTTTGGAAGCAGCGTTGTCCTGTGACCCCGGAGCTGGTCGAGGATAAGGGCGTTCAGGAGCTTGCGCAGAAGCTGATCATCTACCACCAGTTCGTTTCTTCGAGCGAGTGTGAGCCGAGGTTTGTTCAATCAAAGTCGAAGAGCACCTTCGATGCATGCCTGGCGGAGACGAGCGTTGGCATCGCGGAGTTCAAGACTCTCTATAAGACGAATGTCGTCACTCCGCTCCAGGACGCCCACAACGCTTTGCTGAAGGTTTGCGGTGCGGGACCTGGTGGGAAGCTGTGGAGCGAGGACATCAAGAAAGACGTCCCCTGGAAGGAGTTCTTCGTAGCTACCGGCCCGAACCTTCGGAGTGTGAGGAAGGTCGAGCTCATCATGACGATCCGGACTTGTGACTCGGTACCCAATAAGCAGACAGGTTAGAAACCGCTCCTCTAACTCATGTTCATCGCCTGCCCACTCGTTGGTCTCGCTTGTCCGCTTCTGAGCCCCTCGTTGGCTCGCATGCGATACATTCAGCGCTTCGAGGAGCTCAAGGAAGAGGTTGACTCCAACGCCTTGGAACAAATTGAAAAGAGTATCAAGCGTGGTCGTGTCACCGCAATCGAGTTCATGTTTATGGAGGGCCTCGTGGCGGCGGGCTTGAAAAAATTTTCAGACGCCAAGGCCCTGGTAGACAGTGCTGTGACGCAAATGGATGCTGCAAAGCCTCCGCTTGTTCAGGAAGACATCGATTCCAACATTTGGAACTTCGGGGCCATGGTCCTGCTGGGCAAGGAGCTGAAGTGACCATCGGTGCGTGAAGTTGACGGTGCAGAAGAAACTCTGGTCGCGGAGCGCTGACGGAGAACGCAGCGCACCCACTTCCCCTCGATCGCAGCTGAGTAGCGAACGTTCATGCTCTTGTGTGCACAGGGCGAGTTGCGCCCAGAGTAAGTGCCGTTTTACTAGGTCAAGAGTCGAGGAGATGGGCAGAGTTGTTTAACTCGTTTTCACTTTTGTTGTACGCTCAAACGTTTAGCGCGGGGGCGCGGGGGAAAACATAAGAACGCATCCAAGCAAGGCACTCCTAATCTTCTCTAACCTTCCCCCCTAACCCTCTCCAATCTTCTCTGACCTTCTCTAACCTTCTCTAAGCTTCTTTAACCTTCTCTAACCTCCTCTGACCTTCTCTAAGCTCTAAGGCGAGTGGATAGCTTGAGAGGAGCGCTGTGAACCGACCAACGTGTTCCATGTTAGAGCGTCCCCAAATGCGAACACTAGTAGGTACTATTGAGTACTAGTGAGCCAGGTACTAGTAGGAACACGTTGGCATGACTCCTGGCTTGGCATGACTCCTGGCTGGGCATGATTCCTGGGTACTCAAAAGTACCTACTAGTACTCAAACATGGAACACCCGTGGAACGGCTTAGCACACGTTGGAAAACCACCTTCAATTTTAGGAAAACACCTACTTCCCTAAAACCTACACATTCGAGACCTTGGGAGCTCGAGTTGCAGCAGTGTTCCCCACTTGCGGGCCATGGATGTCATCACGCTCGAGTGTGTGCGCTGTGGAATGTGCCAGCCGAAAGCTACTATTGTGGATCGAGATCCGTTGCTGCATTGGTGCTGTGATCCTCTGGACCAACGCATTCTGGCGTTGCTCAAAGCCGTGGATGCGAAGTTGGAGCCGACCGGCTCCTGCTTCGTGTGTGGTGTGCCTGTGGAGATTTTGTCCGTGTTTTGCGCGCGCCAGAGTTGTTTGCTGCTGTGGGCATTGGAGAATAATCGCTCCACCTTCCACGTAATGCCCTGTGCGTGGACATCGCAGTATGTTGATCCATCGCATAGTTGTATGGTGCAGCAGCAGCAGCAACAAGTGAGCAAGTCCATCCGTCGTCTCATCGAGGGCCTTGTTCATGGAGATGATGTTTTGGATGCTTTTCTGCGCTCTGCCCGTCTCGATTCTCTCGATTAATTGGTCTCCTTTCATATCACTTGGCTCCACGAACTTGTGACTTCGCACTCTAATCGTGTTCTCAGGACAAGGGGGCCATCCATAACTATATCCTGGCCAATTCTCACCTCGATCTGATCATTCTTGAGGGTAGCTTGTGATGATCAAACTCGAAAGAAAGCTGATAAAGAATCCGCCTTGAGACCCTCCTGTTAGACAGGAAAGGGGATAGAGGAGCCTGGTGTGTGGTGTGTGGAGAGGACAGTGTGCTCACGCGTGGGTGGAATCGCGTTATCTGCATGTGGGGTATGCAAAAATGGAAATTCGCATAATAACCTTCTCTGGGCTTCTCTGATCTTTTCTAACCTTCTTTAACCTTCTCGGACCTTCTCTAACCTTCTGGCTCTGCGACACAAATCTGATCTTCTCTAATCTTCTTTGGCCTTCTCTGATCTTCGCTAATCTTCTTTAACCTTCTCCGACCTTCTCTAATCTTCTTTAACCTTCTCTGACCTTCTCTAATCTTCTTTAACTTTCTTTAAGCTTCTCTGCCCGAGGCTTCTGTAGCAAGATCTTGCTCTGCGCGGTGCGCGGCACCATGGCCCACGGCAGCTTCGACGACAGCAACCCGCGGTACCACACGTACGGCAGCTTCGACGAGATGCTGGCCGCCTGCGGATTTGGCCAGGGCTCCGGTTTTAGCGGTCCCAAAACACAGCGTTCTCGGAACAACAGCGTTCTAGAACACACACGCTCCTCGAACGCCAAACCATTTTCAACACAGCATTTGGCCATCGATCAACTCGAAAACACAGTGTTTTGCTAGCGTATCGGGGCAGCTCAGACTCCGGGCCGCATTGCTACGATGTCTATGTGGAGCTGTTGGAGGAAGGCGCCAAGTATGACCTTTATGTCGGCAGGGTGCGCCGAACCATTTTGACCATGCGCGACATTTTCAAAGGGCTTACCGACACGTTTCCTGACTCGTACTGGAAGGTGACTTTACCTCGTTGATTAAAAACAGTTTGTGTCGACACATCATGGACTTTCCCAGCACTGACTTTGCCAGCACTCACTGAGATTCTACTCTCAGGGTCCGGGAGGATCCCCTAGACCATCCCCCACCCTCTCTCTTGTATGGTGGAGATTTCTCAAGTAACTGCCCTTTCATCGCTTTTCTAATGGTTTTCGGTCGAAAGTCAACTGAAACGTTGAGCCTGAACATGAACATAAACATTACCATTTAAACATATATAAACCTTCTTGATTCCTATGTCCTATGAATCCTCATGGTTTCCTCAGAATGTTCTTCTTGCGCTTCGCGCATTGATAGGGTCAGTGATAGGGCCAACCCAACGGTGACAACGCTGGTCATCCCGCATTGTCTGCAGCTACAGCTACAGCTACAGCTACAGTGTGAACGAGACAGACCCTTGATTCTAAAATTTAACAAACGGGCGGCCGCATTGCTGCCTGCGGCCCGCGCGTGACCGGGGGCGTCATCCGCTGCGCTTGTGCGGCGTTAAATTCATGGCTGCGGATCTTCTGGAACGGACCGGGGGCGTCATCCGCTGCGCTTGTGCGGTATTAAATTCATGGTATTTCTTGTTATAGCCCTGTGCCCAAATAAAATGGCATGCTGCTTCCGTGGTACGCCCATCACAAAGCAAGCGACTAACACACACCGCCGCCGCTCGCCGGAGTTTGTTCTTAGTAAGGGTTTGGGGTGGCAGAGCCGAGAGCGGGAACCCAGAGGGAAG
>PVBE010567578.1_pt1 | contig 18518 bp, 14 predicted proteins | sample 1631181 | NCBI WGS metagenome assembly PVBE01 (sample SAMN08397723, study PRJNA350692) | Marine metagenome, whole genome shotgun sequencing project. | isolation source: water | place: Pacific Ocean | collected 2012-04
CAGAATCTCGGGGTACGGCGCCCTGGGCGTCTCCCGCTGGCGCCGCGATTCGGAGGCCGCGAACAACGCCAACAACTCGCCTCGATCCGGCGTCCGCCGGTGGCGCTCGAGCCATGGGCGCAGCGCCGTCTCGATGCCGCGCTCCCAATCGATCAGCGTCCCGTAGCAGTCGAAACTAAGCGCGGCGAACGCCGTCAGGTCGATTGCGCCATCTTGGCTCACGGCGTCACGTTCGCCGGACTTGCGCCCTCGGCACTCGGTTGCGGCTCGCGCACGCTCAGCAGCAGGCCAAGCCCGACCGCCAAGAACACGACCGCGGTCGCAAGTCCCGCCCGCTGATTGTCGGTGACGTCAAGCACCGCGCCCGCCACCAGCACGCCGACGAAGGCCGTCGCCTTGCCGCTGAAGGCGTAGAGCCCGAACAGCTCGGTGCGAATCTCGGGCGGCGCGAGCCTTGCCATCAGCGATCGGCTGGCCGCCTGCGCTGGCCCCATGAAGGTACCGAAGGCGGCGGCCACGACCCAGAACCATGTCACCTCGGTAATCACCAAGGCGACGATCCCGGTGACAATGAGCGCTGTGAGCGCGATTACCACCGTATTCTTGGGACCGATCCAGTCGTCGACCCAGGCGAAGCCCAGCGCGCCCAACCCGGCCGTGACGTTCAGAATAATGCCGAAGACGATGATCCCCTCTTCGTCCATGCCGAAATTGTCGGCGGCGAAGATGGCTCCGATCGCGAACACGATCGTCAGGCCGTCGTTGTATATCATGCGGGCCAACAGGAAGCGTGCGGCGTTGCCGTAAGCGCTAACGTTGCGCAGCGTCGTCGCCAAGCTCGAAAGCCCTTGCCCGATGGCGGCGCGCGCGCCGATGCGCGAACTCGGCCGGTCGGGGGTATACGCGAACAGGGGCCACGCGAAGATGGCGAACCATACGGCCACCAGCGGGCCGACGACGCGCACGTGTTCGGCGTTTTCCTTGTCGAGGCCGAACATCGGGCTGTCGGTCTGAACGAAGGCGACGAGCGCGATCGCCAGGGCCACCAGGCCGCCGAAATAACCGATGCTCCAGGCCCAGCCCGACCATCGTCCAATGCGGGTACCCGGCACCAGGTCGGGCAGCATCGCGTTGTTGAACACGATGCCGAACTCGAAGGCGAGATTGGCGACGATCACCCAGACCATCGCCCACAGCAGGAACCCGCGCTCGGGCTCGGCGTACCACAACATCGCCGAGGCGATCGCGCACAGCGCCGTGAAGACGAACAGCCACGGCTTGCGGCGCCCTCCGGCATCGGCAATGGCGCCGAGAATGGGGCTGGCGAAAGCGATCAAGATACCGCTGATGCCAATCGTGTAGGCCCACAGCGTCTGGCCTTCGGCGCCATCGCCGCCGACGATCGCGCGGCTGAAGTAGGTCGCGAAAACGAAGGTGATGATGAGTGTCGAGAACGGCGAGTTGGCCCAATCGTAAAGCGCCCAGCCGACCAGCCCGCGGCGCGAAACGCCGCCCGAGGACGGTGCGGCCCGATCAGCCACCGCCGGTCCCCCAGGCGCCGCGCGCAATGAGCACAGATCTCAAGACCTCGATTCGGTCGGCCATGATTCCATCGACCCCCAAATCCAACAGTCGATTCATGTCCGTGGCCTCGTTTACCGTCCATGCGTGCACCGCGGCGCCACGCCGGTGCGCCGCTTCGACGAAGGCTCGGTCGATGATCGGCATTCCCCGATAACGGACCGGCACCTGTACGCATGGTGCCCGCGGCACTCGGCACGGCACTCCCAGGCTCGCGGCCCGCAGCCGGGCGACGGCGTAGGGGCCGGGAGACCAACAAAGGCTGGCCCCAATCTGCTCGCGGACCCGCTCGATTCGGCGGTCCGAGAACGAGGCCAGACAGACCCGCTCGACGGCATCGGTCCGGCGCAGCGCCTCGACCAACGGGTCGACTGCGGCGTCGCTCTTGGGATCGACGTTGACGCGGATATAGGGCCAGGTGCCGAGGATCTCGTCGAGCCGCGCCATCGGCTCCCGGTCGTCGATCTTGATCCGCCTCGCCTCGGACCATGGAAGTTCGGTCACCCGACCGCCCCGCCCGCCGAGCCGGTCAAGGGTATCGTCGTGAAACGCTACCGCCACACCGTCGCGTGTCGCCTGGACGTCGGTTTCGATGTAGCGGTAGCCAAGCCGGACCGCGCTCTCGAACGCTGCCATCGTGTTCTCGGGCAAAAGTCCGTCGCCGCGATGGGCGAAACCGATCGGTGCTGGATGGTCGAGGAACGGCCATTGGTGTGCGCGCATCGCTGTGGCGGCGGACTTGCTAGGCCGAGGCCGTCCCCGCCCTGGCGGGCATCGCGTCCCCGACGACGCGTTCTTTCGGGAATCGGATGGTGACGGTGGTCCCCACGCCGGTTTCGCTACGGAGCTGAACGCTGCCGCCGTGTCGCTCGCTCATCGACTTCACCAGTGGGAGCCCGAGTCCGGTTCCCCGGTAACGGCGACTGAGCGCGGAGTCTACTTGGCCGAATGGAGTCATCACGAGGGCCTGATTCTCTTCGGCAATACCGATCCCGGTGTCCGTGACCGCCAAGCAGAAAGCACCGTCTTCGCCGACGAAGGCGTCGATGTCAACCTCGCCGCCGGCCGGCGTGAACTTCGCCGCGTTGGTGAGAAGGTTCAGCAAGATGCGCTTGATCATCCGCTCGTCGGCACGGAGTGACGGCAGGTCGTCGACGAGGTTGGTTCGAAGCTGCAACTGGGCCGAGTGGGCCCGCTCTTTCACCAGCCGTACGGTCGCTTGCACCGCGCGCGACACATCGACCTCCTCCTCGTAGACCTCCACCGTGCCGGATTCGATCTTCGAAAGATCGAGGATGTCGTTGATCAGCTCCAAAAGCGCCCCGCCCGAGGCGCGAATGTCGGATACGTAGTCGGCCTGCCGCGCATTGAGCGCCCCGGCGTAGGCGCCCCCCAACATGTCTGCGAACCCGATGACAGCGTTCAAGGGCGTGCGCAACTCGTGGCTGGTGTTGGCCAAGAACTCCGACTTGGCGCGGTTCGCAAGCTCCGCATCTTCCTTGGCGACGACCAGCGCTTGCTCGGCCCGGCCGCGTTCGTCGATCTCTTGCCGCAGTGATTCGTTGACGCGGGCAAGATCGGCGGTCCGCTCGCCGACCCGTTTCTCGAGCTCGTCCCGTGCCATCCGAAGCTCGTTCTCGTCGCGCTTTTGCTCGGTGACGTCCCGGGTCACGCCAATGATCCCCACGATTCGGCCTTCGGCGTCGCGGCAGGGACCTTTGCTGGTGCGAAAGGTCCGGGCGGCGCCGTCGATCGTCTGGACTTCCTCGACGGTGCGCGGCTCGCCCGATTCCAAGATTTCGCGGTCATCGGCCATGATCGAGCGGCTGAGCTCGGGCGGGAAAACCTCCGTATCGTCGCGGCCGATGATATCGTCTCGGTTCTTGCCCATGAGCCGCGCGCCGGCGGCGTTGAACATGCGATAGCGCCCGTCCAGGTCCTTGATGAATATGCCCTCGGTCGCTCCCTCGGTCATGGCGCGCAGAAGGAACTGGGTGTCCCGCTGCTCCGCCTCGACGCGCCTGCGTTCGGTCACGTCGATCAGGACGGAGATGCTCCGAATGAACTCGCCCTCTGCGTTGCGCTCGGACAGGGCGGACGCGAGCACATCCACCGTCTCGCCGCTTTTGGTCGAGAACATGAATGAAATGTCGATGGCCTGACCGGATTCGAGGAAACGTGGAAGGGCGACGGACTCGGCGTACGCTCGCGATTCGGGTGTCATGAAATCCGTGACCGGGCGGCCCTCGACCTCCTCGCGCGTATAGCCCATTGTCTCCAGCCACACGCCGTTCACGTCGAGCAGTCGGCCTTGCCGGTCGATCGAGTGCATCATTACCGGCGCCTGCTCGAACAGCATCCGATAGCGCGCCTCGCTCTCATGCCGGGCACGCTCGGCCTGCGTGCGCGCCGTTACGTCGACGGCCACGCCCATGGCGCCCTCGATCTCTCCATTCGTGTCGCGTGACGGACCGTAAAAGCACTCGAAAACGTGCTCGCCAACCGAGATCGAGTTCGCGAGTGACTCGCCTCCAAGGGCTCGCTGCACGCTCTCGCTGATTGCGGGGACATCGCGATAAACGTCGAATATGGATTGCCCGACAACTTGGCCCGGGGCACGGCCGAGCGAATCCAACCCTTTTCCTTCCGAGAGCTTGTAGACGCCGTCGCGATCGACCGCCCACAGCACGACCGGTGCGTTATTGGCTACGGTGGCCAATAGGGCATCGCTCTCGTGCAGGGCCTCTTCGGCCCTCTTGCGCACCGTGATATCGACGGCCACGCCCGAGGCGCCCGCGATCTCGCCGGCTTCATCCTTGAGCGGTCCGTACATGGACTCGATGACGCGCCCGCGGACGATCTCGGTCGTGACGAATGTCTCTCCGCCCAAGGCGCGGCGGACGTTGGTAGCGATCTCAGGGATGTCGCGAAAAACTTCGAAAACGGATTGCCCGACGGACTCGCCCGGTTTGCGGCCCATCGCCTCGAGGCCCTTCCCCTCCAAGAGCGTGTAGGTACCCTCGCGGTCCACCGCCCACAGTACGATCGGCGCGTTGTTGGCCACCGCCCCGACCAACTCCTCGCTTTCGCGCAAAGCGTCTTCGGCCAACTTGCGCGCGGTTATGTCGATACCGACCCCCATTGCCCCTTTGATCTCGCCTTTCTCGTCGCGCAAGGGATGGTAGGAATCGGTGAACACCGCGCCGTCGAGTTCGAGAACATCGGTGAACTCCTCGCCGGCGAGCGCGCGCCGGATATTGCGCGTCACCTGCGGATAGTCACGGTAGAGCTCGAAGATCGATCGACCCACACGGTCAGCCGCGCCTTGACCTAGCGCCTCCAGCCCCTTGCCTTCCCGCAGCGTAATCGTGCCTTCACGGTCCACCGCCCACAAGACGACCGGCGCGCGGCTGACCACCGCACCCAAGTGCGCGGTGCTCTCGGCGACCTCGCGCTCCAGCCTTAACCGGTGATCCGCAAGTTCGGCGGCCAGCGCTTCCTTCTCCAGCCTCAGCTCCAGCGCGTCCTTGACCGTGCGGTTGAGACTGCGCGAGAGCGTGACCATGGCGCCGCAGAACAGTGCAAGCAAAAGCCCCATGGCCACCGGTACAGTCTCGCCCTCGAGCCAAAGCCGGACGATCAGCGGTGCGGCGCTGGGCACGAGAAAGGCATAGAAGGCCGGCAGGTAGGTGGACAATGCCGCCGCGGCGCCTGCGCACATGCCGCCGATAACGAAGGCCACGAACACCTGATAGAGAATGATGTCGGGCGTGAAGAACAACAGGCCCGCCGTACCCCACGCGATGCCATTCGCCGCCGTGCTGGCGACGAGCAGGCCGCCCCACAGTCCCGTCGCCTCCTCGGGCGCCGGATGCCGTTGGTAGCGCTGCATGGGAATGAGGCGGGTGAGCGCCACCGCGCAGATCGCGAGCAGCCATGCCGATGGCCAGGGATGCGGCGCCACGCCCCACACCACGAACGCTACGATCGCGGCGTTAAGGATACTGACGAACACTATCGTCGGCTCTTGGCGGTAGAGCGCGCCGATCAACTCGGTGCGCAGCGTGGCGTCGTGGGCCCGCGCCGTGCCGCCGAACTCGTTGGTCGACATCCGCCGCCGCTACCTCAGGCGCCGGTCGCGCGGATGCCCGCCATCCCCGTGGCTGGGGTTCCCTAAATCACGCATTACCGTCCCGGTTCCGTGGGCGCCGTGAGCTTACTCCGCCACCCGAGGTCATCGTGATAACGCAACGCGAGCGGGCTCGCAACCACCCCACCCATGAACCGCGCCCGACCCGTATGCGGTGCACGAGATACGGCAAGCTCCGGTGCGCGATCGGTTTTGCTGATATGATGGGTGCCTGTAGGGCTGCGCGATCGGAGACGGTTGCTCCCATGCACCAGTTTGGATCTCAGATGGGGCGCCTCGCGGCGTCGCTAGCCGCAATCCGGTACTTCAGCCTCGCGGCCATCGTCGGCGTCGCCGTCGCCGCCGGATCGCTCGCCGCGGAGAGCGAGCGCGGCGAAGGTGAACTAACCGGCCAACTCCTCGCTGCCTCGGCGAACATGGGCGATCCCCGCTTCATGCGAACCGTGATCTACATCGTCTCGCACGGCGCCGACGGTGCGATGGGGCTGGTGCTCAACCGCCAGCTCGGTGTCGCGCCGATTTCGGTGTTGCTCCACGAGTTTGGTATCGCCGACAGCGAGGCCCGCGGGGAGGTGCGTGTTCACTACGGCGGCCCGGTCGAGCGCGGCCGCGGCTTTGTCCTTCACTCCTCGGATTTCCTTGGCGAGGGCACCGTCGCCGTAAACGGCGATGTCGCGCTCAGCGCCGACGTCGAGATCTTGCGCGCGATCGCCGAGGGCCACGGGCCGGGGCGCAGCCTGTTCGCGCTCGGCTACGCCGGCTGGGCGCCCGGCCAGCTCGAAGGCGAGATTGCCCGCGACGATTGGTTCTCGGTCCCATTTGATCTCAACCTTGTCTTTGACGACGCCCTCGATACCAAGTGGGACCGCGCCTTCGACAAGCGCGGAATCGACCTCTAGCGCCCCGGCCAGATGCGCGGCAAATCCAAATCCGCCCTCGAGGGCCTGCTCGACAGCTACGACGACAAGGTGGCGGCCGAGGAGGCGGCGGCGAAGAATCGCGCCGAGGGGGTTCACGAATTCGAGGCGGCGTTTGCCGAGTTGTGCGCGAACGCCATCCGTCCGGCGTTCGAGGAGTTTGGTCGCGCCCTCGAAGCCCACGGCCACCACTTCCGGGTTATCGAGCGCGAGCGCTACATCGATCTCGACGGCAGGATCAGACGCTCCGCCATCGAGCTTGAGATTCGGCCAAAGTCGGGCGGCAAGTACCGCTACGATGCGGCGAAGTCGACGCCCTCGCTATCGGTCACCTCGTATCCCGAGCGCGAGGAGGTGATGTTCATCGAACGCAAGGCGAGCGCCTCGAGCGGTGATCACGAGTTCCCGCGGGGCACCTGCCGGATCGAGCAATTGGGCAGGGAGCTGGTGGAGGAGTATCTGATCAGCGTCGCCGCCGAGATCTTTCGCTGAGCACCCTCACCCGGCGAGCGCCAACGCTTCGCCCGCCAAACGAGCGCGGTCGTGCGGCCGCGAAAAATCGAGCGCCGGGCCCTTGGCCACGATGCGCCTTGGGTTGATCGATTCGTGACTGCCGAAATAGTGCTGCTTGATGTGCTTGAGATTCACCGTCGCCGCGACGCCCGGCACTTGGTACAACTCGCGAAGGTAGTTCGACAGATTCGTGTAATCCTCGATGCGCCGTAGGTTGCACTTGAAGTGGGTGTAATAGACGGCATCGAACCGGACCAGCGTCGGGAAGACTCGCCAATCGGCCTCGGTGAGTCGCGAGCCGGCGACGTAGCGGCTTGCCTCGAGCCGCGCCTCGAGGTCGTCGAGTGTCGCGAACAGCGCATCGAACGCCGCCTCATAGGCCTCCTGGGTTTGCGCGAAGCCGCATTTGTAGACTCCGTTGTTGACGGTTTCGTAAACCCGCTCGTTGATGGAATCGATTTCGGCCCGCAGCTCCGGGGGATAGAAATCGCTCCCGCCGCGGCCGAACTCGGCATCGAACATGCGGATGATCTCGGCCGATTCATTGTTGACGATGGGGCCGCTTCGTTTGTCCCAGAGCACCGGGACGGTCACCCGGCCGCTGAAGCTGGGGCTCGCCTTGGCGTAGATTTCGCGCAAGTACGTGGTGCCGTTGACGGTGTCGGGGATCGAACCCGGCGCCTCGCCGAAGCGCCAGCCGTCTTGATCCATGAAGGGATCGACCACCGAGATGGATATTGCGTCCTCGAGTCCCTTGAGCGTGCGCATGATCAGCGTGCGGTGCGCCCACGGGCAGGCATACGAGACGTACAGATGGTAGCGGCCCGGCTCGGCCTCGAACCCGCTCGAGCCGTCGGCCCTGATCCAAGCGTGAAAGGCGGTCTTGGGGCGCACGAACGCCCCTTCTTTGTTGGCCACCGTGGACCAGTCGTCGGCCACCCATTCCCCGTCCACGAAGTGTCCCATAATACGAATCCCTTCCCTCGCCCGGCGCCGGCATGTTCCCCGCTAACATAGGGTGGGCGCATGCGCGTTACGAGTTGTCGGCAATGTTTTTCGATCGAGCCTCGCGTTTGATCCAGATCAAGTTGGGCGACCTCGGGCGGGCGCAAGTTCGGGCTCCGGCGCACGATCGCGCCCAGGAGATTACAGCGATGGCAGCACCAATCAGGCGTGCGAGGAATCGCACTTTCTCAGTGGCCCTACCGTTGGCCGTAGTCCTCGGCGCTCACGGTCCTCGACGTCGAGGATCAGGTCGACATCCTCGCCTACACCCAGACGCTGCCCGTCGAGTGAACGCGGCGGGGGCGAGCCGAAGGAGTATTCACGATGTCCCGTGTAAGGGGTCCATTCCGTGTTCTTGGCGCGGCGGTTGCCGCGTCGCTTCTCGCTCTCGTGGTGGCGGGCCGAGCCAGGCCCAAAGCGACGCCGAGAGACTGCGCGACCTCGAGGCGATGATCAGCGCCCAGCAGGCGCAGATCGAATCGCAGCAAGCGCTCCTCGAAGAGATGAGGGCGGAGCTCGAGACCCTATCCGAGGGCGTGGCGGCGGCGTCCGCGGCGCCGGCGAAAATGGCTACCTCGGGGAACGACACGGCGAGGCTCACCGTCTACGGTCAAGTGAACCGGGGCCTCCTCTACTACGACGACGGCAACAAGGACGATATCCGCCACGTCGACAACGACGTATCGTCGACCCGCCTCGGCTTTCGGGGCTCGGTCGCGGCGCGCGAGGATCTCTCGATCGGGGCGCTGATCGAAGTGCAGTTCGAATCGAACTCGACGGCGGTCGTCAACCAGGCCGACAACACTGCCGTCGGAGCCAACAACTTCACCGAGCGCAAGCTCGAGGTGTTCTTCGACAGCGAGCGCTTTGGCAAACTGTCGATCGGCCAGGGCGACAGCGCGTCGAACGGCAGCTCCGAGGTCGATCTTTCGGGGACTTCGCTGGCCGGCCACTCCAACATCTCCGAGTTCGCCGGCGGCTTGGACTTCGCGACCTCGGGGACCGGTGCGCTTTCGGGGATCACCGTCGGCGCGGCTTTCAGCAACCTTGACGGGCTCAGCCGCGACGACCGGTTGCGCTACGACACCCCGAGCTTCCAGGGCTTCGTCCTGTCCTCATCGCTGGTCGATGGCGGCGAGTGGGATGCCGCCCTCCGCTACGGCCGCGAGTTCCCGGGCCTCAAGGTCGCGGCCAAGCTCGGCTACGCCAACCAGTCGGCGACGCGCACCTTCCCCGAGACGATCCTGTCGGGCTCGCTGTCCGCGCTCCACGACAGCGGTTTCGCCCTGACCCTCGCCGGGGGCGAGGGGGACGACGACGATTCGACCCGCGACGCCGTCAATTTCTGGTACGGCAAGGTCGGCTACGTGAGTGCGGTCTTCCCCGTGGGGTCGAGCCATTTCTCGGTGGACTACGGCAACTACGATGACAGCGCGGCCACGGGCGACGAGGGCCAGGTGTACGGCCTTCAGTTCGTCCAGAAGATCTCGCCGTGGAGCACCGAGGTCTACGCCGGATATCGCCACCACTCGCTCGATCGCACCGGCCTCTCGCTCGACGGTATCGACGGCGTGCTGACCGGCGTCCGGGTCAAGTTCTAGCTCGGCTGCGCCATGCCCCAACGCATGACCCGCGTGTGGTGTTTCATCGTGGTCTTGGCCGCCGCAAGCCTCGTGGCCTGCGGCGGCCAACCACTTCACTACACCTCGGTGGAGGACGTCCCCGAAGGACCAGGCCTACTCTCGGGAGACGACGGCGAGTTCGTCATCTACCGCGCTCGCTGAGACCGCCCGCGCGGCGGGTCCAGCGAACCAGCGGCCCGCACGCAAGGCCAAGCCCGAACAAGAGCTTTGACGGCAAGGCAATGGCGTGAGGCACCAGCGCCACGAACTCGGGGTTGATCTGCGGCAAAAGTACGAAGAAGTTGAAGGCCCAGATCGCGGCCCCGAAGGTTAGACCCGCGGCGACCAGTTGGAGCGGGCCAGAGATTCTCGAACCGGCAAAACGCAAAGCGGACACAAAGAGGACGCCGATCCCCAGGGCGAGCGCCATGTGGATCGCGATACCCGACGAGACGGCCCACTGCGATTCCGCCAGTCCCGGCGACACCGTGGCCGTGACTTCGGCCGCTACCGCGCCCGCCTGAACCGCGCCCGTCGCCGCGTAGAGCTCTATCCACAGAATCTCGGCGACGCCACCCATCAGACCCGCGAAGAGACCGGCCTGCACGTCTAGCCTGGGCAGGTGGCGGATCAAAAGATGATCTGCCGTCGAGGATGAGACGATTCTATTCATTACCGTTCTCCCTGAGTTGGGATTCGGTTCATCGACAAAGTATGTGATCTAGCAACCGCACACCCACGTCCTTAACCCAGGTCAGTGGACGAGCGGCTCGGCGGCCTTCCGACGCTTGGGAACTCGTAACCTAGCGTCCCTCGCGGCGCCACGCCGCCATCAGACCACCGAGGAACAGGGCCAACACCAACAGCGCTGGCATCAGCGGCAATTCGCGAACGCCGGACACGACGAATGCGCCGTTGGCGCGAAGGCCGATCCATCCCGGCCCGGCCATTTCGCGCCCGGCGGGTAGACGGCGCAATTGGGGTACACCGCTCTCGACCAGCCAGGTGAGGCTTGCACCGCTCCGCTCGACGATTCCCTCAAGTGGCGCGGCGGCCGCTCGGACGTCGGCGAACTCGCGCGGGTTCAGGGTGCCGACCGCGGCGACAACCGTGCGGGAGCCGTCGCTGATTCGGTAGAGGCCGCTTTCCTCGGCCCGGATGCTTGCCCGGGCTTCGCCGCTCTCGCCCTCCTCCGGGGTCAGCTCCACTTGCTCACCGGACGGCGCGGTTATGGTGATGGGCGTGTCTTGGGGTGCCAGGCTGCGGCGCATGATCTCGATAACCTCGCCGGTGGCAAGCGCCCGCAGATCGTTCTCTTCCAGGTCGGGCTCCTTCATCAGCCAGTGCACGAGCCGGCGCAGGAGTTCGGCCTGCGGCCCCCCGCCATCGTAGCCCCGCGCCCACAGCCAGCCGTGATCGGACAAAAGCTGGGCCACGCGACCCTCGCCGACGCGGTCGAGCAACAGCAGCGGCCGCTCCTCCGGTCCCGACATCAGTATCGCGCCGCGCTCGGCCTCGGCCTCGATCAGACGCAGCCAGCGGCCCCAGGCCGGCCTCCCGTCGGCTTCATCCCGGCCGGCGCCCCGAAGCGTGGCGGTCACGGGATGGCGGCGGCCGGGCTCGGTCAGTTGGGGACGAAACGCTTCCTCCAGCACGGCGCCGGTTGGCCGCGCCGGCAACACATCGCCGAGCGGCGTCCGGTAGAGACTGAGCTCGGTGGCGAATGAGGGCCCGGCGGCCTCGAGCACCGCACCGCCCGCCCGTACGTAACCGGCGACGTTCTGAAGATAGACGCTGGGCATCAACCAGCGACGGCGATAGCGGTCGAAAATCACCAGGTCGAAGTCGCTAAGCTTGGTTTCGAACAGCTCATGGACCGGGAATGCGATCAGCGATAGATCGTGGGTCGGGGTCCCATCCTGCTTCTCGGGGGGTCGCAGAATCGTGAAGTGCACCAGGTCCACCGAAGGATCGGCTTTCAACAGGGTTCGCCATGTGCGCTGACCGGGGTGCGGCACGCCGGAGACCAACAGGACGCGCAGGCGATCGCGAACGCCGTTGACCGCCACCGCGGCCCGGTTGTTGCGAAGACTAAGCTCGCCTTCGGCCGGCTCGACCTCGATCTCGATCACGGTCTCGCCGCCGTGCTCGAGCGTCAGCGCCAATACCTGGCTCTCGCCGGTGCGTAGCGCGAGCCGTTCCGGTGTGCCGCCATCGCGGCGCAGCGTCACCCGGGCCTGCCCCGCCGGCGCCTCGCCGCCGTCCTCAATGCGCACCCTGAGGGCAAGTTCTGCCCCGACCAGCCCATATCGCGGCGCTGCCTCGACAACCAAGCGACGGTCTCTCTCGCCGCGGACGCCGGTAATCAGCGCGTGCACCGGACCGGCCGTCCAGGCACCGTCCGCTGCGGCGGGAACGTCGTGCACTTGTCCGTCGCTGATCACGATGGTGGCGGCGACGCGATCGGGCGGCACGTCCGCCAGCGCCCGGGCTCGGGCGCGAAAGAGGTAGGTGCCGTCCTCGGTCGCGGCGGTCGCGCTGCCCGGGACATCCACGACCCGGGTCTCGATATCGGGCAGCGAAGCGAGCGCCGCCACCAGCTCGGCGCGTGCTCTTTCGGTTTCTGCCGGGCGGTCGCCCAGGGTTTGGCTCGGCGAACGATCGACGATGACCGCCACGACGTCGCGCAGGGGTTCGCGGATCTCTTCGATTACCGTGGGCTCGGCGAGCGCCGCGAGGCCGGTCGCGAACGCGACCGCGCGCCAACCCATTCCGCCCGCGCGCCGCGCCGCGCCGTAGCCAAGCAATAGTGCGCACGCCGCGGCCAGCCCGACGATCACCGGCCACGGCAGGACCGGCGTGAAGACGATGTCGGTGACCGCTGTCGCGCTGGATGGCACGGCGTCCCCTCCTACTCGCCCAGCCGTTCCAAGATCGCCGGCACGTGCACTTGGTCGGCTTTGTAGTTGCCGCTCAGCGCGTACATCACAAGATTGGTGCCGAAGCGGAGCGCCGCCTCGCGCTGGCGCTCCCCTCCCGGCACCGTCGCGGCAAGCGGCCGTCCATTGGCGTCGATCGCCCAGGCGGCGGCCCAGTCGTTGGCGCCGACGATCAACGAGGAAACGCTCTCGCCGGTGCTCTCCGAACGCCCTTCGACCCACACCGTGCCCCCGGCCCAGCGCCCGGGGAACGTCTGAATGAGATAGAACGACTTGGTCAGAACGTGCTTGGGTGGCACCGGTGCCAGGACGGGTACGTCCAGATTCCGCAAGACCTCGCGCAGCCTTCGCGTGGCCGCACCGAGACGGGTGGGTCCCGATTGCGCCGGCGCCATCGCTTCGCCGTGATCCCGGGTATCGATTACCAGCGTCCCGCCGTTCCTCATGTACCGGCCGATCTTGTCCACCGCCGCGGGGGACAACGTCGGCTGGTCGGGCGTGACCGGCCAATAGACCAGCGGGAAGAACACCAAAGGATCGCGCTTGAGATCGACGCCCATCGGCGAAGCCGCCTCGACCGCGGTGCGCAGAGCGATGAAGCGCGTCAGCCCAACCAGCCCGGCGGCGTTCATGGCATCGATCTCGGCTGCGCCAGTGAGCACGTAGGCGAAACGGGTCTCGCGGCTGGCCTCGATGGCGAAAGCATCCGCTGCCTCGTCGGCCTGGGCCGGTGGGGCGCCGGGCAACGCCATGGCGAGGGCGGCAAGGGTCGCGACGGCACCGAGCCCGGGTCTAAGGAATCCGCGAAGCGCAAGCGCCGCGGCGAGATCGACAAGGCCGAGTACCAGCGCCGCCGCCAACAACCAGTGGGTGAGGTCGATCGCCCGACCGCCCACCAGCTCGGTGCGTTCTACACCCTGGGGCAGCGAACCGACGGCGGTCAGAGAATCCACTGCGGGCGAAAGGTTGAGTGCGCGGCGCACCGCTTCGGTGCCGTAATAGCCGGGTGGGTGGGTGGGACCCACGAGTCCCTCGGCGATGGTCGCGCTCTCCGCCGCGCGCGCCGTCGGCGGCGCCTCGCGCAGGCTGCCGAAGCCATCAAGGGTCAACAGCGCCGGCAGCGCGGCGCGCGAATCGCCGGCCCCCACGCCCTGCCCCAACCCGGTAAGCCGCCGTAGCATGTCCACAAACAAACCCGAGAGCGGCAGGTTCGACCACTCGGCGTTGGCCGTTATGTGAAACAGCACCAGCCATCCCTCGCCTTGGCGCGCCGCGGTGACCAGGGGGGTCCCATCCTCGAGCCGGGCCCATGACTTTTCCGCGAGGTCGAGCGCCGGCCGCGCCAGGACCTGACGCTCGACCAGCACCTCTTCGGGTACCGCAAGTCCGAAGAAGGGACTGTGCGATTCGAACGGCGCCAAGTGCGCCGGGCGCGACCAGGTCAGCGGCCCGCCGAGGTTGCGGTCGCCCGCCCGTAGCGCCACCGGCATCAGCGTGTCCACGTCGTCCGCGAGGCTCGGCCCGGCGAAGCGGACCAAGATTCCTCCTCGCTCCACCCAGCTCTCAATCGCCTCCAGATCGGCGGGTAGCAGATGGCTGATGTCCGAAAGTACGATCATGGAGAACTCTGCTTCGAGGAGTGCGGAGACCTCCGCGGTCGTGACTTCGCTGAACGGCTCGAGCGCGCGCTCGAGATAGTAAAGGTCCGAGAGAAAGGGCTGGGCCGTGTCCAGCGGTGATCCCGAGGCTACGCCGACCGTGCGCCGCCGCCATCGCTCGTCGACCAAGACCACCGCGGCGGCCGAACTCTGGCCCTCGATATCGAACCGCTCGAGACGGTTTCTGGCCTCGGTCGGAAGCTCGAGCCGCACGCTCGCCAACGCCTCCCCGGCTCCGAATCGAAGGGGCTCGCGCGCCACGACCACGCCGTTCTCGCCGCGCGCACGCAGCCAAACCGTCTCCTCGGGCGCCCTGCTCGTCTCGGCTGCGGCGATCGCGCGGACCGCGGAGATCACAAGTGCCGCTCCCTCGTTGCGCGGTCGCGCGAGCGCTTTGGCGAGGTGCTCGGGCGGCGGCGCCATCAGGCGCAGCGGGCCGATCCGCTGCAAACGCTCCACCAACCTCGTCGCCGCGGCGCCGCCGCCCGGCCCCTCCAGCCCGTCGGCAAGCCAGATGGTTTGGACAGGGCCCGTGACGCCGGCAGTCTCAAGCGCGGCCGTGGCCGCCGCGCGGTCCACCGGCCACGGCTTGGGCGCAAGGCCATGGACCAGTTCGCGGGCCTCCCCAGCTCGCAACAACCCGCTCGGCGCGAGTGGCCGGCCGTCCGCAGGCGGCGCCGTCGACAGCACGCGTAGCGTGCGGCCCTGCCGCTCGGCCTCATCGACGATGTCGGCCATCGCCGATTGTCGCAGCCGCCAATCGGGGGCCGACGCCCAGCCGTCGTCGATCACCAGCAGTACCGGACCCGAGCCAACGAGCGCCATGCCGCGGTTGACCACCGGCTTTGCGAGCGCGAGGACGATGAGCGCTGCGATGCCGAGCCGAAGTGCGACCAGCCACCACGGGGTCTTGGCCGGCGTCTCTTCGGTTTTTCCCAGGCCGCGAAGCAGCCGCACCGCGGGGAACACCAGGCGCCTCGGCGCCGGTGGCGTCAGCCGGAGGAGCCACCACACAAGCGGCAGCAGCGCGAACCCGGCCAGCATCCAGGGGCTTGCGAAGGCGAGTGCCCCAAGGCTCATCTCACCCCCAACCCTTGCCGACGCTCGTGGCCCGAAAGCCCGGCGTAGAGCGCCATCAACGCCCGCGCGGGTGGCCGGTCGGTGCGGTGGCCGGCGAAGGTCCAACCGAGTCGCGAGCACAGTGCCGTGAGAGTGGTGCGCCGGGCGGCGATTCGCTCCACATAGGCGTCGCGCAAGCTCTCGACGTGGCCCAGCGTAAGCGCGGCCTCGTCCTCCAGCCCCTCGATCCGGGCGCGGCCGGCGAACGGTAGGTCCTCTTCCGCCGGGTCAAGCACCTGCAACAAGTGGCCGCTGATGCCGGCCGCCGCGATGCGCTTGATGTGCGCCACGATTTCCCCGAGGGGTGAGAGAAAGTCGCCGATCAGAACCACCTGAGCGTCGCGCGGCAGTCGGTCGAACGGAGGTAGATTGGTCTCGGCGTTTGACGGTGCGGCCGGGTCGAGCGCCACGGTCATTCGCGCCAGCGCCGCCCTGCCCGTGCTCGGTGCGCCATCTCTCCCCAAAAGCGCGACGTATTCGCCCGCCCGTGCCAACAAAACCGCCAACGCCAGCGCCAATACGCTTGCGCGCTCGATCTTCTCGACCGCCGCAGTACGGGAGCGATAGCGCATCGACGGCGAGGCGTCGCGCCACAGCCACACGCTTTCGGCCGCCTCCCACTCGGTCTCGCGCACGAACAGGTGCTGCGATTTGGCCGACTGACGCCAATCGATGGCCGTGGCGGGATCGCCGAACTGATAGCGGCGGAACTGCCAGAAGGTCTCGCCCGAGCCGACGCGCCGCCGCCCGTGAACGCCTTGCGCGACGGTGGCCGCGACGCGCTCGGCGGCGACCAGCAGGGGCGGTAGCGGTGCCGCCAGCTGCTCGGCCCGCTGGCGCAAGCGCGCGCCGGATCCGGCCACGCCCGCTCCTGTCGTCATCGCCGTGGCGACCACAGCCCCAGTATCAGGCGAATGGCTGGCACAGCCGCTCGATTACCCCGGCGATCGTCACGCCCTCGGCGCGGGCCGCAAAACTCAGCGCCATGCGATGACGCAGGGTTGGCGGCGCGAGGGCAAGGACGTCGTCGACGGACGGGGACAGGCGGCCGTCCAAGAGCGCTCGCGCGCGCGCCGCCAGCATCAAGGCCTGGCTCGCGCGCGGGCCGGGTCCCCAGGCCACTTGTTCGCGTATCCCGGCGAGGCCGCTCTCATCGGGTCGTCCGGCCCGGACAATGCCCAGGATCGCGTCGACCACGCTGTCGCCGACGGGCATCCGCCGCACCACGGTCTGGGCGCGTTTCAGCTCCTCGGCGGTCATCACCTCGACCGGCCCCTCCTCATCGACGCCGGTGGTTGCAAGAATCATCCGCCGTTCGGCTTCGGAGTCGGGATAGCCCACGTCGATCTGAATCAGGAATCGGTCGAGCTGGGCTTCGGGCAAGGGATAGGTACCCTCCTGCTCGATCGGGTTCTGGGTCGCCAAGACGTGGAACGGCGCGGGCAGCGGATGCCGCTGCCCGGCGACCGAGACCTCGTGCTCCTGCATCGCCTGCAACAGCGCCGACTGGGTGCGCGGGCTCGCCCGGTTGATCTCGTCGGCCATCAACAACTGGCAGAATACCGGGCCTGCGACAAACCGGAAGTGCCGCTTTCCGCCTTCGGATTCCTCCAATACCTCGGAGCCCACGATGTCGGCCGGCATCAGGTCGGGCGTGAACTGGACCCGCTTTTCCGAGAGTCCCAATACCGTCGCCAAGGTCTCGACGAGCCGGGTCTTGGCCAGCCCCGGGACGCCGATCAAGAGCGCGTGGCCACCCGACAAGAGCGTGACCAGGGCCTCGTCGACGACGCGCTGCTGACCGAAGATCACGCGGCCCACGCGTTCGCGGACCAACGCCATCTTCTGGCCCAGCACCTCGATCTCGCCGAGGAGGGCCTCGCCGGCCTCGACGCCTTCGTGCTGCGAGGTTTGAGTAATGCTCACCGTGTTCTCCGCGGGCCGGGGATGCTGGTATTATCATGGCCCGCGAAGCCGGGGCAAACCACGGTTCCGCGAGCACCGGCGGCGGGCACGGCAATGGGCGTACCATGAATGGACAGGAGGCTCGCGCGTTGCTCGCTCGCGAGCTCGGTGTCGCGGCCGATCGGCCCGGCGGCGATCCCGCACCGCGCTCGCCTGCGCTTGTCGCCGCTGCGGTTCTGGTGCCGCTGGTCGAGCGCCGCGGCGGCATTACCGTGTTGTTGACCCAGCGCACCGAGCATCTTGACGACCACCCGGGGCAGATCAGCTTTCCCGGCGGCCGGGTCGAGGCGGGCGACGCCGGTCCCGTCGAAACCGCGCTCCGCGAGGCCGAGGAAGAGATCGGCCTTGGCCGGCGCCACGTCGAGGTGCTGGGCCAGCTCGAACGCTACGACACGGTGACCGGGTTCCGGATCACTCCGGTGGTCGGAATGGTCGCGCCCGGATTCTCGCTCAAACTAGATCCTTTCGAGGTCTCGGAGGCCTTTGAGGTACCGCTTTCGTTCATTCTCGATTCGCGCAACTGCGAGCGCCGCAGCGTGGTGTTCGAGGGCCGTCCGCGCGAGACCATCGTAATGCTTTACCAGGGGCGGTTTATTTGGGGTGCCACCGCAGGCATGCTGATCTGCTTGCGCGACAACCTCTACAAGGATGACAACAAACGGCCATGTTGAAAAAGATCCTCCTGCACGCCCTGTTTTTCGCCGCGCCCTTCGCGGCCTACGCGCTGTGGCTCTTCATCGACCGCCGCATCGCCAAGTCGCGGCGCGCCGGCACGGCGCTCGCCTGGCGCGATGCGCCGTGGACCTGGTTGACCATTGCCGGGCTGGTGCTGATGGTCGCCTCGCTGGTCGTGCTTGGTCAGACCACCGGCGAGCTGCCTGGCGAGTACGTGCCGCCGCGGGTCGAGGACGGCAAGGTCATCGACGCCGAGGTGCGCTGATTCCGCGGGCGCCGCGGCCCTGGATGAAGGCGCGCGAGCTGCGCGCCGTCATGGCTGCACTCGGCGCCGACGGAGTGACGGTCCGACTGGTCGGCGGCTGCGTGCGCGA
>PVBE011444367.1_pt1 | contig 18518 bp, 12 predicted proteins | sample 1631181 | NCBI WGS metagenome assembly PVBE01 (sample SAMN08397723, study PRJNA350692) | Marine metagenome, whole genome shotgun sequencing project. | isolation source: water | place: Pacific Ocean | collected 2012-04
ATGAAGAAGACCATCACGATCCCCGCCCAGGCGCCGACCCCTGACCAGAGGGCGGAGGGACCGTTTCTGTAGCCGAGCCCTGCGCCAGCGAACAAGGAGCCGCTCCCGATCCAAGTGGCGAGCAAGGTGCCTACGAGGATGAACCAAGGGAGCCTCCGCCCAGCGACCATGAAGTCGTCGCTGTCTTTGACAGACCTCGCCTTGTAGGCGCCGACGCCCACGAGGAGGACGAGGTAGACCACGATGGCGGCTAGGTAAGGTTCCTTCAGGAGTTCAGTCATTAGCTCATGTGCGAGGGCGGCGCCTGATGTCGTCCGGTGGACTCTTGGGGCAAGTTCAGTGAGGAGAGTTTAGCGATGGGGCGTCGCGCGCCACAGCTTCGTACTATCAGCCCATGGGCAAGAAGAGCGGGCGAGGTGAGGGAGAGGAGAAGCGCACCTTCGGGAGCTTCGCTGAGCTCGCCGGAAAGAAGACGGACGATCAAGAGGGGAAGGGGTGGTCCTTAGAGGCGGACGCTGATGACTCGCCCGCTGATGCTGCCGAGCTCGAGGAGCGGGGTGGTGGTGTCCGAGAGCGGATCGCTAACCGGCCCGCAGCGCACGGTCCCATGGCAGAGGGGCCGGCCTGCTATCTCGATGCTGAGTCCGACGAGATGGAGCTCTTAGCCTCTTTCAGGGTTCGGACGAGGTTCCCAGAGGATGTGCTCGGAGAGGCCGGCGCGCTCCCGGCCGATCCCGGTGAGGCCGACTGGGGTGATCGCGTGGACCTGCGTGGCCGCGTCGTCTTCACCATCGATGGCGACGACGCCAAGGACTATGACGACGCGATCGGAGTTCGAGAGGTCGCTGACGGCGGCTTGGAGGTCGGCGTTCATATCGCTGACGTGAGCCACTACGTGAGGCCCGGCAGCCTCCTAGATGAAGAGGCTCTAGCTCGCGCCACCAGCGTTTATTTGCCTGACCAGGTGGTGCCCATGCTCCCAGAGGAGCTCTCCAACGGGCTCTGTTCTGTGGTGGAGGGCAGGCCGAGGTTGGTCTTTAGCGTGCTTATGACCTTTGACTCAAAGGGCGCGAGGACAAGCACTGAGGTGCACAAGAGCGTTATTCAGAGCAGGAAGCGCTGCACCTACCGCGGAGTGCAAGAGCTCCTCGATGGCGAGTCCACCGAGGAGGCGTTGAGCCTCAAGGAGATCGAGGGAGAGCTGCGCTTGCTCGCCCAATGGGCCAAGAAGCAGCAGGGCCTTCGTGAGGCCGCCGGCGCCATGCGGATCTCCAGCACAGAGCGGAAGTTTGTCTTTGACGGTGAAGGAGAGGTCGAGGCAGTCGTTGATGCTCCGCGATATTTCACGATGGCGCTTATTGAGGAGACGGCGCTCGCGGCGAACCAGGCTGTAGGGGATCGCTTCGTCGAGCTTGGCGTCCCCACCATCTACAGAGTTCACCCTGAGAAGGACCCTGAGGAGGTCGCTGCGGTCGTGAAGATGCTCGGTGAGCACGGCTTGAGGGTCCCTGCGAAGGAGCGCCTGACGGGCAGGGACGTCTCTAGGCTCATACGCGAGGCGCGCCGCAAGAAGAACGCGGACGCTCTCATCGGGAGGATTATGGGCCTCGTTGAGCGGGCCTCATACGCGGTCCACGATGAGGAAGATCAGGCCGAGCACTTCGGCCTCGCCAAGCGCCGCTACCTCCACTTCACCTCACCCATCCGGCGGTATCCCGACCTCATCGTCCATCGATGGCTCGAGCGCGTGGGGCAAGACCTCGAGAGTGTGCGGGAGGAGCTGTCCACTGACGCGCTCATTGATGACCTGAACGAGACCGCAGAGCACTGCTCCATCAGGTCTGAGATGGCGGACATGGCCTCTAGGGCTGTGGGGGACCTCAAGACCTGTCAGTTCTTGGATCCGAGGGTGGGGGACGTCTTCCCCGCCAAGGTGATACGCGTGTCCCCAGGCGGCATGGAGGTTCACCTCGTTGAGGTCAACGTCAGGGGGTTTCTGCCTCGACGATCTCTCGGTGATCGCATCCACGTGAAGGGGTCGACTATCCAGGTCCAGGCGGGCAGGAAGACCCTGTCCTTCTCCGAAGGCCAGGCTGTGAAGGTGCGCCTCAAGGAGGTCGACTTCCTCCAGCTGCAGCTGCTGTTGGAGCTGGCCTGAACTGTTGGATCAAGCCTGAACACGGGCTCGGCTGGTCCTATAGTCAGGGCATGAGGACACTCTCTGGCCGCGGTCTCTTGGCGCTCACCGGCGCTCCCCTGCTTTTGTTGATTGGCTCATGCGGGGATGATCCAAGCCCCAGGAGACCTTCCAATGGGTCCTCTTCTGGTGGGCAAGCGGCCACCAGCCCGGTTGATGAACCGGAAGAGTCACCGTCGGACGGTAATGGGGGGTCCAGGCCAAAGCCGTCCGCCATCAAACACATCGTTGAGGTGATCCCTGGTCCTGAGGGTGTGCCCGCTGGCACGCCTGGCGTTATCCGCGGTGTCGTCCTCTTCGACGGTGAGCCCCCCAAGCGGCAGGAGATAAAGATCAGCGCCGCTGGGTGCAACCACGACGGCTCCCCTGTCTTGAAGGAGAGCCTCGTCGTGAATGATGGGAGGGTTCAGTACGCCTATGTTTATGTCAGCAAGGGGCTCGGTGAGCAGGTGTTTGAAGCGCCGGACACCCCAGCGACACTGGATCAGGTCGGCTGCATGTACTCACCCCATGTGATCTGCATACAGACAGGACAGGCCCTGCAGGTCAGGAACTCCGACGACACGCTCCACAACGTCAACTGGCCCGATGGGAACAAGATGCAGCCCGCTGGCTCAGCCCCGCTAGAGATCGAGTATGAGCGAGACAGCATCGGGATCATGTACCGCTGTGACATTCACCCCTGGATGAGCGCGTTCCTGTGCGTCTCTTTGCACCCCTTTCACCAGGTCACTGGCTTCGATGGGTCCTTCTCTCTGCCTGAGATCGCGCCAGGGGAGTACGAGCTCTCCTTGTGGACAGAGAAGTACAAGCGAGATCGCAGCAAGCTCTCGCTCGAGGTCCCCCCAGGCGGAGAGGTGGTCGTCACTTTTCACATCTCTGACAAGGCAGGGGGCAGAAGGAGTCGCGGCCGATAGTTGAAAGGCGCCCATGAGGGGTTTGATCGTGGGCCCTTCGTTTGGTCTCATTCGCTTGACCCTTCCGTGACCGGGAGGTTCCAAGGCCTCGTAGCCGTCCCTATCCCATTAGTCCCTACAGGTGACCCATGGACCTCGACTCCATCATCGATCCATTCAAGAGTGAACACGGGCAGATCTTCTTTCGCTGGATCCACATCATCGCTGGTGTGGTCTGGATCGGGCTCCTTTACTTCTTCAACTGGGTGAACTCCGGTTTCGCCCCCACGATGGATGCGGAGACCAAACAGAAGGTCGTGCCGGAGCTCATGCCGCGCGCGCTGTTTTGGTTCCGGTGGGGGGCGGCCTACACCTGGATCTCAGGGATCATCCTCTTGTTCCTGATGTACTACATCGGCAGCAACCTCCAGAACGCCGCTGCGGGTGACGCTACACCTGAAGCAGCATCTTCATGGGGGATCGCGCTCGCTGGTCTCTTCGTCGGCTTTTTTGTCTACGACCTGCTCTCGAAGAAGCTCGCTGGGCAGCTCTGGCCCAACCTCCTCGTTTGGGGGGCTGTCGTGACGGCTTATGGCTGGTATCTGAGCACATCGCTCGGCTTCCCGGCCCGCGCCATGATCGTTCACTGTGGTGCGATGTTCGGAACTGCTATGGCGGCGAACGTCTGGATGCGAATTTGGCCTGCTCAACAGCGGATCATCGCGGCCATCAAGGCTGGCGAGGCGCCCGACGGAGCAGACGCTGGAATGGCGGGATTGCGCTCTAAGCACAACACCTACATGTCTATTCCGCTGCTGCTGTTCATGTTGAGCCCTGACCAGGGCGCGATCCTGCAAGTCTCTCAGCCTTGGCTGTTCGTCGCGTTCGTCATGGTGGTCGGCTTCCTCATGTGCCACAGGCTCTATGCGAAGGCGGCTTCGGTCGGGGGCGCCTGAGGCGCGACAGGTCCTCCTTGCGGTCCTTCCGCGATTTCAAAAGGGCGGTGACCAAGAGGTCGCCGCCCTTCTTTACGGAGCCCTTTGATGAGTGAGTTCGCTTGGACCCGGGCTGAGGCTCGCGCCTTTGACCGGGAGATGATCGAAGAGGTCGGCTTCCCCGGTGTCGTACTCATGGAGAACGCAGGCGGAGGAGCAGCGCGGTGGATCCTCGAGAACAGAGCTTCGTTAGGCCTCTCCCCTGACTCCAAGGTCGGGGTCCTCTGTGGCCGCGGGAACAACGGCGGCGATGGCTACGTCTTGGCGAGACATCTTTGGCTCGCTGGGCAGAGCGTCGTCATCTATGAGCTCGGCGACCCAGAAGAGCTGTCGCAGGACGCCGCCATCTTCAGGGTGGTTTGTCACCGGCTCGGGCTCTCCATGTGTCGACTGGGGTCCGACGGGCTGCCCGCGGTCGCTGAGGAGACCAGCTGTTGGGTGGACGCCTTGCTCGGATCTGGGTTCCGGCCACCACTCAGGAGCGAGATGGTCGACCTTTTTTCCAGTGTTGAAGCGCATCGTTCCTCCAGAGGCGCTCCTCTGATCGCCCTTGATTGCCCCTCAGGCCTTGATATAGACACTGGAGCCCCCTCTCAGGGAGGCCTAAGAGCCGATCACACCCTCACCTTCGGTGCGCCAAAAGTCGGTTTTAAAGCGCAAGAGGCTGCTTCTTCACTTGGGGAGATCGCTGTTATCTCACTCGGTGCCCCAGTCGGCCCCCCAGAGCCCCTCTAGAGACCCCTTGGCAGAACTGCAAATTCGTACGCAATTTCAGGCTGCCGGGGTAGGATGGACTCATACGCCCCCCGGGGAACCTAAATGGATAGAGGATCGTCCTAGATCCTGAAGCCGTTTCTGGTCCTTCTCAGGGCCTACGTCTCTGCGGCAAAGTGCCGTGTGATGTAGGAGACGGCGTCGAGATTTAGATCTAGGTTTACTCCACACACTTTGAAGTACTTTTTAGGAGACTTCTACATGCTTCGTTCCTCACTTTTCGCGGCCAGCGCAGTTTTGCTGAGCACCGCAGCGTTCGCTCAGAACGATGCGAGCTCCAAGCTCCGTCCGGTCACCAGCCCCGTCAAGAACGCTGGTACTTATCATCTCGCTTCCGGTACTTGGACTCGCGCCAAGGCCCCCACGGCCAACTACGGCCCTGACGCCATCTACAACAACACGTGCCTCCTCGGTTACTACGTTGTTCTCTCGAGCGTTGAGACCATGGTTGACTCCGGTCGCCTTCCCAGCACGTCATCGGTCGCTGGACCGAACTCTGTGCCTGGCACCAGCGACGTCTACGGCGTCAACGGCTTCCAGATTTCTTATTGCGCCACGAACGCGCTCGTCGACATCGACGTCGCGCACTACGAGTGCTACTCACCCTGCTCCGACGCTACGCTCCTCGTGCCGAACTCGGCCCTGAGCATCCCCGGCCTTCCGGGCGGCGGCGGCAGCTCCTCAGCCCTCGGTTGCTGGATCCTGAACATTGACATTCAGGGCTCGACTGCCGAATTCGACCTCCAAGGTGACTGCGATCAGCTTTATGACGCAGCCGCTACTACCGACAACTTCGGTTGGGCGCAGACTGAGACGAACCCGAACGGCGCCCCTGGTGGCCCGCTCCTCGCTGGTGATCCCTACGGCATCCTCGCCGCAGGCCCCGCTGGCACCGGTTGCCCCTACGGCGACGGGACAGTCTTCGTTGGTCAGGACGAAACCACCCAGGGCACCGGCCTTGGCAGTGACGACGTCTTCGAGACCGACATTGGTGGCGCCTACGCTGGTTGCTGGTTCTTCGGTGGTTACCTCAGTGGCGCGCCCTACGCCAGCTTCAACCACGTCGTCTATGGCGACGCTGGCGGCGGCACCGGTGGTGCGGTTGGTACGTCCTACTGCGTCGGCGACGGCTCAGGTACGACTGCCTGCCCCTGCGGCAACAACAGCACCAATGGCGGTGGCTGCGCGAACGGTTCCGGTGACGGCGCCGTCGTTTCTGGTTCTGGCTCTGCCAGCATCGCGGCTGCTGACCTTGTTCTTGCGAACACTGGCGGCATCGCTAACCAGCCCTGCTTGTTCTTCCAGGGCAACAACTCCATTGCCAGTGGCAACGGCGTCGGCTTCGGCGACGGCCTCCGCTGCGCTGGTGGTGCTGTTATCCGTCTTCAGGTCCGCTTCGGTGATTCGAATGGCGACTGCGCCTCGACCATCGACGTTGGCGCCAAGGGCGGCGTAGCCGCTGGCGACGTCAAGCGTTACCAGAGCTGGTACCGCGACCCGAACACCACCCCCTGCGGTGGCCAGTTCAACCTTTCCCAGGGCCTCGAGATCACTTGGGCAGCCTAGGTTCTCAGCGCTAGTTGACCGCGCGGTTCTCCGCGTGGTCATCGATCAAGGCGGCGTCTCTCCTCGGAGAGGCGCCGCTTTTTTTTACAAGGACAGGCCTAGGGCAACTCAGGTGCGACAGAGGTCATGGCTTCTTCGGGTTGAGATACACTCAGCCTCCGCGACGGGTTTGTGCGTCGCGCACAATTCGGACGCCATCAGGGGGCTCTTATGATTCAAACGCTACGACACACGATCGCAGTCATCGCCATGTGCGCGACCACCTCGGCGCAGGTGGGTGGCGTCGGCAGGCTCCGCCCGATCACTAGCCCGGTCAAGGATGCAGGGACGTACCACCTCGCAACAGAGACCTGGACTCGGAGGAGCTCTGCGACAGCCGACCTCGGTCCGGACGCGATCTACAACAACACGTGCCTCCTCGGATATTTCGTGGGCCTGTCGAGCCTCGAGACGCTGGTGGACTCCGGCCGGCTCCCGAGCACAAACTCCGGTGATGTCACAGGCTCTGTCCCAGGTACGAGCGACATATATGCGATCAACGGGTTCCGGATCGGGTACTGCGCCTTCAACGCGCTAGTAGACATCGACGTCGCACATTACGAGTGTTACTCGCCGTGCTCTGACGCGACGCTCCTCACCCCGCACTCATCCCTCAGCCTCGCTGGCCTCCCAGGCGGAGGAGGCTCCTCTTCAGCATTGGGCTGCTGGATCTTCGACCTCGACCTCCAAGGCTCCACCTTCGAGTTCGTCCTCAACGGCGACTGCGACCAGCTTTGGGATCAGTCTCCAGCTCTGGATAATTTTGGCTGGGCTCACACCGAGACGAATCCTTCCGGCAACCCCGGGGGCCCGCTCATCGCGGGGGACCCTTTCGGTCTGTTGGGCGCAGGCTCGACCGGTTCAGGCTGCGCTTATGGTGACGGCACCGTCTTTGTCGGGCAGGACATGAGCACGGCGGGGACGGGGCTTGGCTCTGAAGACGTGTTTGAGACCGACATCGGCGGCGCGTACGCAGGCTGCTGGTTCTTCGGGGGATATCTCAGCGGGAACCCGTACGCCAGCTTCCTCCATGGCATCTATAGCGGCACGGTATGGGACGACTTCTGCACTTCGGGTTACTTCTGCGTCGGAGATGACACCGGCGCGACGCCTTGTCCTTGCGGGAACCCCTCTGGGAATGGTGGCGGATGCGCCAACGGCACTGGCCAGGGAATCTTCCTGACATGCAACGGCGTCTCTCCAAGTGTCGCGAGTGACGACCTTGTGTTCTGGGGGCACAGCCAAATTCCGAATCAGCCGGGCCTCTACTTCCAAGGCGATAACGCCGTGAACGGCGGCGCTGGAGTCGGCTTCGGTGACGGACTCCGATGCGTCGGCGGCTCCATCGTTCGCCTTGAGATCGTCTTTTCAGACGCTGCGGGCTTCTCCACCACATCCCCTGGGATTGGTGCCTCTGGTGGTGTGTCAGCAGGCGACGTGAAGCGCTACCAGCTCTGGGCGCGTGACCCCGGCTCGAGCCCTTGCGGAGGTCAGTTCAACCTGAGCAACGGCGTAGAGATCACCTGGAATCCGTAGCCTCCAGTTGCCGCTGATCGCCGCGGCCTCTGCCTGAAGTGCTGCCCTTATGGGCACCCGATGCGCTGGCTCTCCTGGGAGGCGAGGCTCGCGTGAGCGGGGTCGTGGCCTTGTCGGGCTGCGTCTAGGGCCAGCGCTATGGCTGCGCAGGCGCCTAGCTTGTCACCTGCGAGAGAGCGCAGGCGCGCGTCCAAGAAGAGGCACTGAAAGTTGGAGGGGTCCAGGGCGAGGCCTGAGCGTGTGTGCTCAGTCGCGGCTCGCGGGTCCTCTGCGAGGAGGGCTGCTCGCGCTAGGTGGTACCGCGCGGTCGCGTAGGTCGGGTCAGCTTGAAGCATCTGCTGGCCGAGCTCGTTCAGCTCCGCAGCCCGTGAGGACTGGAAGTAGACATCCGCGAGGAGGTCAGCGAGCCAAGGGTCATTGGGGCGCAGGCTGAGGCCTTGGGTCAATGCAGCCTCTGCTCCCTTGAGGTCGCCTGCGCCAAGCCGCGCGTTGCCCAGGTCCCTCCATGCATACCAGTAACCAGGATGTGACAGCAGCGCCTCTTCAAAGAGCTTGATCGCCTCGGAGTTGTCGCCAGCCTGCATCGCCGCCACCCCTAGCTGCCATTGACCGGCGGCTTGAGCGCTCGAGGCCTTAGGGCTGGCTAAGAGAGACAGCCCGATGAGCGCCGCTGAACAGACAGCGAGCTGCGCGGCGGCTCGCAGCCCACCGCTCATAAGAGCTCCGTACATCAAGGACAGGGCGTGGCCAGCGCCGCAGGCCAGGATGGGCAGCAAGGGGGCCCTGAATCGAGCGCATACGAAGAAGGCGAGCACCGTGAGGGCGTAGGTGGCGAGGTAGCCGGGGACCACCGGGGTGAGCTCCCTCCTACGCAGCCCGAAGAAAAGCCCCGCGACACCAAGCCCGAAGAGCAGGGCGAAAGAGGGAGGGAGGGCGCGCATGGTCCAACTGAAACGCTCCGACACGAAGGAGATGTCAGCGTTGTTGCCTAGCTCATGATGTGAGACGAGCAGGCGAGCCTTGTGCAGCAAGTGAGAGAGGAAGGCAGCGGGTTCCTCTGCTGCCCAGGAGACCGCGCGCCTCGTGTAGTGGCTCGACACCTCAGAGGCGCTCAGCGGGCGGCCCTCGGCGACTTCGGCTTGCCTGATAGCGTCCTTATGTCCACCCCACCAGTCGGGCCTAGTTCCAGGTACGACCGCTGTGGATCCGTCTGATTTGGGGTTGTTGCCAATCCACAGGTTGATCCCCGCCTGAGAGCTGACCAAGACTGCGTCGCCCTGTGAGGCGTTATAAGCCGTTAAGGGGAGGATGGGGAGGAGTGAACCGCATCCTAAGGCGAGAGGCACCAGGAGCTTCCTGGGTCGCCTGAAGGCCTCCAGGAGGCACAGCAGCAGGACGAAGAGGAGGACGTTGGGTCTGACGATGGCCGCGAGCCCCCAGGAGCATCCCGCGAAGAGCGCCCGCTTAGGAGAGGGGTCCTCCCTGAGCTTGAGCGTCCAAATGAGCGCGTGGAGTTGGAGCGGGATGGCGAGGGTCGGCAGGAGCAGCTCGGCGTCGAAGTAGACGAGGACCCAATTCACTGCCGTGAGGGACGCGGCGATGAGCGGGCCTAAGGTGCCGCTGCGCGGGAGCGCGCGCCTGCAGAGCTCAAAGGTCAGCCAGGTGGTCAAGGCGCCTAGGAGCGCTTGTATGAACAAGACGGCCAAGAGAGAGCCTTGCGTCACCCAGAGGCAGGCACCTAGGAACCAGGGGTAGAGGGGAGCCCGGAAGAAAGGGCCAGGGTGGTGGTCGACCCCGGCGAGCAAGGACTTCGCCCAGTCCAGGTGGTATTTGGCGTCCATTTGCGGCGCCAAGTGCATGGGGTTGGCCTGAGCTTCGAGCAGATACGCGGCCCTCACGGCGAAGGCCAGGAGGCAGATGAAGATCAGTGCTTTTCGGGCTCTTAGGCTCATAAGGCGGCGCCTCGGGCTCTCTCCCTCGTGGCAGGGGGCGGGGAGGCTAGGCGAATCAGGCTGGTCGTCGCTTGGCGGCACAGGACCGATATCGGCTACTTGGCTCCTGCGCTGACCCAAGAGGATCGCAGTCATCCTCTCTACGGCACGCTTGCATCCTCTCTACGGCACGCTTGGGCCATAGTTAGGCGACGCATACGACAAAAAAAAGGGTCGGCAGCTGGTGAGCTGCCGACCCTGTTCGGTCGGAGGGTGTCTCAGGGGCTCACTGGCACCAGGAGATCTCCATCGCGTTGGAGAGGTTGAACGTAGAGCCCTGCGTAGAGCTCGGGTCCCGATACCAGAACTGGACGTTCCAGGTGTCGCCAGCGCTCACGGCCCCGGCGCCAGAGCTTGAGGGGGCCTGCGTCAGGTCCCAGTGGCGGGTCATGTCGCCGAAGAAGTCTGTCTGAGCGGGGGGGCCCAAACGGAAGATCCCGATACCGCCAGCGCCGACGCAGCGGAAGCCGTTTCCGAAGGGGATGCTGATCTGGTTGGCGCCGTAATAGAAGAGTCCGAACTGATTGTTGATCGCGCCGGCGACTTCGACCGTGACGTTGTTTTGGGACACGCTGGGCGTTCCGCTGATGGAGATGAATGCGCCTCCCCCAGAGGAGTTTACGCCCGCTGTGCAGTAGCTGTTCGCGGTGGCGGGGCAGGCCTCTTCAAGACGCCAGATCTGGCCGCCGCTAGCGTCTACGACATAGAGCTCACCGTTGGCGTCCTCGCCAAATGAGGTGATGGCTTCACTGCCAGGGATGGCGAGGTCTGAGGTGTGATCCACGACGTTCGAGAGCGCGTTGGTGCCGTTAGGTTGGCCTGACCAGATCTTCCCGGAGCAGTAGTCGCCGAAGAAGTAGCGCCCGACCATGTTAGGCATCAAGTTGCCACGGTAGAGGTAACCGCCGGTGATGCTGCAGTTGCCGCCGCTGTGAGTGACCTCGTGAACAGCGGGCGTGAGGGCCGCTGAGTTGCACGTGCAGCCAGAGAGGCCTGTGCAGCGGTAGGCCTCCATGCAGCGCCAACCGTAGTTGCCGCCGCCGGAGTTGGAGGCGGGCTCGAAGCTGATCTCTTCTCGAGAGTTCTGGCCAACGTCGCCGACCCACATGTCACCGGTTTGGCGGTCAAAGCTGAAGCGCCAGGGGTTGCGCCAACCCAAGGACCAGATGAAGTCGGAGAGACCACCAGAGCCTGTGTAGAAGGGGTTGTCGCTAGCCGAGTAAGGCGAGCCGCCGTCGACGTCGAAGCGGAGCATCTTGCCCATGGTCTGACCCATGTTCTGGGCGCGGTTCCCAGGATCGTTGGCGCTGCCGCCGTCCCCAAAGCCGAGGTAGAGCATGCCGTCGCCGCCGAACTGGATGCACCCGCCGTTGTGGTTGCTGTAGGGCTGGGAGACCGGGCCGTAGATCGTCGTCGCGGTGGACGTGTCGCCGGTGTCTTGGCTGGAGGCGCTGCGCAGATACTGCACGAGCATCGAGGAGCCGCTGTTGTTGGTGTACGAGACGTAGAACTTGCGGTTCGTGGCGTAGTCCGGGTGGAACGCGAAGCCTAGGAGGCCGCGCTCAGAGCCGCTCCCGACGATCGAGCCGATGTCCATGAAGGTGAGCGTGCTGCCGGAAGCAGGCTTGTAGATTTTGATGCGAGCGGTGGATTGCTCGACGATAAACAGCCGGGTGTTGTCGCCTGGGGGAGACGAGAGGTACAGCGGAGCGCTGTACCCGCTCGTGACAAGGTTGGCCTCAAGATCCTGAGCGCCTGCGTCAGTTGAGAGGAGGCTTGAGAGGCAGAAGGTGCTGAGAGCGGCTGTTAGGTAGGTGGAGGCTTTCATCGTTCTTGGGATGAGGACTTAATGGAGCGTGCTCTAGGCGAACGCAAAGGGGGATTCCCCTAGCATCGCGCCGATGGACTCGTAGACGTGAAGAGTATCACGAATGTGCCGTTTCTAAGGCTTTCCTGGATGTATGTGACCCCTAAACGATGGTTTGAGATGTGTCAGCCCCCTCACAGCGGCCGTTATGAGGGTGTGCGTCGTGCTTAGGGGGTGCCAGGGCCTCTTTTTATGCCTCCTTGTGGCTGGCTGCACCCGAGATGCCGGCTCAGGCGACGCTGACCGCCCTAAGCACGTGATATTGATTTCATTAGACACGGCCAGGGCCGACAAGCTCGCGCCTTGGGGTGGCGAGCAAGCGCTCAGTCCATCGTTGGCAGCGCTCGCTCTAGAGAGCGTGGTCTTTCTTGATGCGAGCTCACCCGCGCCCACCACCTTGGCGGCGCACACCTCCATGATGACCGGGCGTCCCCCTCGCGCCCACGGGACGCCGCGCAACGGCTTCATGGTCCACCCGGACAACGTGACCCTCGCCGAGCTCTGCGGGCACGCTGGCCTTCAGACCCTAGCGGTCATCGGCTCCTTTGCCTTGGAGAGCCTCTTTGGTTTGGACCAAGGCTTCGCCAGGTATGACGAGGACTTCGGCCTCGAGTACAAGCCAGGCCTCTACGACCAAAACCAGCGCCGCGCCTCTGACGTCACCACTCGGGCTCTTCAGCTCCTGGATGAAGAGCTCGCTCAAGACTCTGCCGCTGGTCTGTTTCTATTCGCCCACTATTTTGACCCCCACGCACCCTACGACCCCCCTGATTGGGCGTTGAGCGAGGTGGGCCTAGCGCCAGGTACGCGGGCTGATCTCAAGGAGATCGCGAAAGCCGTCTCTGACCAGCAGCACGCCGCGGCTGGCGTCAGGCTGGGTCAGCGATGGGTCTTCTCGAACGGGCTCAGGGCTGAGCTCTTGGACGGGGCTTCCGGCGAACCCTCTGAGCGCGGCGAGCTCCTCGCGCAGCTCTATGACGCCGAGGTCCGCGCCCTCGATCGCGAGCTCGGCCGCCTCATTGATGGCCTCATGGAGCGGGGCGTCCTCGACGATGCGATGTTGATCGTTACGGGGGACCACGGCGAGACCTTCTGGGAGCACGGTGATTTTTGGAACCACGGCCTTGGCCTGTACCAGACGACGCTCCATGTCCCCTTGCTTGTCCGGCTCCCAGACGGAGCCCGTGGCGGCCATCTCGTCCAAGAGCCCGTGTCTACGCTCGATCTCGTCCCGACCATATGCCAGGCCCTTGGCGTCCCGTCTCCCCCAGGCCTCGTAGGGGTTGACCTCTCGCCCGCTTGGGCTGGGCAAGCCCTCGGGGCTAGGGTCCTTTTCTCCGAGGCTACTCAGCCAGTGGGGGAGGTTGAGAAGGAGCAGCTGTGGCCTAACGCGGCGAAGGCCAAGAGCGCCAGGCAGGGGCGCTGGAAGTACATCCTGACCCCTTACCTGGGCAATCGAGAGGAGCTCTACGACCTCTCTGTTGACCCCGGAGAGAGCCGCAACCTGCTGCTGAATCCTGATGTGGAAGCCCTGGAGAAGGCCGCTGGCTTGCGGGCAGACCTGGAGCACTGGGTCGGCTTGCACTCGCCTCTCCCTTCGCGCTTCAACAGCGCGCAAACGGACGCGGTCCTTCAGCGCCTAGAGGCGCTCGGGTACGCAGGCGAAGACGACTGAGCCTTCAGGGGCAGATGTCAACGTGCAGGCCGTTGGTGAGACCGACGCCGTAGGCGGGCTCTTGCGGATCCCTGAACCAGACCTGGTAGTAGCGCTCTTGCCCGATCGCTGAGCTCGTCAACGGCACGGGCGTAGCCGCGTCTCCGTTGGAGTTCGTGACGGAGACCGTCATGCGATAGAAGGGCTGCTTTAAGAACAAGGTCCCACCGAACAGGGAGAAGTCGTTGGGGGTGTAAGACCAGAACCCGAGGGTCGGCTTGTTCGGAGGCAGGTCTGACACCGTGAGGGTGAAGTTTCCTGCGCTAACGCTCGGTTGGCCTGAGTAGTCGAGCCTCGGCTCAAGCCCCTGGGAGGTGGTCTTGCCGATGCCGTAGGGGAGGGGGTCCGGGCAGGAGCTCGATGAGAAATAGAGGGTCGTCTGATCCATGAGCACGGGTTCGCTCTTTCCTTGCAGGACCCATTGGTCATATGCCGTTTGACCAGCGCTGTTAGTGGTGTTTTCGTCCCTCAAGAACTCGATGTACTCACGACTCGTAGTCTGGTGGTAGAGGTTTACTACTGCTGAATGTGCTTGACCGGGGACTGGGAAGCTTGAGTCGTGCCAGTAGTGATGCTCTGGGTAGTCCTCTCCGACAGGCGCCGCCTGAACAGATTCAAACCCGTCGAAGGTGTAACCCCTCGGAGGGATCCGATTGTCTTTGTAGATCTTGTTGTTCAGGGCGAAGTGGAGACTGACTCCTTCTGGCAGGCCTGAGAGGGCTGCGACGTTGGCGTCTAGGCCCTGCTCCGCTTCGTAAACAGTGGTGCCCGTCTCATCCAAAGTCGCGGCGTTCAGGTCGTAGCCGCCATACTGAAGGAAGACATTTCCAAAGCTGTCGAGGAACTGCACGTTGACCCACATGCGCCGACCTTCGTGATATCCCGTGGGGAGCTTGTGGCCCGTCTCGTTGATCACCCTCACGATGAGGTCGCCTCCGGACGCTGACGCTCTGTAGAAGGCTTGGAGGTCAGCAGCTGACTGCATCATCTCTAGGTTTCGGGCGTTCGCGTCGGTCACGGACTCATCATCAAGGCCTGTCTCGGTGTCAGGGTAGAGGGCGCGGACGGCATCGAGCACCCAGCTGTTTGCGCCGTTGAAGTGGTGTCTGCCGAGGTCTGTGTGTAGCGCGCCGCCGAGGTCGGGCCTGCAGCCATGTCCTTCCGTGCTGGGCATGTGGCAGTCCTGGCAACTAGAGACCGATGGTTGGTTCCCGCCGTGCAGGCCGCCTGTGTCTACGGGGCGGATGGCGTACTCACTTTGGGACCACTCGCTGAAAGTGCGTTCAATGGGGAACGCGTCGGCCTTGAGGTGGGTCGGGTGCTCTGCGTTCAGGGTGTTCAGGTCGTAAGTGCCGCTTGAGGAGAGCGTGTAGACGGGGTTGGAGACGTCATGACAGATCCCGCACATCAACGACTCACGGTGGAAAGGCGACTCACGCCACTCATGGAAGAAGAAGGAGCCTAGGTCATAGGGGCCCCTGCGCCTGTCCTCAGGGTCGACGACGAATTGTCCAGAGTGCGGCGCTGTTGGCACCATACCGCCGGTGCCTCCGCCAGATCCGCTAGAGATCGCTGCGAGGATGCCGACGTCTTCAGGGGGGTTCGCGCTGTCGGTTATAGGGTCGACGAGGCGGTGACAGAAGTTGCAGGTCACCCCGTCGAAGTCGCCTAGGGCTTCAACAAGCCCTGAGCCGTCAGAGGGGTCACTTCGGCCAGCGAGCCATGCCCCAGGCGCGTGGCAGCGAATGCAGAGCTCGCCAGAGAAGGCGGCGTCTTGCTCTGCGATCGCGAGGCAGGCGTGGAAGATAGGGTCCCTCGCAGCCTGGCCCATGAGGCTCGCGTTCCAGGCCCGGTAGGGCTCTGTCTCAATGTCAAAATAGGCGTGACAGCTGGTGCACCCAGTGGAATAGACGATGTCTGAGTTGATCGTCGAAGGCTGTGTTCCGGGCTGCTTGAAGTCCTCAGCGGTAGTGGGGACCGGAAGCTGGGCCGCGGAGACTGTCCCAGTGAGGGTGATGAGAGTGAAGACGAATATGCGCATATCGTTGAAACAGGAGCCGTCTAGAGACCAGTTTGAGGCTGTTTTATGGTCCCCCGAAATAGCGGTTTCGTCAACCTGGACGGTCCGTTCTCTTTGTAGGTTCCCTGCTTAGGGTGCCAGAGAGGGAAGTTTAATTCACACTGGGAAAAGGCAGGGTCTTATAGGCCTTTTGAGGGGGGTTTAAACACTCCAGGAGATCTCAAGCCCGTTGCTGAGGTTGAAGCCCCCTCCACAGGGGGCGGTGGGGTCGTTGTCTAAGTACCAGAGCTGGTAGCGCTTGGTGTCCCCTGGGGACGCTCCGCCCTTGAGTCCAACGTTCACCTGGGTAGAGGATGAGCCGAAGGTCCCAGAGGTCACCACCTCCAGGCGCACGGCGGCCCCTCCCGCGCAGCGCAGGCCTGCCCCAAAAGGTGCCCCTGATCCGCTCTGAATGGCGTTGTCTCCTTGAAAGAAGACGCCCGGTTGGAGGCTCGCGCCGCTAGAGCATTGGAGGCTGAGGTCTGCTGTGGAGAGGCTGGAGGAGCCTGTCGCTGTTAAGGACGCCCCGCCTGTCGAGGCGCTGTTCGCACATCCGGCTGGGCCGCTGCTGCCGTCGTTGTCGTTGGCGCACGGGCAGGTCGCTTGGTCGCCCGTGCAATAGAGAGACCCTGTCTGGACCGGCACGCACCCAGGATGCGACCACGGGCTCGTCATAGCGACGAGGTTGGCAGCCTCGCAGGTGTCATCGCCGCCGCAGCCGAACAGGAGAGCGCCCTGGCCTGGGATGTCCCAATCTAGGGTGGTGAAAGAGCCAGCGTTTGCGACCGATCCGCACCGGGCAGAGTAGCTGTCTGTGTATTCCCATGAGGTCCCGGTGCCGTCCACACCGATCAACCCATAGGCGTCGAGCAAGGTGGCGTTGGCCCCATCTCCTGAGGCAGCCCCTAGGTAGAGGAGGACCGTGTCGTCTCCGTTGATCTGGTCACTGCTGTAATCATCGGGGTCCTGCCCGTAGACACCGAAGAACTGTGAGGTGCCGGGTCCATTGTCTGTCTCGAAGGCGATGACATAGCTTGCGCCTGGCTGGAGGGAGCCAGAGAGGACATGCGCCGCTGAGCCCATGCTCGTCGCGCCGTTGTTCATCACGCCGAGACTGAAGCCGGGGAGGATCACAGCAGAGGAGCCGGAGTTCGTCAGCTCTACCCACTTGGGTTGGCCGCCGGGCAGGGTCCCATCGACCACCTCAGAGATGAAGAGGTCAGCTGCCGCTGGACGGGCGAGCGCAAAGGTGAGCGCGAGGACGTGAGTCGTAATGAGGCTACGTTTCATTGGATTGAGGTATGGGCTTTGTAGGAGAGACCGCGCGTAACATCGATGGTAGCCAAAAAAATGGGGGGCGACCTGACGGCCGCCCCCTGTGAACTCAGGTCACGTGGAGATTAGGCTCCCCAGGTGATCTCCATTCCGTTGGAGAGGTTGAACTGGCCTCCGCAGGGGCTGGTGTTGGGGTCGCGATACCAAATCTGATAGCGCTTGACGTCACCCGCTGCGACGCCGCCTTTGGCGCCGATATCGATGTTGGTCGCCGAGGCGCCGCCAGCGTCTGCGAAGCCTACCTGGAGACGGACAACGCCGCCGCCAGCGCAGCGGATGCCGTCACCGAAGGGGTTGCCGGCGCCGCCGTTGATGGCGTTGTTGCCTTGGAAGTAGAGGCCGGGCTGGCCTGCGACAAGTCCGGATCCGGTGAGGACGAGGTCAGCAGCGGAGATGCTGCATGAGCCGCTCGTGCTGAGTACGCCGCCGCCAGGGTTGGCGCCGTTCGCGCAACCAGCGCCGCCGCCGGAGCCGTCATTCTCGTTGCCGCAAGGGCAGATCCCTTGGTCACCGTGGCAGTAGCTGGTGCCGCAGCCGCCGCCGCTGCCTCCGTGCGACCAGGGAGTGGTCAGGTTCTGGAGGTTGATCGTCTCGCAGGCGTCGTCGCCGCCGCAACCCTCTTCGAGGGAGTTGGCGCCGCCGACGAACCAGTCAGTGATGTCAAAGACCCCGCCGTTGCCCGTGTTACCGAGTCGGTAGGAGTAGCCGTCCGTGTACTCCCAGGCAGTCCCAGATCCATCAATCCCGGCCTCGCCGTAGACGTCAATGAGGGTCGCGTCGGAGCCGTCCCCGGTCGCCGCGCCAAGGTAGAGGCAGATGACATCGTCGCCGTTGATGTAGGGGCCGATGTAATGATCGGGGTCTTGTCCGTATACGGCTGCGAAGGGGTCGTTGTCTGAATCGTATGAGATGACGAAGCTGTCGCCGGCCGGAAGGGTTCCGGCGAGCACATCGGCAGAGCCGCCGCCAAGGGTTGTGCCACCGTTGTTCATGTTTCCGATGCTGTACAGCCCGAGGTCGACGTCGGCGCTGCCAGTGTTCGTGATCTCAACCCATTTGGGTTGGCCGCCAGTGAGCGTCCCGTCAACGACCTCGGTGATGATGAGGTCGGCGTTGGCAGGCGCCGTGGTCGCTAGAATTGCAAGGCACGAGAGTGCGCTCAGGTGAAGTCGCTGCATGGGGGTTCCTTTGTGTGGATCGGTCCTTCAGATGCTTGAATTTGATGGGAAGTTGCATAGCTATGGAGCGAGCTATGTCTACCATGCAAAGGATAGCCTGTCCGGAGGCCTTCGCATAGTGCGCTGTGGGCCTTTGCCCGGATCAGGGCTCCCTAGGGGCGCAATGCAGGGAGCCTATCCATGGGCGACAGCTCCTCCGGGTCCTCGTGCAAGGTGCCCTTAGAGATCGAGTACCAGTTCCATACGCTCTCGCCTTGTTCGGCGCCTCCGGTGTATCCGAGCGCTTCGAGGAGCGCCTGGGCCTCTTCAGACGCACCAGGGCCGTCGCCTGAAGCGAAAGGCTCGAGGACCCAAGGAGCCCTACCCGCGAG